>OLNX01001768.1_pt1 | contig 17653 bp, 9 predicted proteins | sample 1672611 | NCBI WGS metagenome assembly OLNX01 (sample SAMEA3136705, study PRJEB25190) | human gut metagenome | reverse complement strand
CTACAGTCTTTATAAGAGATTTTGCTCCGATATTGGAAACAGGGGAAGTATCAAGACCGTTTGCAAACTGCCAAAGTACAATTCCCATTTTACCAAGCCAAAATCGAAGATTATCGGGATTTGAATTTGCAAGATCACCGATAGTAAAAATGCCTTTGCGTTTTAGTTTGGCATGAGTTGCTCGCCCTACATAAAGAAGTTCTTTAACAGGCAGAGGCCATACTATTTCTTTAAAACGATTGCTTTCAATAACAGTGGTTGCGTCCGGCTTTTTCATATCTGAGCCGAGTTTAGCAAAAATCTTATTGAAAGAAACTCCGACAGAAACCGAAACGCCTAACTCAAATTTTACCCGTTTGCGTATTTCATTTGCAATATCCTCTCCCGAACCGAAAAGCATTGTACTTCCCGAAACATCAAGCCAGCACTCGTCAAGACCGTATGGTTCAACCTGATCTGTGTATTCGGAATATATCTCACGGATCAGCTTAGAATGTTTCATGTATAGATCGTAATGGGGAGGAACAAAAACAATATCGGGACACTTTTTCTTTGCCATCCACATGGGATCGCCTGTCTGAACACCATAGGCTTTGGCTTCGTAGTTTTTAGCTAGAACTATCCCGTGACGAGCTTCGGGATCACCAAGTACGGCAAGCGGTTTTCCTCTGTATTCAGGGTGATACAAACATTCTACCGAAGCATAGAAATTATTTAAATCTGAATGCAGAATAACTCTTTCTTTCATATAAATCCCTCAAATTTAAAACATATGTTCCAACCTATTATACCACCGATTTTATTTGAAGTATACAGGTAATGTGAGGCAATAGTTAATTGTGTTGACATAAGTTAGTATTTATGGTAATATATTGATACAGAGTGTAATAAATGGAAATAAGTTTATTCACGATGATATATACCGGAAGGAAGAAAGAAATGAAAATCAGAAGCAGTAAGAACAGAGTAATATCTATAGCAATAGCCGCAGCAATAATATCAACATGTACAATACCTAATGTAATAGCCGAATCACGCAATGATATAAATGAACCTGAACAGACTATATCAAATTCACAAGAAGAAGTATACATAACAGGTGAAATAGCGGAATTAAGAAGTGAATACAGTAAAACCTACGAGCAGTCTGACGGCAGCAGAATAGCTGTTATGTCGGCTGCTCCTATTTGTTTCTATGATGAGGAAAAGGAAGAATGGAAAGAATATGATAATAGATTAAATTTTAATGAAGAAACAGAAACCTTTGAGAGTGAAGAAACAGGCTCTGATATGCAGGTATCACTGCCGAAAAATATTGATGAAGAAAACGATATTGAAGTTAAAGCTGAAGGATATAAAGTTTCAATCACTCCAATTAATATGAATTCATCATCAGCAAAAAAGACAAATGAAAAAAAGAAAATAAAGAGTGTAAGTGAAAAAAGTCTAAAAAAATACAGCTTGGAGGATTATGTGTCCGATTCCGTTTTAGACGGTAAGGTAGAGTATACACAGGATGAAGCCTCAAAGGTAGAGTACATATTCTCAGGAAGCGGACTAAAGGAAAATATAATCTTATCGGAAGCACCGATAAATAAACAGACATATTCATTCAGAATTAAAGCAGACGGGTTAACGGCAAAGCTTAAAAAGGACAATACAATAAAGCTGCTTGATAAGGATGAAAAAGCGGTCTTTGTTATTCCCGCACCGTATATGTATGACAGCAATTTTTCTTTTTCCGATAAAATAAAAACCACATTAAAAAAAGAAGGAACTGAATATATCCTTACATATAAACCGGATTATAAGTGGCTGACTGATGAGGAAAGAGCATATCCGGTAACGATCGATCCGACTGTTGATACCAGATCATATACAGATAAAATAGTTGATACATCGGTTATGAGTGCCTTATCTATGAATTTATCAAAGAATTCAAGACTTTTCGCAGGTGCATATGACAGAAATACAACTGATTCATATATAAAGTTCACAAAACTGCCTCATATAGATAAAAAATGGATAGTATCAAATGCGGTACTTTATCTGAAAACAGCGTCGGAACAAGGCAACAAAATAAATGCATATAAAGTAAATTCTGATTGGGATACAAGTTCAGTCATAGGTAATCGTCCGTCAGTTGAAAGCAAAATAATTGATGTATGCAGTGTTCCGTCAAAAACTAATAAATGGGTGCATTGGGACATAACCAATGTGGTAAACAGCTGGTGTAACGGAGAAGCCAATTATGGAATAAAGCTGTCGGCAGCTAATGTAACCAACAGCGAGTCTGCATTTTATTCGTCAGAGGAAGCAGATTCAGAAAAAATTCCGTTTTTAGCAATAAAATATAATATGGTTTCAGCAGCACAGAGGGGAGAAAATAAAACAGTAGATATAAGCAGAGCGGGGAAAGCGGAAATAGATGACTTCTCGGGAAATCTTGTACTGTCAAGAGAAGATATCGGTTATAACGGAAAAGTAATGCCTGTAAATATATCGATGATATACAACCTTAATAACGGAAGTAATCCTACATTCGGATTTGGTTTTAAAACCAATTATACTCAGACGATAAAGTCAGTCTATAATTCCGGAAAGCTTCAGTACTATGAGTATGTGTGCGGTGACGGAAGTACAATATTCTTTAATTATAACAATATAGCCGATAAATATATTGATATGAGCGGAAGCGGATACACTATAAAGTGTAAGGATAAAAATAAAACAGGATATGATAATTTGGTTGTAATCGATTCGGGAGGAAAAGAGCATCATTTTGAAAAGTACGGACGGGTTGTAAAAATAGTAGATACAAGCGTAACTTCAAAGCCGGCAATAGAAATAAAGTATAATGACAGCATTAGTAATTTCTATCAAATAGAGTATATTATCGATGGTGTGGGAAGGAAGTATAAGTTTAACTATTCGGGAATAAAGCTGACCGATATCTCATATTACGGAAAGAAAAATACAGTTATACAAAAGGTTTCGTATGAGTATGACAGTAAGTCAAATTTAACTAAAGTTAAATATCCGGACGGAAAATCAGTGAGTTACAGTTGGAATAACCATGATATGATTTCTGTATGCAATACAGACGGCTACACGGTAAAATTTAGCTATAGTCAAAATCCAAAAAGACTGTCGGGAATAAAAGAATACGGAACAGCAGGAACAAAGGGGGCAGATATATCAATTGAATATACACCATATCAAATAAAATATATTAATAACAACACAGGCGATACGGAAACTAAGGTGTTTAACAACAGCGGCGATTTAATTTCTTCTTTCAATTCAAAAGGAGATGTAACATTAAATGAATACTCTAAAAATGCAAATGGCTTAAACAGTCTAGTTAATACATATGAGCATACAGTTCGGGATGATAACTTACTGGAAAACGGAGAATTTGAAAACGGTCTGCAAGGATGGTCAATGTCTAATGATACAAATACAATTTGTAATGAAACGGGACACTGCGGAAGTGACAAGGCTGTAAAGCTTATAGGTGAGCCGAATAAAACCTGTTCAATCTCTCAAAGCTTCGGAGGAATGAGTACAGGAGAAACCTTTGAAGTAGGTGGCTGGGCAAAAGCAAATGCGTCTCCGCAGAACCCATTTAACATAACGGTTACTTTTTACAATGCGGCAAGAGTAGCAGATGTTCAGACGATCAAATTTAATCCGTATTGCACCGATTGGCAGTATGTGATAAAGACATTTAAAGCCGATATATTTTATACACATTTTGTTGTTTCGGTAAATTACTCAAATCAGATCAATGAAGCATTGTTTGACGGAATTGTTGTATATAAAAGTGATTACACATACAATGACAGTACATCGGTTACTGAACCTGATGAAAATGAAAGCGAAAGTAAAAATGAAAACTTTTCATCGTCGGTAAACTCTGATAACAGTGTGACCGAAACTATAAAAAAAGACGATATAAAAACCGTCAATGTGTTTGATAAATACGGAAATAATTTAAGGAATGAAACTTCGGTTGACGGTAAATCTGTGCTTAGAAGCAATGAGTATACGGATGATGGAAATTATCCGAAATCATCAACCGATTCATTAGGATTCAAGACATCTTACAGCTATGATTTAAATACAGGGTACCTTAACAGCATAACGAATGCTGATGGAAGTTCAGTCAATTACTCATATGACAATTTCGGAAAAGTACAGAAAGTATCGCAGGGTACGGCTATTGAAAATTCGTTTTCTTATGACAGCGGAGATAGGCTGAGTAAAATAACTCATAACGATTTTGACTACGACATCGGTTATACTGAGTTTGGATTGCTGAAATCAATTAAAGCAGGAAACGGAAATCTGATAAATTACAGTTATGACAGTAAAGGAGCATTGATCAAGGCAGATTACGGAAACGGACAGTCGATAGATTACAAATATAATGAAAACGGAAGCAGTTCGGCGGTAAAACAAGGCGATGAAACCCTTTACAGCTATAAGTATGACAAAGACGGAAATCTAAAATCAGTACAGGATAACTTTTCAAATAGAAAAACAGAATATTCAACTGACAAGGACGGATACAGAGTTACTGAGGAAACAGGCAGCGGAGTTTATCATAAGATATATTGTACAAATGAAAAACTAACAGAAATTATCGGAGAGAAAGAAAAAACACTTCAGACAGATCTAGGAGATAATTCATATAAGATTTACTGGACACTTGCAGATGATATTTATTCAACCTATTTCAATGCAAAAGACAAATTCGGAAGGAAGTCTAAAGAAGGTGTATACGCTATTTACCGCAACGCAAACGGTAAAGAGGTTGAACTTTCTAAAAAAGAGGTGTACAATAAGGAATATAAGTATATATCTAACAGCCCAAACAGAACATCCGAATTGGTATCCGAGATAAAATATACAGGAGCGTATAACAACACAATACACTATGGATATGACGGGAATAAACGCATTTCCGAAGTAAATGATATCTATTACACATATGATGAAGCAGGTCATCTAACTACAGAGGTAAATGTCATAACAAGGACAGGAGTAAATTTTGTATATGACAAGGGTGGTAATGTAGTTGAAGTAAGACCTTTTTCAAGAGGAAGGTATGGTCAATCTCATACCTTTACATATGGTGATCCTAATTGGAAGGACTTACTCACTGCATACAATGGTAATGAGATAACCTATGATGAGATAGGAAATCCGCTGACTTATTACAACGGCACTGAGTTTAATTGGACAATGGGACAAAAACTCAAATCTGCAAAAAGGTCGGATGGAGTAAAGATAAAATATATTTATAACGCTGATGGGCTTAGAACGAGCAAGACAATAAACAATGTCAAGTTTGACTACTATTGGAATGACGGTAAATTATCGGCACAGACTTATGCAGGAAATATAATGTATTTCAGATATGACGGAGATACTCCGATAGGATTTGAGTACAACAACAGTCAGTATTATTATGTAACAGATTTGCTTGGAAGTATTATAGCTGTGCTTGACGCAGAAGGAAAGACTGTTGCCGAGTATAGCTATGACGCATGGGGAAATTGTACTGTTTTAGAAAATGTAAACGGAATTGCCAATACAAATCCGCTGAGGTATAGGGGTTATTATTATGACAGCGATACAGGTTTGTATTGTATTCAGTCAAGATATTATGACAGTAAAACAGGCAGGTACATTAATGCAAATTCGGCTAATGCAGTTTTACAAGGCGAATTAAACTTGTTTGAGTATGATACAAATCCAATGAAGTATGTATCTCAGCAAACCACAGATTTATCCGGTATGGGTTCAGGAGGTAAAGTTAATAATTCATCTGATTATTATGATGTTTTGCGGCAAGGATCGTCAACTATTAGCCCACCTATTTTTTCCGAACATAATAAAACATATGATGCTTTGATTTTTTCATTAGATGAATTCATAGAAGGATCAGAAATGATTAAAAAAAGTTTAGAAAATTACTTTAAACGACTTTGTGGATTTGTGTTTAGGGTAGAAAGTGCTAATGAGTTTAAATCATATTGGAATTCAATCACATATGCAGATGTAATAGTACTCTTTAGTCATGCAGGACCTGACACTTTTTTTAATGATTTAAATTTACAAAATATAAGAAAATTAAAGAAAGTTAATTGTAAAGCTTTAATAATACTGGGTTGTAATGCAGGACATTATACTCACATATGGAATAACATAGCATATGAATTTTCTCAGAAAATTTCCGGTATAACAGTAGCAAGTGATGGAACTGTAGGTACGGCATGGGAAGGATTAGAAGATCCATTTTTTAATTCTTATGATGATTCTGACCAAAAAGGTTATTTCAGATATTACTTATCAAATAAAGATAAAAACAGAAAAAATTTAGGCTGGGTTTTATATAAAAGTGACAATGTTAATACAACATGGTATCAAACGAATTTAAAATTTATTACAATTCCTATAATTTTAGATTATCTTCAAAATACAGGATTTGTCAAGTTTTAATAAGGGAGGGAACAGATATGAAAAAAATAGCAGCACTAACAACAGCACTGGCAGTATCAATAACCATGTTAAGTACAATTTCGGTTTCAGCTAAGAATATTAAAGTACCAAGAGCAAAGATAACCAAATTGCAATCCACTAAACCAGGCAATTTAACAATAAAAATTAAGAAAGTAAAAAAAGTTTCAGGGTATAAAGTGAAAGTATCGCAGAATAAAAAGTTCAAAAAATCAAAGACTTACAAAATTAAAAAGAACCAAAAAACTGTTAAAGGTTTAAAACAGGGCAAAAAGTATTTTGTTAAAGTCAGAGCGTATAAGAAGATAAAAGTCAAGGGGAAATCAAGAGCTGTTTATGGCAAGTGGAGTAAGGTAAAATCAGTAAAAGAAAGTGAAGAAAAACCAGTGAAAATTGATGAAAAAACTAAAGAACGAATAAAGCAGATAGAAAAATCATCAGGTATAATGCTTTCAGATAGCGTACGGTTTTTGAATTATTCATATATTAAACGCATATATGAAAATAATATTGTAGATTATGAAATTTATGCTAAACTGCAAATAAAAGAAACAGAATTAAATTCTATAGTAAGTAATTATCATAAACGAGATAAAGAATTTATTCCTTATGGATTAGGTCGTATGAACGAGTATTGTGACTGGTGGGATTTGAAAATATCTGATATAAAAGATAGTTATTGTCAACTGTATGTTAAGCGATTATCCGAGGATTATATAATAAACTCTACAAATAGAGAAATTGTAGTCACAAACGAATATGCAGGAAATGGCTATTTAACAGTTTATTTGGTACTTCAATAAAATAGATAGTAATAAATGTGGATGTAAACATGGAAAAAAACAAGAGAACTAAAATTATTATGTTAATTTTAGTTATATTACTTAGTTTAATAGCTTTAATTTTTTTAATAGACGGAATATTAGGATATAAACAGCATATTAATAAAAGTAAATAAGATTGTAAATGCTGAAGAGAGTGCAGAAGAAATATCTGTACTCTCTTTTTTATTATTAAATATGTGAAAATATACAAATAAATGCTATATATTTGTATAAACATATGAATTTATACAAAATATTAACAAATGTATTGCTGTAATGTAAATAATATGATAATATATTATTGCACTATCCAGTATATTACATGATTCGACAAAGGCTGTAAACCGGATTAGTGACATAATATTTGACGGAGGTAAAAGCATTGAAGAAATTAATATCAAAACTGCTGTCAGGGACACTGGCGCTGATGTTTGTAGGTCAGATAATGATCTACGGCGACGGCAGTTCACAAGGTATAGTTCATGCAGAAACTATCAATCAGATCAAGAAAGATATTCAGCTGTCAAAAAATGCAGACGAGCTTGCACAGGAATTTGACACTGCAATTGAAGGACTTGGAGAAGTAGACTATTTCAGCGTAAATGAAAATAAGTCCAAAGCAGTAAAAAAGGCACAGTCAAAAGCAGCAAGCGGACTGAATATAACAGGCTATGTCGGTCAGTACGGTACAAATTCCGACCTTTCAAAAGTAAAAATCCTTATCTTTAATGATTGGGATTTAGCAGCAGAAGCCTATGCAAATGCAGACGGTTCATTCAGCGTATCGGCAGGAGGACTCGGAGCGTCAACTAATGTAAAAATAGAATGTGACGGATATCTTCCGAGATTCTATAAGAACATGGGACACGGTTCATATCAGTTCGGTACAGCGGATAATCCGGAAATGCTTTACCCAGGTGACAGTACATATAACGAGAATGATAACGACCAGTGGAGCGATGAGGTTATAAATTCCAACGACGCTTCATATGTTCGTGGATTTATCGGACTTCGTAAGGCAACCGGAGATTATGTTGCCGATTATGATTTTAATGACGATAAGAGCATTGATAATAAAGATTTGGAGTTAATTGAAAAACATTTCTGTGATTCAGAGAACGATCCAAAGTATCTTGCGGAAATGGACTTCAACGATGACAAAAAGATAGACGAGGACGATTATAATTTCCTTATATTAAATGAATATATAGGAGCGTACAAGGGCGATGATGATTTCAAGGAATACATGGATAAAGACAAGGACGGAGTTATCACAGAAGCAGATTACAATTGGTTTGCAGTATATGCAAGTCAGTTTGACGGCTATACCCCCGGAGCAAATTATATTTACAACATCAAGCTGACGGGTGACTGCTATAACGAAACGGGAATGTGGCTGTACAATACGAATCTGGATTTGAACGGTCATGAATTGGTTATAGTCGGAAATATGGCTTTTATGACAAGTAATCTTGACTTGTTAGATGGAGTAACGCTGAACCTTAACGGCGGTCAGCTTGGAATAATCGGTGAATTTAACTTCGGACAGGCTCAGAGTTATGATAAACTGATCATGACAAACTCTGCCGATGTTTTGATGGTAACGGAAAACTGGTATTACACAACTCTTGCAGACTGCGAGGGATTATGGACTGACGGAATAATATTATTCTACGGACAGCACTGGAATGTAAATGAAGCTGCGGGAGAAAAAGCAATATACTCAAGTGGCAATCATTCTATAGTTTTCTATTATCCATACGGCAAACAGACTATTTTGTGGGACAACCCCGAAACATACATAAATAACGAGGACGGAAGTCTGAATACTCAAAGAAGATTTAACTTTGATAATCCAAACGGACTGATTTTCCCATACGGCTACTCATCGGACAGATACTGGTTCCGCCCATGGTTCAGACCGTATGATGAGCCTGACTATACACTTTACAGAAAAGGAATGGAAATAGGTGACGGCGTTCATAAGGCAGAACCTATAAAATCAACTATAACGGTAATAAAGAGCATCTTCGTGTAACAAAGATAGAGGATACTTCTGCCGGAAGAACAGTAACATACAGGTACAACGGAGATTTTCAGTTAATATCTGCAACAAGCGTATCAGGGGGTACTGAGAAGTACGAATATGACGGCAACGGCAGACTCTGCAAGATAACAAACTGCTATGACGAGATAACGGATCAGATAAATTACCTTTCACACGGCGAAGTTAATTATCTCATAAATTCCGCAGGACTGAAGCAGGAATACACATATGACAAGGGACAGAAGCAGACAGGTCTAAAGGAATATGACGGAGATAAGCTCGTTAAGACTTTTAAATATGACTACGATGAAAAGTATGCGGTAAAGACAAATACAGTTGAAACAGACGGACAGACATATGAAGTCGACAAGATCACTTACAACATGGTTGACGGAAAGAACAAGTATGACGAAATGTCCGAAAGTGTTGACATCATGGGCAATACCACCAAGTATGAGCGTGATGAAAACGGAAATGTGACAAAGACGATCAATCCAGACGGAACATATACTTTAGCCAATTACAACGATAAAAACAGCCTTATTGCTTCCGTTGACGAAATGGGATATGCGACAATCAAGGCATATGACAAAAACGGAACGAGAATATTAAAAGAAGCAACTAGCGTTAATCCGCTTTCACAGGCAGATATAAATACTGTAACTTCAAAGAATTTTAATCCGATATCATATCTTGCAGCTCATGAAAGCAGTTATGCAATAACAAGTCATGAATACTATGCTGACAGCTATGTAAGCGGAGTAGTGGGACTGATCAAAAAGACGACCGATCCTGTCGGTAACATAACGGAGTATGATTATTACAAATCGGGCAACGGCAAGGGACTTCCGAAATCCAAGACAATTAAAGACGGAAACACAGTCGTAAACAGTGTTGAATACGAGTACAATTCACAGCTCCAGGTGTCTAAAGAAAAGACAAGCGTTGATATTTCAAAAGGCGTTTATGCTGTTAAGGAATATGAGTACGATAAGTTCAACAATGTAACCAAAGTAAAGGATTACGGAACGGGAAATACTGCTGCTGTTACGATTTCAGAATATGACAAGCTCAGCAGAAAAACAGCGGAATACAGTCCGAATTATTCAGCAGACAAAAGTCATGGAACACTGACAGAATATTATCCAAGTGGCAGTGTAAAAAAGCAGACTGATGCCCTTGGAAATATGACTTCATTTAAATACGACGCATACGGAAATGTTACAGAAAAAACCAATCCTGATAAAACAATAAACATAACCGAATATGACGGATTACAGCGTGAAAAGTCAACATATTTCAAATGGAAGGCAGAAGCTGAAAAGCAGATTCTAACTTCAACATCGTATGAGTTTGCAAAGAAACATGGATTTAATGTATACACAGCTCTTGACAGTTGTTCTTCCAAGTCATGCAGCGGGCTTAAAACGATCAAGAAAACATATATCACTGCAGAAAAACAAGTTTTGACGGAAACACTTGCCGATTTCAGAGGAAATCCTGTTACTGAAAAGACAAACGGCGAAACCAAGAGAACAAGTGCATATTACGCAAATGGACAGCTTGCAAGACAGACCGACGCATTGAGAAATACCACAAAATATGAGTACGGTTATTTAAACAAGCTGACCACAACATATACTCCTTTCAGCGGCAAGGAAAAGTATTCGATTACAGAAAATGAGTATGACAAGAACGGTAATATAGTTCTGACAAGACAGACTGTTCAGAAGCAGGATTCAAGCGATAAAAAATACAGCATTACGCAGAATAAGTATAATGCAATGGGACTTCTGGAACAGGTAACACTGAGCGGAACAGATTCAAAGGATAAAAATATTTCAAAGTATTTCTACAACAACGCCGGAGTTCAGATAAAGATGTACACAGGTATGTCCTCTGATAATGACAGCACATATTTGACAACAAATTATGAGTATGACAATTGGCTGAGGGCAGTGAGAACCACCGACAGCACAGGCTACAACTCAGGTACGATCACTTACGACCTTAACGGTAACGTTCTCACAAACACAGACGCAAACGGCAACGTTACAACTAATACTTATGACGCTTTAAACCGAGTACTCACTTCAAATACTGTAAATTCTAAAGATTCCTCAAAGAATGTCAGTAAATCATATGAATATGACAATATGGGCAGGATTTTAAGAGCCGTAACTAATGATTTGACTACATACTATGCTTATGATGATTTAGGCAGAAAAACAGAAGAAGTCGAAGGTAAAGACGGATATTCAACCTTCAAGGGATTTTTCTATGAGGGCGTTTCGCAGTATACAAGACAGCAGATAGTAGGTATTAATAACCTTTTGATGTATTCATACACAAGCTATGAATATGACGGTGAAATGAGGCTTACCAAGGTAAAGGAAACAGGAGAAGAAACAGTTTCATATACCTATGACAGAAACGGAAACAAGAAGTCGGAAACCCTTGCAAACGGAGTAGTATCCACCTATGATTACAACAATGCGAATAGGATAGTAAAGCTTGTTAACAAAAAGGGCAATAGTACCATATCAAGCTACGAATATTCGTATTATCTTGATGGTTCTGACGCTTGCAAAAAGACTACAGAAAATGGTATAATAGAAACTACGGAATATGAGTATGACGGACTGAAAAGGCTGACAAACGAAGCAGTGAAAAAGGGCAGTAATACAGACACCTATTCATACGAGTATGACGATTATGGAAACCGTTCCAAGATGACGGCAACAGGTTCTGAAAGCTATGAAACTGTTTACGATTATTCAGTAAACGGCAAGTACACTGCGTTGCTTCAGAAGGAAGTTAAGACAGTCGAGGGTGAAGAAAATTCGCTTGACCTGAACAGCAATGTTAAGCAGACGGTTTACACTTATGACGCTAACGGTAATCAGATTACAAAGACTGCCGAGGGTAAGACTGAGACCAACACTTACGACGGTTTGAATCAGCTTATCGGATTTACAGACGGTGAAACAACTGCAAGCTACAAGTACAACGCAAGCGGTCTGAGATATGAGAAAACCGTTAATGGAGAAACGATAAATCATGTCTGGGACGGAAATAAGCAGATAGTAGCAGATGTAATTGATAACCAGTTCTACGAGGCTGATTGCTACATTCGTGGAACAAACCTTGTAGCTAAGTATAACTACTGGAACGGTAAGAAAACTGAGTATACTTACTATACACAAAACGCTCATGGCGATGTAGTAAATCTTACTGATAAAGATGGTAAGGTAACTAAGAGTTATAGATATGATGCATTTGGTGTTGAAAAAAACATTGATGAAAATGACACAAATGCATTCCGTTACTGCGGTGAATATTACGACAAGGAAACTGCGACTGTTTATCTGAGGGCGAGGTATTACAATCCAAGTACTGGTAGGTTTATTTCTAGAGACAGTTATGTGGGTAAGAATGAAGAACCTCTTTCACTGAATAGATATACTTATTGTTATAATAATCCGATTATTAGTATTGATCCTAGTGGTATGGCTAAATCAAATCCATGGGATACATTGCCATATCCAGGCTATATTCATAATGCAGTGCAAAATGAATATCTTTTAAGTTATCCGGATATGCAAAAAGAATATGTAATACCTGATACTAAAAAAAGAATAGATTTATATCAACCAACTACAAAAGAAGCTTGGGAAGTAAAACCATTCGGTTCATATGCCAAAGGTGTTTCACAATTAAAAAATTATATTGATCTTATGGATGGCAGAGCCATTCAGGGAGAAAAATTAAAAAATTTTGAATTTCATGTTGATATTTTTACAGTTAATACATATAGTTATTCTGGTGGTATGATTATGTATAATTTTTACATTGATCCTAATGTTGATACATCACAAATAGTCAAATATCTCAAAAATAATCCTAAAGTTTCTGCTAAATCTATTTATGCTGCTATGTTGGAACCATCAGAAGTATATGGTCCAGTTACTTACAATTCTAAAATGAAAACAGAGATGGGAAAACAAGATAAAAGTGGAAATACTTGGTTAGATTATGATACTGATCTTACAAGTATTGATGACTTATACGGATATGATTTATATGGATATGATAACAAAAATAATTCTGGAAATGAATTTGTAGTTCCTCCTGTAGTAGAATTTGGATTAGTATTTGGATATTAAGTAATGAGTAAATTTTAGAAAGGTAAAATATAAATTATGGATAATATAAAAAAAGCATTACTTCAATTAACTCATAATGCTGAAATAGAAATAAGTAAATTAAAATTGCCATTTGAATTTTCGAAAATTGGTTTGCCAACAAATCCGTTTAGAAAATTTTCTGGAGATATTTCCCATTATGTATATAATTATTTTAAGAATGAAGATTATGAAGTTGAAGTGGTAAATTCTTTGGAAGCAATAATTCAATATATAAATATGTATGGGCAAAAAATTAAAATATCTATTTTATTTTATGAACCATGTTGGAGACTTGAATATATATACCGTATTTTTTATGGTGATATAAAAAATTGGGTTAGTTACTATTGCAACTTTGAAGAAGTTGTGGAAATGGAAAAGGCATTTGAAAACATAGTTTTTGTTACAAAATACATTCAGCATGAAGTGGATGATAAATTTAATACTTGGTTAAAAGAAAATGGTAAAATTATGTAAGCAAGCGGTCTGAGATATGAAAAGACTGTTGACGGCGAAACTATTAACCACGTCTGGGACGGTAACCAGCAGATAGTAGCAGATGTAATTGACAACCAGTTCTATGAAGCTGACTGTTATATCAGAGGAACAAATCTTGTAGCTAAGTACAACTATTGGAACGGTGATAAGTCCGAATATACTTACTATACTCAGAATGCTCACGGTGATGTAGTAAACCTTACTGATAAAGACGGAAAGGTAACTAAGAGTTATAAATACGATGCATTCGGTGTGGAAAAGAACATTTATGAAAATGACACAAATGCATTCCGTTACTGCGGTGAATACTACGACAAGGAAACAGCAACGGTTTATCTGAGGGCGAGAAATTATAACCCAAGTACGGGTAGGTTTACTCAGAGGGATAGTTATGCTGGAAGAAGAACTGATCCGCTTAGTTTAAATCTTTATACTTATTGTGCAAATAATCCTGTATACTTTTTTGATCCAAGTGGTTATAGTTATGGAACACTGCCAGATGGAACAAAAATGTCAATTAATAGTGCTTGGGATGCCAAAAAATTTAATGAATTAAGAGATAAACAACTTTCAACTGAAGTTAATGCGAAAAAAAATACATATGCTGATTCTAATGATGCGTTTGGATTAAATAAACAACAACAGGAGGCTAATGCTGAATATATATATAATTATTTGAGCAATGAAGGATGGAGTATAAACGCTATATGTGGTTTGCTTGGAAATATACAGCAGGAAAGCCAAATGAATCCTGGAGCTTGGCAAATTGGTTTTGAAGATAATAAAAGTAGTTCTAATTGTGGGTATGGATTAATACAGTTTACTCCTGCAGAAGATTTTCTTCCTAAAATAGGGTTTTCTATAGATAATATTGATGAATATGCAGAAAGAAAACCAGGTGAGTTAATTGATTTACAATTAAAATATTTAATATCTTCTTGCCAACCTGATCAATATGTTTGGCTTTCTGAAATGGGGGTAAACATTTATGGGTCACCTTATGAAATGGCCTTTGATGAATTTATAACATCATCAAATAGTCCTGGTGAATTAGCACTAGTTTTTCATGGGCATTATGAACGTTCTGCTGATGATGAATTTACTCAGAATAATAGGGTTGAATATGCAAATTATTGGTATAATTATTTTAATAACTAATGTTTATCATTAAATGAAAGGATAAAAATTGAAAAAAATAGTATTAGTTATATTTGTTGTTTATTTGATATGTTTAAGTGCTTGTGCAACAAATAATATGTTATCAGAAACAACATATGTAACCCATGATGAAAATTCAATATCATTATATGACTATAGTTTATCAGATAATAATATTGAAGATTTCTCTACTGAGGAATATGATTATTCATATTATTTACAAAAAACATGGGTAATTAGGGGAATAAATGATTTTATGCCATCAATTTATATAACTAATATAGATAATGGAATAGTTGAAGGTAAATGGTCGTTACATCCTATTTTACCTGATTGCTATGTAAATTCTTTTGAATCATTGGAATATGGTACAATAAAAGGTATTATTAACAATGGAGAAGCACAGTGTAAATTTGATGATGTATCAGGAAGTGGAATAATTAAATTAATTTTTAAAGATAATAGTATTATTGAAGCGAATATTGAATTTACAAATAAAGAGTATATTGATAAAGAATACCCTAATGGTAATTATATATTTTATCCATATTCAATTTCAGATTTGAGTGTGTTAACAGATAAAAAAATATATCCAATTGAATTGGAATACTGGGGTAAAGTTAATATTATTACTGGATATATTACAGCTCATCATCCATATGCTGTAGCTTATTTAACTGATGCAGAGGATAATATTCTCTATAGGTTTAAGGGACTTACAAATGGTGTTAAAGTTACTGAAGTTGTTATAGAAGATATGAATTATGATGGATTATCAGATATAAAAATTATATTAGGTATGTCAGGAGTGAAAACTAGAGTGGAGTATATATTCATACAGATGGAAAATGGAATGTTTTATAATAGTAAATTAAATTCAAACTTTAATAATTAGTAAAGATAACTAGTATAAGTTATAAAACACATAAGAGCAAAACAAGCTTTTATTGAGCGAGTTTTGCTCTTCTTTATGTATATTTCCTTCAAAATAGTAGGAAAGACCAATAAATTAAAGTTAAAATATATAAAAAACCAAAAAGAACCACCAATCTACAAAAAGCAAGTAAAAAAAGCAATATAATAGAAGGAGTAACAAGCTTTTAAAGCATTGTTTACTCCTTATTTTTTTATGAACTCTGTTCCGCTTTAAAGGCGGGATGGAGCTTTTTTATGCCTGTTTTTAAGTGGCAATGCTATATTGCCGAATATCCGTAGCCTTAGGTCTGATTAAAAAATTATCAGATCGGAGGTGAAAGGATGAATAAATACATAATCAGCGTTAGAAATACAGCTAACGGTAAATACGAAAATGTTGAAGTTACCGAAGAAGTATACACAGCATATATGAGAACGGGATGGAACATTAATGATAACGATGAATCGTTTTTTAAGCATCAGATACAATTCTCAGCACTTCTTGGGAATATTGATGACGCTGTTGAAAAATTTAAGGAATTTCAAAATATAAAATCGGATACAGAAGAAATTGCGGAAATGAATATACGGTTAAAAATGCTTTTTAAGGCTTTAAGAAAACTCAGTTCAGATGAATTGGAGTTAATAACTCAAATATATTTTGAAGATAAAACAGAGGTTGAGTGCGCAGAAAAGTATGGTAAAAGTCAGCAATTTATAAACAAAAAGAAAAAGAGAATTTTGGATAAATTGCACAAACTTTTAAAAAGTTATCAATTTTAGGGTTGTTAAACCCCTTGCTTCTACCCCTATACAAGTGTAAGGGAGAAAAAGTCTCTTTCAAGGTAACTTGAAAATCGAATAGCAGCATCGGGAATACAATAATCCTGCGGCCGGTATAAAATCACGGCAGCCAAAGAAGCCATACGTTTGCGGTAAATATGAAGCTTCAAAATCCGGAACAGCTTTTCGGAACGGCGATGAAACACAGGAGGATAATGATACTTCCGCTCAGTCACAGCACCGAGTGAAATCGGAAACAAGCAATGAGGGCGGCTCTGGGAGAACCTCAGAGGGATGAAAGAGTTCCATGAGATGAATAAGCTGTTCATCGTTTCCGATGTTCCGCCGTGACGGGTATTGAGAATAAATATCACGAGTCTGAGAAAGTCAGACTTAAGTTAAGGCAAAACGATCAATGTTATACCGCACTGTGAACTTGTTTCTTTAAATGAAAACCAAAATAAACACGGTGCGGATATAACTCAAGCACAGGAATCTCCTGTGTTTGAGTTATATGAAAAATAGGAGAGTGATATTTTGAAAGATAAGAATGATTGGGATAAGATCAGATATAAATATTTAAGACTAAATGAAAAACATTCGGCAGAAACAGAAAAGTGTAAAAAATGTGTCTGGGCAAATAAAGAATCAAGTAAAATATTTTGTTCAAGATATAAATGTACGGAGGGAAAAGACTATGTGTAAATACGGAC
>OLNX01001757.1_pt1 | contig 17747 bp, 15 predicted proteins | sample 1672611 | NCBI WGS metagenome assembly OLNX01 (sample SAMEA3136705, study PRJEB25190) | human gut metagenome | reverse complement strand
TGCGTAAGGTGACAATAGAAAACAAGCCATAAAAAACAGGCCATATCGCTATGGCCTCTGCGAAAAATCGTTTATCTGCGTCCTTGTACTGGCATAGAAGCGCGGGGGAGAGCCGGGAGAAAGCGGAACCGGGCCGGCAGCGCCGGAACTTCTGTGGGCAGAAACGGATCACCGGTTTTTGATGAATCATTCAGGGAGCATGCTTGCTTCAAACGATGCGGACAAAGCCCTGGAGATGAAAGGAAACAAGGAAGATTCCCAAAGCGCAGGACCAGCCCCGCCGCCGGTTTTACGGGGCTGCTGATAACCTCGGAACATAGGCCTGATACAGTTCGTGCAACTGCCTCAGGCTTTCATCCCTCGAATAGCAGCGCTCCTTGAGAACGATCGTTTTGAAGTAATCCGTATACTGGCGGGTGAAGGCCGGATAGGACAAAAACACATAGTCGTATCCGGCGTCCAGGTCATAATCTGTGTCGTATTCGGTGATGGCCACGCCGAGGCGGTCATAGCACACAGTAAGATATTTGCCCCAAAATGCTTCATCCTTGAGCAGGATAGGGGAGTAGCTGCGGTTTTCTTCTGCATATTTCAGCATGGTCGAAAAGATGAGCAGACGTTCCTTCGGGAAAAAGGGACGAATGCCGGCGAATTGATCGCGGCTTATGCCGCTTTCCAGAAAACGCCGGCACCCTTCTAGGCTCAACGTTCCGATGTAAGGCTTCTTCTTGGTATAGAGGTTTTGAAAGCGCCGCTCGTGCAGGGGAACGATTTGCTTCACCAGGCTGTCCGCTGTTTCGGGAGAGAAGAGCGCCTTGTCCCGAAAAGCGGCAACGGCAACATCTGTGGGTACCTGCGCAAAGCTGATATCCGTACCGTAGCAAAAGACAGTCCGGTTCAGCTCGCGGCTCAGGCAGGACAGCACAAGGGAGGAATAATCCATCGGCGTTTGCTCAAACACTTTTAAGGGTGTGGGGCGGAAGGGAAGCTCCGCAATAATGCGGTTGAAAAAGGCGCAGATGCCCACCGAGTCTGCATTGGACAGTTCATAGGCAGATCTGCCATCCCGGATGATGTAAAACTGTTCCTCTGTTTGCGAGCCGAAGCGGGAGCTTAACAGCAGCAGGTTTCCGTTTACCGATGGATACTGTCCGGTTTCGGTCCAGGAGGCGAGCTGGTAAGGCGAATAGCGGGTATCAAACAGAATGGGCGACATGCAGGCGACAAATTCAGCGGCATTCAAACCGCCGACATCGGGCTGAATATAATGATACATGCGTATTTTCCGCCCTTTATCGGAAAAAAGAGGCTGCAGGGCATGGACCACCGAGGGGTAAATGCAGTTTATGCAAAGGATGTTGATCTCATCGGCATCAATCAGTGGCGCAAGACGCCGCTGGATCATCGGACCGCCGGAAATGCGGCACGTCTCCAGCGGTTCATCCGGCTGTGCGGAGGATAGAAGACGGTCGATGCTCCGTCGGCTGGCATAGCGTTCCATGCCGATGTTGCTTACCTCCAAAGATTCCCTCAATTCTTTACATTCTTCGTCGGAGAAGCGACCAGATAAGCAAATCCTTTCACATAAACTTGCCCGCCGTGCGCTGCTGAGGCTGTTGTGCAGCGCGCGGCGAAGATCCGAACGAGCACCAATTTGCGCACCAAGCGCGCTGGCTGTCAGTTGATGTTCTTTCAGCAGCTGTCCCACGCACTGTGCAAAATTTTTATAATGAGGCATTCAGAATCTCCTTACCCTTGCTATGATAGGAGGTGACCTTCCCGATTATACCACATTTTCCCTATAAATAGAAAGTTTTTCCTTTGCATTTCATCCCTATGCCTGCTTCATATGGAGAAAAGCAGTTCGGAAGGCTTTACCGGAAGGCCGGAAAGTCTCCTTTGCATCTATAGCAAAAAGCGCCATCTTTCACCTGGCGAAGATGGCGCTTCAGTATGCGCAAAAGAGCGTGACTTCTGTGAGCTTTTGACTGATAAAAAACTTCGAGAAGGTTAGAAGGATCGCAGTCCTCCGGGGAAAATCCCAGTTCAGCGGCATGCGCGTGGAAGCCTTGCGCAGCAAGGGTTCCCTGCTCGTTTCCCCATATGTGCCACGGGAGCCGAAGGAAAGCGTGTGTCCATAGGATACCTTGGGCCCAAGGGCCCCAGAGCGACCCGCAGGCATGAGCAAATACAAGGACGGTCTGCCGGCCGCATATAGACCCTTTACTTGCCGGCTTCTTTGGGTCGCTTTGTGGCATGACCCGGAGAGGACAATCGAAACGAGCCAAGCGCCCTCTGATGCGGGTCTGTGGTTCTCAAAATCTCTCGAGAGAGGTTTTTGACAGCAAGCATTATACTGCCTGTTGCGCCACAGTGCAGAACGGCTTCTCAACCAGCCCTCGAACCCCCTGAATCAGACGCCTGTTTGGGCGGCGGCTTGCTTTTACGGCTTCTGCAGCGAAAGGGTCACAGAAAGATCCCCGCCGCCCAGTGCCTCTGCCCAGCCGGTGAGGTCGTCGATTCTTCCCAGGCGGGTATAGCTCCAGGAATTGGAGCCATAGAACAGGACGATCTGATCTCCCTGATACAGCACAATGTCTCCGGCCTGGGTCGTGGTCTGGGCATTCTCTGTGGGCAAACGCTGCCCAAGCGGTCCCACCTTTTCAAAGCCGCCGTAGTCGCTTACCTCGATGGTCAACGGGCCGTCTGTAAGCAGCGCTTTGAATGCCTCGGCGCCCGGATTGTCGGCAAGGGTTGCCGCAAAGGTTTGGTCCGAAATCGTGACATAAAACGTATTCTGCTCCATTGCCGGTTCTTCTTCCGCATTCTTTGGCTGTTCGCTTTCATTGACCGTGGATTCATGTTCGCCAGGAGAAACCACATGCTCCTCCGACGTTTTTGAGACGCTTCGCCCCGCGTGAGCAACACCGGCTTCCTTTGCAGAGACGGCATCTTGCAAAGCGGCGCCGGAATCCCCGGCGGCGCATCCGCACAGGCAAAGCAGCATCAGACCTGCCAGCAGGATAGAGAGCCCCTGTTTCATATCGTCAGTCCTTCCTAATTTTATGCTAAAAACAGCGTTTTCCCCGGCACGAAGATACACAGGCGGATTCCCCGCAACAGCACAAAGCTTCTGCCAACAATAGGGATAGCTGTCTGCCGCTGCATCAAAAAACCGAGATCCATGTCCATCCAAAGGCGCCGACAACGGCATAGAAGCAGTCGGCTACAGAGGCGCCCAACCCTGACAGAATGCCCATACGCGGCCCATGGGCGGAGGGTCCGTTGAACGGTGGAGCGCCGCCCCTGCGGACCCCGTCGGAAGCCAAACAGCAGCCCAATGCAAATTCCCTTGAGCAAATCGCTTTCCATGCCGCTTCTCCTGATTTGGCAGCGCCGGGCAGACTTCCCGGCATTGCCGGTTTACGCACAGCATGCATTTCTTTGCTTTGCCTCCTCAAGGCAAGTAATCTCGCATCTGGCGCGTTCATCGTCCCGGATGATGCCGCCTACTGCCGGAATCTCAATACGGCCTGAATACGGATTTTTGATGCTGATGACCGGTGTGAGGATCGTGGCGTGCACATCGCTTTTTTCAAAAGCAAGATCCGCGCCTTCCATTTTGCAGTCTATCAGGCGCAGGCCCTCGCAGTAGCACAAGGGCTGGGTGCCGATGATCGTGCAGTGGTCAAAGGTTACGTTCTCGCAGTACCACGCCAGATACTCTCCCTTGACCACGCTGTTTCGCACCACCACGTTCCTGGCATGCCAGAACGCGTCCTTGGTATCGAAGCGGCAGTTGTCAAAGGTCGCGGTTTCGATGTACTGGAAAGAATATTTTCCCTTGAAGGTTACATCGGTAAAATGCAGGTCGGTGGAACGCATCATGAAATACTCGCTCTGCGCGGTGCAGTGCTCCATCGTGATGCCATGAACCGACCAGCCGAATTCCGGCGAGATGATGTCGCAGTCCCGCATCGTCACCTCGCTGCACTCCCGCAGCGCCTTGATGCCGTGAAGCGCGGTATGGGTTATTTCGATGTGATCGGAATACCACAGCGCCGCCCGGCAAAGCTCCGTCATCCGGCTGTCGCGGATCACCAGTCCATGGTCGTGCCAGAACGGATAGCGCAGGTTGAAATAGCAACGCTCTACCTTGATACCGGCGCCTTCTTTCAAGGCGCTTTCTCCGTCGGCGGGGCCGTCAAACGCGCAATCGACCACCTCGATGTCCTTCATGCCATACAGGGCGCGCTCCTGATCCAATGTCTGCTGCTGAATCCTTTTCATAATGTTCCTCTCCCTTCCTGTACGACGTCCGTCGCAAGCTAGGCTGACACTCTGCCTTTTCCAATCTGATAGACCAGATAATCCAGGCAGTCAATCTGCTTTTCCTCCCGGTGGAGGCGCTCCAGTATGACGGCCCGTTGCCTGGAGAGGAGTGTCAGCTGTTCCTTGATGTCCCCCATCCTCCAGCAGACGAGGTACTCTTCAATCCGGTCCGCCTCAAAGCCGGCGGCTTCCAGGTTCAGGACCAGATCCTGAACGTTCATTTTGCCTTCCATGGTACTGATTTCACTCTCCGTCCTTGATCATGACAATCTTGTTGCCCCAGCCTTCCAGAACAGGGTTGTTTTCACTGCGAAGCGAACCAGCAGTTCCCGCTTTTCGGTTGTCTCAACTGCGGCGCTTCCGCTCTCCGGGCTGACCGGTTCCTGCTGATTCGATCCCTCGCTCTGGCCGGAGACGCGGAAGAATCCTCACACGCCGTGAGGAGCATGCAAGAGACAAGGGCCATAGTTAAAAGCAGAATCCCAGGTTTTGTCACGATGCTCCCTCTCCTTCTCTGCCAGATCGTTTTCTGAATCCCCTTCTGACAATGCCAGTATACGCGGAAGCAGGGAACATAGCAAATACTTATATTTAATATGTTTTAATAGGTATAAACTATGAATGTTGCTTGCAGGAACGGTCCTCTGAAGACCCGCGGTATCCTTGCCAATTCAATTACCGGAGGAAATAGCCATGAAAGGACCGGAAAAACAGATATAGCGGCCGATGGACGCCGGCGTTTTTATGCCGGGGCCATGCATGCCGCTCTCCTGTCTTTCCGAGCCCATGGGCGGGGAGAATGCGCCCCGCTCCCTTCAAAATTTATGGCGCCTGCATCAGTTCGGTAAGCCGCGCACACTTGATCTTTCCGCAAGCCAGGCAGGCAAAAACGGTGAACAGTAAGGCAATTACGCCCCCCGGCAAAACGATGCCGCCCAACGCCGGCTGGGAGCTGAAGTTGCTCATGCCATACATCCGCATCAGCACCATCGGGTCCGTGCCCACAGCGCGCAAGGCGGTCCGAGCCCACAAGCGAAACCAGCAAAAACCGCAGGGAAAAGCTGCGGCTCATGGCGGTGCACGGCAGACCCATGGTGCGATAGATGCTCAGGTCCTGCCGTTCGCTTTGCTTAAGCTTTCCGCTGGTGAGCAAGGTAACCACCAGCATGATATCCGGCAACAAGGCCCTTCCTCCAGGGGACGATCTCGCTGGCAGGTTCCACCGGTTGCTCCGCAGGCGTCCGGCCGATCCCCTTCTCATCCTGCCCGCTTTCATTGAACAACCTCCCTTACTGCTGCGAATGTTCCATTTCCAGTATAAGCAATGATAAAATGCATATCAAATACTTATTTATAATGATTCTTCATAATTGATAGATATGGAATTTTACGCTATACTGGAAGTGAGAACAAGGCGGGAGGTCGGCCATGGAGCTTCGAATTCTACAGTATTTTCTGGCTGTCGCCAGGGAGCAGAGCATCTCGGCGGCGGCGGAGTCGCTGCATCTTTCCCAGCCCACCCTTTCCATCCAGCTCAAGGCGCTGGAGGAGGAACTGGGCAAGCAGCTGCTGATTCGGGGAACGAAGGGGTCCCGCAAGGTGCTGCTCACCGACGAGGGAATGATCCTTCGCAAGCGGGCGGAGGAAATTCTCACGCTGGTGCAGAAGGCCAAAAGCGAGGTACAGATGACGGATGCCTCCATTGCGGGCGACGTTTACATCGGCGCGGGCGAGACGGATATCATCCGGTATTTTGCCCGTGCGGCAAAGCGCATGAAAAAAAGCTGCCCCGACGTTCGCTATCACATTTCCAGCGGAAATGCGCAGTTTGTGACGGAACAGCTGGATAAGGGACTCATTGATTTCGGACTGATGTACGGGCCGGTTGACCGAACCAAGTATGAGGCATTGACGCTTCCCATCGGGGACCGGTTCGGCGTTTTGATGCGGCGGGATGACCCGCTCGCGCAAAAGGAATGGATCTCGCCGGAGGAACTGCGAGACAAGCCGCTGATCCTTTCCGCTCAGGACCGCAGCGAGGGATGGACGGTTTCATCACAGATTCGTCAGGACGTATCCCATCTGAACGTGGCCGCTACCTACAACCTGATCTTCAATGCCTCCCTGATGGTCGAAGAGGGGCTCGGCTATGCGGTTTGCCTGGACAAGCTCATCAATACAAGCGGAGACAGCCGGCTGTGCTTTCTCCCCCTGCGCCCGGAAATTGTCATCACTCCATCTATTGTATGGAAACGCTATCAGGTGTTCTCCAAGGCATCGGAACGGTTCCTTCAGGAACTGACTTCCGTCATGGATTTGCCGCAAAAATGATCCGCACCGTGCAGGCGGGAGGGGATCATCCCGGTGATGGCATGCGCGCGTTTTGCAAATGGAGGGGGAGAACAGATCCGGGGCTGGGTCCTTACTCCCCGCCGAATACCTCTTCTTCCAGAGCGGTGAGTTTCTCAGAAAGGAACGTGTCCAGCGCTGCATACAAGTCAGTATCATTCACAGCGGGGAGGCCCATCTGCCGGCAATACTCCCAGTAGGATATATCGGGAATAGGCGTCTGCACGAGCTTGTTGTACTTGGTCACTGCATCCCCGCCGGTTTGCTGTTCGTACCACAGGGAAAGGGAATTGATTGAACCAAGAATATAGTTGAAGTCATAGAAGGGAAGCTGGAACAAAGTCGTTGAGGTGATCCACTGGGACCCCAGTATCATCTGGTATTCGGGTGAATAACCGGCTTCGTATCCCAGGGCCTGGCTGCTCTCCAGATAGAGGCGCGCAATGTCTCTTGGCTCAAATGCATCCGGGTTTGTGTAAACTTCAATGCTGATCATTGCATTCAGCACACTGGAATACAGCACATTCAGCGAGGTGAGCAGGTAGCGCAGCGTCAGATAGGCGCCATAGGTATCCCCGGTCCGCTCCCGGAAAAACGCCTCCATGCGGTCCGCGAGCAGAAGGGTGCCGGCAATGGAGTGCGTTTCGTTAATCGGATAGTTGACCACTACCAGTTCGTTTTCATAGGTGTCGTGCAGGTAGTGGCCAAACTCGTGCAGCACAATGCTGGAGAAGCTCAAATCATCGAAGGATCGGATGTCCACCTTAAGGGTTCCATTCCTGAAGCTGGCGCCGCCTGAGAGGAGCGGCGTTGTTGTTTCCAGATGCAAGTTATCCGAATTGATCAGCGATTCCAGAAGCGGCTGATAGTCGGGACAGAGCTCGCCATATAGGGCGGCGGCCTCCTTCAGGAAATCATCCTCATCCAGAAATTTCTGATTGTCAGGTTCGGTTGCCAGATAGGCCAGCCAGGCTAGGGGTTGCCACGATTTGCTGAAGCTTTCCACCACCGTGTCCGTTAAGGCCACAACATCAACATCAATGCCATATCTCTCCTTAAGGGCATAACTCATGTAATTGTCATAGCCCCAGAGAGCGGCCAGCTGATTGAGCAAACGCACCTCCTGAAGGTATGGCTCTGCGATTTTATCACTATGCGCCAGGGAGGCCTCCATCAGCTTATCAAAAAAAGGATAGTAATCGTCGGTCTGCTTGAGATGTTCGTTGGCGTATTGAGTGCCATTCGAGACATGATAGGTTTCACCATCGTAGACAAACGTTGGATCCTGCTGCTGCAGCTCCGCGATTTGCGCTACCAGCGCATCCACCTGTTCCTGGAGGGCCTGCTCGGATGTGCCCTGCGCGAAGCCGGGAAGCAGCGCAAGGACAGCCGCCAGAAGAAGGGAAAGAATTCGGTGCGTTCTCATCGAAAACCGCCTTTCTGAAGCACGGGAGAAGATCAAAAGCGTGCTGACCTAAGCATTATACAACATCTTAAGAAAAATGTCATGGCTCTTGTTTGCCGGGCTGCCCGATGGTTCCGAATGCCATCTGGCTCAACGACGTATATCAGGGTGCGAAGCACACCGGGGAGATCGCGTGAAGGAGGCAAAACCCATCCCGCCGCCGGCCGGATCACGGCTTATGCGCAAAACAAAAGGGGAGCTGCAACCCCGCTTTACGCGGATTGCAGCTCCCCCGGTATCTTCTGTCGTCAGGAAGTCTTATTCGGCATCAGCCGCAACGGCATTGGCCGCCGTCCTGCCGGAAACGAAGATTTCAACAATCGCGTTGCCGCCCAGACGGTTGCCGCCATGGATGCCGCCGGTCACCTCGCCCGCAGCGTACAGGCCGGGGATGATGTTTCCTTCGGTATCCAGCACGTGGCGCTCGGTATCCACCTCAACACCGCCCATGGTATGATGCGTGGAGGGGGCCATCAGACGGATACGCAGCGTGGTGTTTTCCAGATCGTAGGTATCCACGTTGTAGCTGCCGTCTTCGTTCTTTTCCACATCGCCGATGGTGCGGGAAGCGATCGACTTGCCCACATCCTCAAACTCGCCCTGGCCCATCACAGCCATGTCGTAGTTGCGGATGGTCTCCAGCACAACGTCGGGATCAGCGGACACGCCGATCTGAGCGAACAGATCGCCCAGCTCGGTCGCCTTGCGGGTATAATAGCGGCCCTCATAGTCGCCTTCGGCAAGCTGGATGGGACCGGGGATGGGCTCGGTCACGTTGTAGATTTCAATGAACACGCCCTTGGTGCCGTTGACTTCCATGCCGTTTTTGAACTCGGCCAGGGACAGCACGTCGCGTTCAGAGCCCTCATCCACAAAGCGCTTGCCCGTGGTGGGATTGATATACACGGCATAGTTGCCGCCGCCGAAAGCCAGGTTTCCGTTATCCACCCAGGAAATCGGCATCAGCTGGGTGAAGCCCATGCCCGTGGTAGCCGCGCCCACTTCGACAGCCATATCAATGCCGCTGCCGGTGAGGGAGGAGCGGTTGGTGGTCTTGGTGGCCTCGGTCAGGTATTCGCTGGACCAGTAGACGTTGGTGTCGAGCACCATGTCGATGTTGGCAGCATAACCGCCGGTCGCAAGAATCACGCCTTTGTTGGCATAGGCGGTGACAGGCGTGCCGTCATAGCGGGTTGCCTTCACGCCGATCACGCGGCCGGTGTCGTCGGTAATGAGGCTTTCGGCCGTGGTGCGCAGCATGATTTCATTGGCTTCGTTCGCGGAGAGAAACTCGTTCATGGGAGCCACGAAATAGGTACCCCAGCGCCCGGCGTAGCTTTCGGTCTCGCCGTCGCCGTCGGTATCGACGTCAGCGCCGATGAACTCGTTTTCGCGATACCAAAGCGCACCGATCAGGGTGGGCTGGGTATCCTCCACGAAGGTGGAGCCCATTTCCTCCAGCCAGGGCTTGAGCTCCTGACCGTCTTCGATGAACTGGGTGACCAGGTCGATATCGCCATAGATCCATTCGCTGCCGTCCGCGCTCTGGCGCAGGCCGCCGTAATAGGTCTGGAAGATATGCAGGTTCAGCGTGGAGAAGAGCGTGAGCTGGTTTTCCGGAACGCCCGCGTCCAGCTGCGGCTGCGCCCAGTCCAGATAGGCCTGAATCTCGCTTTTCAGCTCCTTGAGGACGGGCAGGTAATCGGCATGGACGCCGTGCTTGGACAGCTCCTTCATGTCGCCTGCCACGTACTCATGATCCTTGTAGTAGTCCGCGTCGAACTCTTCTTCGTTCCACTCCAGGATGGCCTTGAGCTCGTCGATGCAGCCCTGGACGGACTTGACCTTGTTGTAGGTGTTGCCGTCAAAGCCCACCCCGGTGGTCGCGTCGGGATCTTCGGGGTCCCACACCAGGTAGGGCATCACGCTCTGATACTGGCCGCCGGAGACCAGCGTGTTGCCGCCGACCTCGGCATTGGTTTCAATGACCAGCACGGTGTCGCCGTTCTGCGCAGCCTGAGCGGCCGCGGCGATGCCGGCGCCGCCAGCGCCCACGACAACCACATCATAGGTTCCCTCGATGGGGTCCTGCGCTTCATAGGAGAAGGGCTTGGCCCCCGCCTGCAGCGCCGCCACATCGCAGCCGGCCTGCTCCGCTGCCGCGTTGACGGCATTAAAGACCGCGCGGCTGGTAAACGTTGCGCCGGAGACGCTGTCCACGCCGGTGGAGGCGGATTCAATGATCTGGGGGAACAGAATCTCGTAGGCAACATCGCCCACATGCTCTGTCTCCGCAGAGGAGACGACCTCGATCGACTCGATGGCGTCCTCCGTGAAGGTGACGCTCAGCACCACGTCGCCGTTGTAACCGGCGGCAGTGCCCTCATAGGTGCCCGGCGTGAAGGCGATCTGCGCCGCCTCCTGCGCCTCACCCCTGGCCTGAGCAAGGGCACTGCTTACAGCGGCCTTGACGGCGTCGCTGGTGATGGTCGCACCGGTCATGCCGTCCACGCCCTCGGCGTCGGCCTGTCCCACATACGCCGCGCTCATCTGCTCAATGGCCGCGCCGCCCAGCGCCGGGGTTTCACCCTCGCCGGTGATTTCAATCGCGGTGATCGCTTCTTCGTCCACGGTCAGCTTAACGCTTACAGTGCCGCCGAAGCCCTGCGCGGAGGCCTCGTAGTCGCCAGGAGTAAACGTTGCAGCGCCAGCAGTGAACGCCGTGCTCAGCAGCATGACCGCAAGCACGATGCCCGTCCATTTCCTGATGTTCATCCTCTTTTCCCTCCTGTTATAGCGTCGGATGGATCAAATACCATATTTACTATAACCATCAATTATATGGATGTCAAGAAGCTTTTGCCAATTCAGGCATGCCGCGACAGGGACATGTATCGGACAAACGAAAGGACGAACGCAACCTGCCGGTGATAAAGAAGGCAGGGCCGGCAGGGACAGGACGCGAAGGCGGCCTGTCCTTGCGCTTCCCGGAGACGGCGGCGAGGCCGGGTTCAAGACGCAGGGCCGCCCGGATACACTTAAGAGGAACTCAGGAGCGGATTTCCGTCATAACGACGGGATCAAGCAGCGTATCCAGCTCGCTTTCCGTCAAAAGCCCCCGGCTGTGCGCCAGCTCGCGCACGCTCTTTTCGGAGCGCAACGCCTCACGGGCCAGCGAGCACGCGGCGTTGTAGCCGATTTTGGGGCACAGGGCGGTCGCAAGCCCGGCGGAACGGGACACTTCCTGCTGGCAAACCTTCTCATTGACGCGAATGCCGCGGATGCAGTGAGCCGTAAGCGTCCGAAGCCCTCCGCTGAACATGGTGATGCCCTGATAAAGGCTGTCAAAAATCACGGGTTCAAAGGCATTCAACTCCAGCTGGCCGCCCTCGACCGCCAGCGTGACCGTCATGTCGTAGCCCACGAGACGGAAGGCGATCTGGTTGACCACTTCCGGGATGACCGGATTGACCTTGCCAGGCATGATGGAGGACCCGTTCTGCCGGGCGGGCAGACTGATTTCGCCCAGTCCGTCCCTCGGGCCGGAGGACATAAGCCGCAAGTCGTTGCAGATCTTGGACAGGCTTGTTGCACAGCCTTTCAGGGCGGCAGAGAGCGCCAGGTAACAATCCGCGTTCTGCGTGGCATCAACGAGATCATGGCTTTGGGTGAAGGGAATACCGGTCAGCTCCGCCAGCAGCGGAACCACCTGTCCGATATAGGCCGCGTTGGCGTTGATGCCCGTGCCCACGGCTGTGCCGCCAAGGTTGAGAACCAGCATCTCCCGACGCCCGCGGGCCAGCCGCTCGCGCTCCCTGCGCATGACCGAGGCATACGCCGCAAATTCCTGCCCAAGCCGGATGGGCACCGCATCCTGCAGCTGCGTGCGTCCCATTTTCACCACGCCGTCAAACGCCTTGGCGCGTTCGGAGAGGGCCCCGATCAACACGTCCAGCCCGTCCAGCAGGCTTTCGCAGGCCCGAAACAGCGTCATTTTGACGCAGGTGGGGTAGATGTCGTTGGTGGACTGTCCGCAGTTGACATGGTCGTTGGGATGCACGAGCGAATAATCGCCTTTTTTGCCGCCCAAAAGCTCGATGGCGCGGTTGGCGATTACCTCGTTGGCATTCATATTGGTAGAAGTGCCCGCTCCCCCCTGGATGGGGTCGACGATGAACTGGTCATGCAGCTTCCCGGCGATCAGATCGTCACAGGCGCGTTCTATCGCATCCGCTATGCGCCCGGGCAACACACCGGCCATGCGGTTGGCTCGCGCGCACGCCTTCTTGATCCATGCCATGCTCTCGATCATGGCCCCGGGCAGATGCTGGTTGGTGATCGGAAAATTCTCCGCGGCCCGCAACGAATGAATCCCGTAGTACGCCTCCTGGTCGATTTGTTTTTCGCCTACCAGATCGTGCTCCGTTCTATACATAGCCGCATCATAGCTCCTTCCTCAGCCTTGGCTTGCTTTCAGTATAGCGATTTGGTATACTATTTTCAAATACCAATTCTACAAACTGACTTATAGGTAAATGCCTATGACTGGAGGCAACCATGACCCTGTTACATGAGATGGCCTATGTGTATGAGGTTTACCGGCAGCGCAGCTTCACCAGAGCAGCACAGGCACTCTATATTTCCCAGCCCTCCCTGAGTCAGATGATCCGCAAGGCCGAGGGACGAATCGGCACGACGATCTTTGACCGCAGCACCTCGCCCATCGGGCTTACGGAGGCGGGGAGAGCCTACATTCGCGCGGCGGAGCAGGTGCTGCAAATTGAATCGGATCTGCGCCGGTATCTGGATGACGCGGAAAGGTGCATCACGGGCGTATTGACGCTGGGCGGTGCGATGCTGTTTACTTCTTATGTGCTGCCCCCGCTGCTGAGCACCTTTTCCGAACGCTATCCCGGTGTGGAGCTGCGCCTGCACGAAGCGCCCACAGCCCGCCTGAAGGAGCAGCTGCAGGAGGGGACGCTGGACTTTGCCGTAGACAACAGCGCCTTTGACCCGGCGGTGTACGAGGCGAGGCTTTTCAAACGCGAACAGGTGATTCTGGCCGTACCGTGCGCCTTTGCGGTCAACGAAGCGGCGGCGCGCTTCCGCCTTTCCGCCGCCGATCTGCTTCGGGAGGAAACGCCGCGCGCGCCACTTTCTCTTTTTCAAGACACCCCATTTTTGATGCTCAAGGAAGGAAATGACACCCGCGAGCGGGCCGAGCACCTGTGCGCCCGGGCGGGTTTTTCCCCGAAAATCCGGCTTCAGCTGGACCAGCAGCTCGCAGCCTATACCCTCGCGGGCTACGGATTGGGCGCGGCCTTTATCAGCGATACGCTGGCCGTGAGCGCTCCGCCGGACGAGCGGCTGTACTTCTACCGCATCGACAGCCCGGACGTAGAGCGCAGCATCAGCCTGTTTTATAAGCGCACACGTGTATTCAGCGCCCCCATGCGCGCATTTCTGGACCTGCTGCCCGCAGGGGGAAGCACCCCGGATGAAGCCCCTTTTCCCGTTGATCACAAGCGTTGACAGCCGGGAGCTTTTCGGGCAACACCCAAGCGAAGAAAAAACGCCGTTCCGCCGGGAATGGCCACGGCGAAACGGCCAGAGCGCATAGCAAGCAAAGCGGGCGCAGCCACGCAGGCCGCCGGGCGGGGGCCTGACGGGCACAAGCCAGGCGGGCGATACCATTTTGTTGCGGTATCGAAGCAGAGGCTGATGCCGCAGAAAAGACGGGTCAGGCCCTTTCGCGGGCCGGAGATTTGGCTTGCTTTCAGATCAGGCGCGCCGGTGCCGGCCCATGCGGTATGCCTTCGCCAGCAGAGCTGCCTGCAAATCTGCCAAAACATGGGGCAGGGAAAAGAAACGGGTTTTCACTGGGCGATGGGCACAGGCGTATCGGCCATCACGTCGTTGACCAGCGTGAGGCAGCGCTCCATCACGCCTTTCTGGGTATCGTCCACATAGTCGGGATAGGTTTGGCCGTCGTTGAGAATCACACGGTAGCGCGTGACGTCATCCTCCTTGCCGCGCCAGGAATAGGTGGGCGTATAGCTCAGGTTGTCAAAGGCCACGCAGCCGGTGGCAGGGTCGTACACCACGTCGGACCGCAGCAGAATGCTGGCCAGGGTGGTACGCTTTTCCCGGTCGTAGGTAAACAGATTGCCCAAAGAATAGGCGCACAGCACGGGGTGATACTTGCCATCCCCCCGATCGGCTGTGAGAATCTCCACCGTTTGCAGCGTGCCGGAATGGGTGCCCAGAATGATATCCGCGCCCGCGTCCGCGATGCCCTGGGCAAGCTCCGTCTGGGTGCTGGTGGGGGCCGTGGCCCCTGCCTTGCCCCAGCACAGGGAAACCACGACCACCTTCGCGCCCGCCTGACGGACTTTGGCAATATCGTCGGCGATCACGGGCAGTTGCTGGCTGGCGATGACGAATGCCTGCTCCTCATCGGTGGTCTGGCGCTTTCCAGAGGAGGTCAGCTCGTTTTGGTAGCTGAGCAGCGCCACGGAAATCCCGTTCACCTCCACCAGCGTAAGGCTGTCGCGCTCCTGCTGGGAGGCATATACGCCATAGGGCGTCATTCCTGCGGCGGATACCGCCTCCTGGGTTTCAACAAGCCCGGAGACGCCGCCGTTGAGCGCGCCGTAATATCCCAGACACAAGGCGTTGACGCCCGTCGCGTGAAGAGGCGCGAGCACGTCTGCGGGAATGTTGGAATCGCTCAGCTTCGCGCTGGCAATCACGTTGTTTTCCAGCGTGGCGATGCTCAGGTCGGCCGCCAGGTCGCCCGCCAGGTCGCCAAAGAGGATGTCGAAGCGGTAGGTATCGTCGTCCGTCAGCGCTTTTTGCACATTGGAATTGATCTGAATGCTGCCTGCCGCGCACAGCGAAAAGCGCTGCTCAGGCGGCTCGGTTGGCGCTGCGGGAGTGGGTGTGGCGGTGGCTAGCTCGGAGGGAGGAAGCACGGAGGCCTGTGGCGTGGGCCCGACGAGCGACACGCCGGATGCCGCAATCTGGGACAGGGACTGATCGATGGCCACCGCCAGCTCAGCCGCGTTGGTGCGCACATCGGTGGTACCCGTCAGCCTGGGCAGCAGGGCACAAAATCCCCCGAGCACCACGATGGTTAAAAGGAGCATCACGACGGTTCCCAGTGACACGCCCCGTCTTGAACGCCTGCGTCGGCTCATGGAAAGCCTCCTTCATTCCATAGGTATTGAAAAAACAAACGTGCGCCAATCGGAGCCCGCGGGCCACGAAGGGCTTGACCAATGGATGAAGCAATGATATCATAACCAATAACCGATATGCAAGTTTGAGGAGTGACGGCCATGAAGATCAGTTTTTCCACCCTGGGCTGTCCGCGCTGGAGCTGGCGGGAGATTTTGGCGACCGCCTGCGATCTGGGCTACGGCGGCGTGGAGGTACGCGGCGTAGGCAACGATATCTCGGTTCCCAGCATTCCCGCCTTTTCGGATGAAAACCTGGACAAAACCAAGGCGGAGCTTGCCCGATTGAACCTGGCCATCCCCTGCCTGGACAGCGATTGCTGCATTCACCTGCGCGAAACGGAGCAGACCACCAACGAGGAAATCCGGGCCTATATTCACCTGGCGCAGAAGCTGGGCGTGCCCTATGTGCGCGTGATGGCGACCGCGCCCGTTCCTCAGCCCGCCGGTACGGTGGACGAGGGCTACGTGCAGCACCGCGCGGTGGAGATGGGGCATTACGCGCTGGAACACGGCGTGAAGATGCTGATTGAGACCAACGGCGTATGGAGTGACAGCGAGAAGCTGGCCCGGCTGATGAGCACCATCAGCTGCGAGGGCGTGGGTGTCTTGTGGGATGTCCATCATCCCTACCGCTTCATGCACGAAAAGCCGGAAACCACCTATCAGAACCTGCGCCCCTGGCTGTGCCATACCCATTTCAAGGACAGCACCGCCACGGCGGACGGCTACCGCTATGCCCTGCCCGGCTTTGGCGACGTGCCGTTGGAAGAAATCGTGGGCGTGCTCAAGGATGGCGGCTACGACGGGTTCTATTCGCTGGAATGGGTCAAGCGCTGGGATACGACGCTGGAGGAACCGGGCATCGTCTTTGCGCACTTTGCCAACTATATGCGCACGCTCTGACGGCGCCATTGCCGGGAGCTTGCTAAGGGGCGGCCGCCGGAGGGCGGCGGCCCCTTTGTGATGCGCGGAAAGGTCGAACGTATGTTTGACAACCGTACCTAAAACCTGTATCATAGCAAAGACAAGGAGGCGTGGCGCATGATTGTTTTGGGCGTCGACCCCGGACTGGCCACGCTTGGCTGGGGCGTGATCGAGGCGGAGCGGGGAAGGCAGCGGCTGGTGGACTATGGCTGCATTCTGACCACGCCGCAGCAGTCCTTTCCCGACCGCCTGTGCCAGATCGGGCGGGATATGCGCGCACTGCTGAGGCAGTACCGGCCGGAGGAGATCGCCTTTGAGGAATTGTTCTTTGCGCGCAATGTGACCACGGCGCTCACCGTGGGCGCGGCAAGGGGCGTGAGCCTGGCTGCCTGCGCCGAGTATACCGACCGGCTGTATGAATATACGCCCATGCAGGTCAAGCAGGCCATCGTAGGCTATGGCAAGGCCGAAAAGCAGCAGGTGCAGCAGATGGTAAAACTCCTTTTGCATATGCAGGACATCGCGCGCCCCGACGACGCGGCAGATGCCATCGCCATCGCGCTGACCCACGCCGCCACGGGTCCCGCGCGCGAGCAGTTTAAAATGAAGTGAGGCGCTGACATGATCGCAATGGTAAAGGGCACCCTGATGGAAAAAAGCGAGGGCGAGGCCGTTGTGATGACCGCCGGCGGCCTGGGCCTGCGCGTGATGTGCAGCATGAACACGCTGGCCGTGCTGCCTGCCGCCGGGCAGGAATGCACGCTGTATACCTTTATGAACGTGCGGGAGGACGCCATGGAGCTCTTCGGCTTTTGCCAGAAGATTACGAATCTTATCCAAAATATTAGAAGAACCTTCTATTGTAATGTACCCTTCTACATGATCTTTTTCAGATGGCATATGCTTCTTTAGCCATCTTTGGGACTCTTCCAGCCTCCGGATTCTATTCCGGCAAAATTCGTCCAATGGCACAGATACATATTTTTTTGTTGTTCCTTCTTCCACCAGATAAGCCGCGCCTTTTTCAGTCATACTTGCAAGCGAATTATACGCATTGGATCTAGATATTCCAAGCTGCTTTGCGACTTCATAGCCTGTCGTCTTTCCTTCACTGATCAGGCAGCCGTAAATTCCTGCTTCCTGCCTTGTAAGCCCAAATTCCATCAGGCGTTCGATATATGATTTATCTTCCATTTTTTCACCTGTTCTCATTTTTATTCTTTTGTAGTAGTTCTCTTACGGAACACTATAGTATATTTCTCGCTATCAGTCAAGTGCTTAAATGAGAAATATATTCAAAAAACGAACAACAGATGAAAGAAATCTCTCATCTGTTGTTCGTTTTCAGTAGTTCTTAATCTATCACTGCTATTTTCATAATATTGCTGACTCCGGCAACATTTCCGGAAATATTCGGGGAAGGAATTCCTGCTGTC
>OLNX01001753.1_pt1 | contig 17778 bp, 15 predicted proteins | sample 1672611 | NCBI WGS metagenome assembly OLNX01 (sample SAMEA3136705, study PRJEB25190) | human gut metagenome | reverse complement strand
GTGCGCATGGAAGTGCCCTGCTGCGGCGGCATAGAGCTGGCGGCGAAAAAGGCGATACTGCAAAGCGGAAAAGACATACCCTACCGCGTGACCACCATTTCGGTAAGCGGCGAGATACTCTGATATACATTTGGCAATTTAACTAAACAAAACGCTTGTTAGAGCCGTGTGAAACGTTTTCATTCCAAACTTCGCGCGGCTCTCGCTTTTTTGCACAAAAAAGGCTTTACAAAGCACAATGGTTATGATAAAATTAAGTCACTGAATTACGACACAAAGGGAGTTATTATCATGAATATCAGGAAAATAATCGCTGCGGCGGTCAGCGCGATAATGCTCGCGGGCAACTCGGCGCAGTTTGCGGCATTCGCCGACGGCAGCGTGAGATTTGAAGCCGAAAACGGCACTCTCGGCGGCGCGGCGTATATTGAAAAGGACGACAGCGCCTCAGGCTCAAAGGCGGTGACTTTTACCGACGCCACCTGCACATGGACGCAGAAGGTGAACATGACCGAAGAGGGATTTTACGACATACGCATTTACAGCAAGGGTCAGGGCGGCGACAAGTTCAATGATCTGCTGATAAACGGCGAATCGGCGGGCACTTTCAAGAGCGCGGAAGGCGAAGGCTACTCGGAGTACACGGTAGCGCGGCTATATTTCAACAAGGGCGCGAACACCATCAAAATGACGATGAGCTGGGGCTACTTCATGCTCGACTACATAGAGCTGGAAAAGTCGGCGATACCCGAAAACATCTACGCCGTTTCCAAGCAGCTCTCAAACTCCAACGCCAGTGACAAGACCAAGCGCCTTTTCAGCTACATGGCGGACGTTTACGGCAAAAAGGTCATCACGGGCCAGTACTGCGACGGCGGGCTGAACGGCAGCGAATTTAAGGGCATAAAGAACGCGACGGGCAAAACGCCCGCTATGCTGGGTCTTGACATGATGCGCTACACCCCCGCGCGCGTGAAGCACGGCGACAGCAGCAAAGCGGTGGAAAACGCGATAGAATTTTCCAAAGCGGGCGGCATAGTGACATTCTGCTGGCACTGGAACCTGCCAGACAAATTCCTCAAATCGGGCACTGACAGCAGCGGCAATCCGCGCTGGTGGGGCGGCTTTTACACCGATAACGCAGACCTTAACAAATTCGACCTCTCGGCGGTGATGGACGGCAGCGACCCCGAAACTTACAACGCGCTGATGAGCGACGTAGACGCCATAGCAAAACAGCTCACGCGGCTGAAAGAGGCGGACGTGCCCGTGCTTTTCCGACCCCTGCACGAGGCGAGCGGCGGCTGGTTCTGGTGGGGCAGCGACGGCGCTGAGGCTTACAAAAAGCTTTGGAAAGCGGTATACGAAAAGCTGACGAAGCTCGACAATCTGATATGGGTGTACAACGGTCAAGCGGCTGAATGGTACCCCGGCGACGAATACGTTGACATAATCGGCGAGGACATCTACCCCGGCACGCGCCAGTACTCGCCGCAAAGCTCAAAATTTATCGAAGCGGCGGAATACTCGAACAGCCGCAAGATAGTAGCGCTGAGCGAAAACGGCTGCCTTTTCGACCTCGACAAGGCGTTTGAAGCGGGCACGGCGTGGTCGTACTTCGGCACATGGAGCGGCGAATTCTGCATATCCAGCTCGGAAAAATACACCGAAAAGACGATGTGGAAAAAGGTCTACCAGAGCGACTGCGCGATAAACCTCGACGACCTGCCCGACTTCTCGATATACCCGCTGGACAGCGGAAGCAGCAGCGCGACGGTAACGCTGAGCGAAACGGCTAAGACTCTCGCGCCGGGCGACGTATTCCAGCTGCGCGCAACGGTCACGCCCGCGGGGGACAATGTGACATGGAAAAGCACGAACACGGCTGTCGCTACGGTAAGCGGCGGCAAGGTTACCGCCATGGGCGCGGGCACGGCTGAGATAACCGCATCTCTGCCCAACGGCAGCAAAGCTGTATGCAAGGTAACGGTAGAACGCACGAAGCTTACGGCGGCGAACGTAAGCAACATAGCGAGCAGGACATACACGGGCAAGGAGATAAAGCCCGCAGTTACCGTAAAATACGGCGGCAAGACGCTCGTCAGCGGCAAGGACTACACCGTAAGCTACTCAAACAACGTGAAAGTCGGCACGGCTAAGGCTACGGTAACAGGCATCGGCAATTACAGCGGCAGTGTTGAAAAAACTTTCATCATCTCGCCCATGAAGCAGACGATAACGGCTGCCGAGAGCGCCTGCAAGGGCATTAAATTAAACTGGCCGGAGGACGAAGCGGCGACGGGCTATGAGGTGCAGTACAGCCCGAATTCCGGCTTCGCAGGCAGCATGAGCAAAAAAGTCAGCGGCACTGCAAGCACCACGATAACCGGACTGACCGGCGGCAAGACCTACTATGTAAAAGTTCGTAGCTTGGCAGAGGTCGGCGGAAAGACATACGCGGGCGCTTGGTCGAACGTGGTAAGCGTTAAAGCGGCGAAGTACGACATCACGAAAGCTAAAGTCAGCGGCATAGCCGACAAGGTATACAACGGCAAGAACCAAACGCAGAAGATAAAAGTGACCTACAATGGCAAAACGCTGAAAAGCGGCACTGACTACACGCTGAAATACGCGAGCCGCAAGAACGTCGGCACGGCAACTGTAAAGATAGTCGGCGCGGGTGACTACGCGGGAACTATCAAAAAGACCTTTAAGATAAACCCCGAGAAGCAGAAAATCGAGAAGCTGATAGCGAAGTCAAAAGGCTTTACCGTAAAGTGGGCAAAGACGGCTTACGCTGCGGGCTTTGAGATACAGTACGCGGAAAACGCAAAATTCAGAAGGGCTAAAAAGGTGACGGTAAGCGACGGCACGAGCGTTAAAAAGAGCGTGACGAAGCTGAGATCGGCGAAAAAATACTATGTAAGAGTACGCACATACACCACCGTAAGCGGCAAGAAATACTACGGCGCATGGTCGGCGGCTAAGAGCGTTACCACAAAAAAATAACCTGCGGCGCAGACCTGCGAAAGGGTCTGCGCTTTTTTTGCGCTCGGGGTTGCTTTTTGGGCGATAGTGTGTTATAATAATTTTAGGTATTGTTTATAGAAAAAACGGAGATAACGACATGATAAAAAGCAAACTGCTCGCCGCGGCTGCCGCCCTGCTGATATGCACAGGCTGCGCGCACAGCGGCGGAGATCCATCGGGATATTACGAAGAGCCCGACTCGGCAGAGAGCGCGGCTTCTCAGGCAAGCACGGAAAGTTTAGAAAGCGCGGATAGTTCGGCGGCTGAGAGCAAGGCTGACAGATCCGACAAAGCTGAGGAAGCGGATATGTACGACGTTTCGCCTATAGCGGAAGCTTACCGCGCGGGCGACCCATCGGCGCTGAGCGAGTTTGACCGCGAGATATACGAAAAAGCGGCGGCGGTGCTGGACGAGATAATTACCGATAACATGGACGATTACGAAAAAGAGCTTGCCGTACACGACTACATAGTTTACAACGTGACCTACGATGAAGGCTCGCTGAGCGCGATACCGAACCCCGCGGAGCACTGCGACGACCCATACGGCGCGCTGATAAACGGCAAGGCGATATGCAAAGGCTACACCACCACATTCAGAATGTTCATGGGAATGCTCAGCATACCATGCGGCACGGTGCACTCGAGCGACGCGACCGGTGAAGAGCACGCCTGGAACACGGTAAAGCTCGACGGCAGCTGGTACTACGTTGACTGCACATGGGACGACCCCATTCCCGACAGCGCCGCGCGGCCGGTCATCCACACATATTTCAACGTTTCGCGCGAGGAGATAGAAACAGACCATGTGCTGCCCGACGGCTGCCCCGACACCGAAAGCGCTGCGAACAGCTACTACACGCGCAGCGCGGTGAAGATAGCAGACCTCGGCGAGATATACGGCGCGGCAAAAGACGCTTTAGCGCAGGGCAGGCGGGACTTCGTACTGCTCTTTGACGAAAGCACCGGAATAACGCTGGACGGCGTGGACGCGATAGACGATATATACGAACCCGAGAGCAAAGCGCTTGAGAAAAAGCTGAACGGGCTGGCGGCGAAGATGAAAAAAGACGGCTTGGCTAACAACTGCTTTTTAGACGTGCGGCGCGTACAGACAGCCGAGGGCATAGGGCTGTATGTAGAAATGCACTTATTTACTGACTGAAAGGAGCGCTGAAAAATGCGTTTCAGACCATGTATCGACATACACAACGGAAAGGTGAAGCAGATAGTAGGCTCATCGCTGAAAGACGAGGGCGGCGAGGCTGCGAACAATTTCGTTTCAGATAAAAATGCGGACAGCTATGCGCGGCTCTACAAAGAGCGCGGGCTGAGCGGCGGGCACGTTATAATACTCAACCCGCGCGGCAGCGAGCACTACGAAGCCGACCTGCGGCAGGCACAGTTGGCGCTGAGCGAGTACGAGGGCGGCTTGCAGATAGGCGGCGGGATAACGGACGAAAACGCGGTCGATTTTCTGAACATGGGCGCTTCGCACGTTATAGTTACAAGCTACGTTTTCCGCGGCGGCGAGATAGACTTTGCGCGGCTGAAAAAGCTGACGGAAGCCATCGGCAAAGAGCGGCTGGTGCTCGACCTTTCGTGCAAAAAGCGGGGCGGCGAGTACTATATCGTCACCGACCGCTGGCAGAAATTCACCGACACGGCGCTTTCAGAGCAAACGCTCGACCTGCTTTCGCGAAGCTGTGCAGAATTTCTGATACACGCGGCGGACGCTGAGGGAAAATCGAACGGCATAGAGGAAGGCGCGGCGAAGATAGCGGCACTCTCGCCGATACCGTGCACATACGCAGGCGGCATCTCGAGTTTTAACGACGTAGACAAACTGCGTGACATATCGGGCGGCAGGCTGGATTTCACTATCGGCAGCGCGCTTGACATATTCGGCGGCGGAATGAGTTTTGAAGCCGCGGCGGAGTATGGGGAAGAGAAATAAAACGCCGCTCGGCGGCATAAAATAAAATATACCAAATCAGCAGAAAGGAACTGATAAAAATGGCAAAGCTCAAAGTAGCAGTAATATTCGGCGGAAAGTCGAGCGAGCACGACGTTTCGCTCGTTTCGGCGGCGCACGTTATAGAAAGCATACCGAAAGATAAGTACGAGGTGATATGCATAGGCATCACCAAAAAGGGCCACTGGCTAAAATACATAGGCCCTGCCGAGCTTATCAAAAACAAGGAATGGGAAAAGCACCCCGACAACGTGCCCTGCATCATGAGCCCCGACACCCTGCACAAAGGCTTTATCGTGCTCGGCGCGGACGGCACTTTCGACAACATAAAAGTAGACTGCATATTCCCCGTACTGCACGGCAAAAACGGCGAGGACGGCACTATACAGGGACTTTTCCAGCTTAGCGGCGTGCCTTTCGTCGGCTGCGACATGATCTCTTCGGCGAACTGCATGGATAAGGAAATGACACACCTGATACTCGAAGCGAACGGGATAAAGATGGCGAGATTCATCTCTATGCGTTACAGCGAGATGGATAAGATAGATAATAAGATAGCCGAAGCGGAAGCGAAGCTGAAATACCCGATGTTCGTAAAGCCCTGCTGCGCAGGCTCATCGGTAGGCGTTTCACGCGTGGAAAACGCTGAGGAGATGAAAAACGGCATAAAGCTGGCATTTCTTTCAGACAGCAAGCTGCTCATAGAAGAGGGCGTTACAGGAATAGAGTGCGAGTGCGCGGTGATGGGCAACGACGAGCCTTTTGCATCTACCGTTGGCGAGATAAAGAGCGCGAACGAGGGCTTCTACGACTTTGAATCGAAGTACGAGGACGACAATTCGGAAACGATAATCCCCGCCCGCATGAGCGAGCAAGCGATAGAGAATATTCGCGCGCTGGCGGTAAAGGCTTATAAGGCGATAGGCTGCGCGGGACTTTCGCGCTGCGACTTCTTCCTCTGCCCCGACGGCACTGCCCTGCTCAACGAGATAAACACTCTGCCGGGCCACACGCCGATAAGTATGTACCCGAAGCTGATGGAGCACGCGGGCATGACCCCCGCCAAGCAGGAAGATAAGCTGATAGAACTAGCGCTTGAAAGAAACTAATAGAAACGGAATGATTTAACATGATAGAAACTCTCAGCGGCAGCATTTCAGACGGCGCTATCGGCGTATTCGACTCAGGTGTCGGCGGACTTACCTGCGTGAAAGAGCTGATAAGGCTGATGCCGCACGAGGACATAGTATACTTAGGCGACACCGCGCGAGTGCCCTACGGCACGAGAAGCCGCGACACGATAGCGGAATACTCGAGGCAGGACATACGCTTTATGGAGCAGCACAACGTAAAGCTGCTGCTGGTAGCCTGCGGAACGGTATCGGCGGTAATGCAGACCGTGCCGATATTTGACGGCTCGTCCATAACCTGTTACAGCGGCGTGATAATACCCGCGGTAGACGAAGCCTGCGCGGTCACGAAAAACGGCAGGATAGGCGTTATCGCGACGCCCGCCTCTATACGTTCGGGCTGTTACGAGCAGGAGATACACCGCATAAGACCTGACGTGGAGGTATTCAGCCAAGCGTGCGCGATGTTCGTACCGCTGGCGGAAAACGGCTACACTGCGCCGGGGTGCGCGCCCGCGGAATTTTTCGTTCGCGAATATCTGAGCGAGATAAAGGCGCAGGGCATCGACACGCTGATAATGGGCTGCACGCACTACCCGCTGCTGGAGGACGTTGTGCGCGAATTTATGGGCGAGGGCGTAAAGCTGATCTCGCCGGGCGCGGTAACGGCTCAGCAGGCATTTGAAGCGCTAAAGGCGCAGAACGCGTTGAAAGGCGAAGATCACAAGGCGAAGATAGAGCTTTACTGCACCGACAGCGCGGAGCTTTTTGCGGAGAACGTGAGCAGATTTTTAGGCGGCGGAGCAAGCGGCGCGGAGATACTGCAATGTTCGCTGACGTAAGGTCGGTGGCGGCATGAAAGCTATCAAGATCGCGAGCGGTGAGAACGCGAAGCTGCGGCTGGTAACGGTAACGGGCGGCGAGCGCACGGAGCTGGAGTGCGAATGTGAGCTGCGCGGCGGCGATGGCCGGCACATAATAAAGTACAAAGACGGCGCGGGAAAAGTGATGATGAAGCTGACGAGCGAGCGCGCCGAACTTCTGCGGACGGGCGGCGAAACGGGCTTAAAGCTATCCGCCGAGCCGAACGCAGAAACTATTGCAAAGATCAAGACGGAGTACGGCACACTGAGTGTGCCTGTACGCGGGATCTCGCACAAATACGAACCGACGGACGAAGGGGTCATGGCGGCATTTTCGTATGACAACGGGAACGTTGTTGAGGTTTGGGTTCGGGTCTGGAAGAAATGAAACAGAATATCATGACGGCTTGGAGAATATCCGAGCCGTTTTTTTGTGCACATTTGATATATTTCGACACGTTTTTTCTATAAGCAGTTGAGAATAAAATGTGAAGAATATATTTTATTTTTGTTCGAGATATGTTATAATATGTATATATTACAATTTGCAGGAGTTCTGGCGAACAAAGTTTCTTTTAATTGTGTCAAAAATGATACCATTAAAATTGAAAAATATGTTATAATATATACATCGAATACATACACTGCCAAAACAAGGAGAGATGTACCTATGGAAAACGAACTTTACGCACACATCAGCGAGGACGGAAGAAAGCAAACGCTGAAAGAGCATTTGGAAAACGTTTCTATAATGGCGGAGGATTTTTGCATACCTATGCTGAAACCGATGGCGCGGCGGTCGGGCGAGCTGCACGACATCGGAAAAGCGGCGGATGACTTTCAGCAGCGGCTGTACGGCTCAAAGAAAAGCTTTTGCCACGCTGCCTGCGGTGCGATAGAGTATCAAAAACTGAGCGATTTTGAGGATATTATCGCCTGGCTGATGGAATACTGCATCGCGAGCCACCACACGGGGCTGCTTGACGGGCAAGGGAGCGGGCAGGAGCTCGCCACGCTGAAAAATATGCTCGGCAAAAAATACAGCGGCAGCGCAGATTACAGCAGGTACAGGGAGATAGTGCCCGAGGTACTGCTGAGCGCCGAAGAGCAGAAAGCGGCGCTGGATGAGCTGGAGAGCTGCGGCGAGGACAACACCGAGATGATGGAGAGGTTCGCTTTTTTCGTGCGCGAAGTTTTCTCATGCCTTACCGACGCGGATTTTCTGGACACGGAAAAATTTTTCTATCCGAATACCGAGCGCGGGCTGACGGGAGATATGGAGAAAGCGCTGGAAAAGCTGAACAGGCGATTTACGGAATTTACGCAGACCACTGAACTTCAAAAAGCGCGCGGCAGGATACAGCGGCAGGCTTTTAAAAACGCCGCCGAAACGAACGAAAACATAATGCTGCTGGATATGCCGACAGGCTCTGGCAAGACGCTCACAGCGGCGAAAATAGCGCTCACGAGCGGCAAGAAGCGGGTGATCTACGTTATTCCGCAGATCAGCATAATAGAGCAGACCGCCGACAGCATGGAGCAGATATTTCAGGAAACGATGCCCGTGCTCCAGCACCACTCGAACTACTCATACGAACCAAAGCGCGGCGCGGACAAGGCGGACGAGGAAAAAGCCGAGCGCCTGCTGATAAAGACCACCGAAAACTGGGACGCGCCATTCATCGTGACGACAAGCGTGCAGTTTTTCAACTCGCTCTGCCACTACAAAAGCTCGGCGCTGAGAAAGCTGCACAATCTGCGCGACTCGATACTGATATTTGACGAGATACACCTTATACCGACCGAGCTGCTGCGCCCCTGCCTGAAAGCTATCGGCTACATAACCAAATACATGAACAGCAAAGCACTTTTCCTCTCGGCTACCATGCCCGACTACTCCGCTATCTTCAAGAAATATATGCCCGACGTGAAGTTTGCCGAGCTGATAACGGACAAAAGCGATTTCGGATATTTCAAGAAATGCAGATACAATGACCTCGGCAAAAGCAGCTATTCCGCAGTTGCCGAACTAGCGCAAAGCAAGCCTAACGCGCTGATAGTCGTGAACAAAAAGGACACGGCGGTGGAGATATACCGCAAGCTCGGCGGCGAAAAATACCACCTCTCGGCATTCATGACACCCGCGCACCGCAGCAGCGTTATTGCGAAAATACATGAGCGACTGAACGACGGCGCGCATATCACGGTAGTATCGACCTCGCTGATAGAGACGGGCGTAGACCTCGACTTCAAATGCGTGTTCCGCGAGATGGCGGGACTGGACAGCATTTTGCAGTCGGGCGGGCGCTGCAACCGCGAGGGCAAGTACGACAAAGGCGATGTGTACATTTTCAAGACTGACGAAAAGGCGAATCCTGTTTTTGATCGGCTGGTGCACTTTACGGAAACCGCAGTAAAAAATACGAACACTTCTATGGAAAACATCGACAGCGAAGCCTGCGTGAAAGAGTATTACAGGCTGAAATACGGCTTTAACAAAGAGGAGATGGACATAAACTCTATCGAAAAATTCAGCATTGCGGCAAACGAATGCAACGAACATACTGCAAACTACGAGGAATCTCTGCCATTCAGAAGCTACGCTGAACATTTCCAATATATAGAGTCTGACACAACGGCGATAATCATCGAAACGCCCGAAAGCCGTGAGCTTATAGAGCTTCTGAAAAGCGGCGGCAAGAGCGTTCGCCGCAAGCTGCAAAGGCACTCGGTATCGGTGTACCGCTACCAGTTTGAAACGCTTTTGAAAGAAGGCGTGCTGAGCGAAGTGGGCGGTTTCTATCTGCTGAACACGCCCGAGCGCTACGATGCCGAAACGGGGCTTATAGTTTCCGCGGAGGGGGAAGCGTATTTCGGCTGAGCCGCAAATACAAAGAAAAAGCCGCCCGAGATGGGGCGGCAGTTTTCAAACGCAATACCAATATATTGCAACTCACATACGCTTTCGCGCAGACTATATATTTATTATAGCATTTTTTCAAGATGTTTGTCAATGCAGGGATTTTGTTATAACTGCACAAAAAAGGCATTTAAAAGTTGTAACATTACACTATTGACATTTAATTCAAAATGGAGTATCATTATTACAGTAACGAAATACTAATATAAGTTTAGAGGAGATGATCAAATGGCTTACGGTTTTAAAGTGATCGTTGAAGGCGATTACGCCGGGTTTAACAGACCTGAGCTGAAAACCGAGAGGGTGACTTACGATGTGCCTACTGTCGGCGCTCTCGAGGGAATGCTCAAATGCGTGTACTGGAAGCCGGCGTTTTGCATCAAGATCGACAAGATCGTGGTTTTCAACCCGATCAAGACCGTCAACATACGGCGCAACGAGGTAAAGACCAAGCTGCCGCTAAAGGCGGTCAGAGCGCAGATGAACGGCGGCGGCGCGGCAGTTATCTACACGCCCGATGTGCGAACGCAGCGCGGCTCGGTAGTGCTCAAAGACGTGAAATATGGGATAGAGTTTCACATCGAGCGAACGTTCATACGCTCTGACCACGAGGACGAGTGCGAGGAAAAGCACTACAACATCATGCTTCGCAGACTGAAAAAGGGGCAGTGCTTCCGCCAGCCATGCTTAGGGTGCAGAGAGTTTTCGGTGAAGCGGCTGGAGCTTGTCGATGATCTCGACCTCAGCGAAGTTGCCGAAGAAAACATGGGCAGGCACGATCTGGGGCTTATGCTTTACGGAATGAGATTTCGCGACGGCGGCAAGCCGATAAACGGCGACTGGGAACACCCGCATTTTTCCGACAAAGCAGACGCCATGTACTACCATCCGTACATGATCGACGGCGTTATAGACGTCGCCGAGTACAGAAAGGAGCTAAAATGCTGATAAAAGCACTTTGCGATTACAGCCGGATACAGGAAAAAGAAGTTGCGGACGGATACTGCAAACAAAACGTAAACTATCTTATACAGCTCTCGCCCGAGGGCTGTATAGATAATATCATCAGCGTGGAAGAATCTAAACCGATAAAGAACAAAAACGGCAAGGAAAAGATGGTGCTTGCGCCAAAAGTCGCCGAACTTCCCGTACGCACGCAGAAGCCCGGTATCGACGGAAACATCATCGAGCACCGCCCACTCTACATATTCGGGCTGAACTACAACAAAAAGGACGGCACGCTTTCGACCGAGGACAAGACCGACAAAGCAAAGAAATCGCACAAAGCGTTCTGCGAGGTGAACCTTGCGTTTTTCGAGGGCATCGACTCGCCGCTCTGCCGCGCGTACTGCAATTTCATAAAGACGTGGAAGCCCGAAGAGCACACAAGCGACCCGATATTGCTGGGGCTTGGCAGCCGCTTGGGTGCGGCGAGCGTCTACTACGAATTCGGATTTGACACGGACAAACTTTTGCAGGACGACCCCGCTTTTAGAGAAGCTTACGGAAAATATCTGGCGGAGAAACAGGCTGCCGCCGAAGCTGAAAACACCGAGCTGGCGGTATGCAGCATACTGGGCGAACGTCTGCCGCAGGCGCGCATACACGATAAGATCAAAGGCATAGCGGGAGGTATAGCGTCGGGCTGCGTTATGGTAAGCGCTAAGGAGGACGCTTTTGAATCGTACGGTAAAACGCAGTCGTTCAACAGCGGCGTTTCCGAAAAGGCTATGAAGATGTACACCTCGGCGCTCAACCGCCTGCTTGCTGACGAGGCGCACCACAAGGTGATGGACGACCTGACGCTTGTCTACTTCGCAATGAAGCGGGACGACGTGAACGAATCAAGACTGGTGAGCAGACTGCTGACGGGCGCTGACAACACGCTGAACGATACTTTCGCAAAGGCGCTGAAAGGTATGCCGATCGAGTTTCCCGACATCGACGAGAGGGTGGATTTTTACGTTGCGGGACTTACGGCGAACAGCTCGCGAGTGTGCCAAAAATTCGCCCTGCGCAGGAAGTACGGCGACATCATCGACAACATAATGGAGCACCAGCGCAATATGGCTATCGGCTACGAGCCGAAATACATCTCGGCAGGGCGAATGCTCCACGAGTTGGTATCGCCAAAATCAAGCAATGACAGAGTACCGCCGCCCCTGCTCTCGGGTATTTTTGAGGCGATATTCAACGGAACGAACTACCCCACTTCCCTGCTGAGCACCATGATAAGGCGTGTAAAGACAGACAGCGATGACGACAATAACCATTTTATAAAGCTAAATAACGCGCGCGCGGGCATAATAAAAGCCTGCCTGATACGCAATTACAAAAAGGAGGACATTAAAATGCTGATAAACCAAGACAACAGAGAGCCGGCGGCTCTTTGCGGCAGGCTTTTCGCCGTACTGGAAAAGATACAGTGCGATTCTGTAACGGGCGACCTGAACAGGACGATAGGCGACACCTACTTCTCGTCAGCCTGCTCGCAGCCCGCAACCATTTTCCCGATACTGATGAAGCTTTCAAGAAACCACATGAGAAAGCTCGGCAAGCCGGCTTTTATCTATTACGATAAGCTTCTTACCGAGTTAAACGCAGGGCTTAACGACAGATACCCGAAGCAGCTCAGCTTAGAAGATCAGGGTATGTTCATCGTGAACTACTACCAGCAGAAGAGCGAGCTTTACACCAAAAAGGAAACCAAAGAAAAGGCTGCGCAGGCCGACGAATAATGAAAGGAAGATAAAACTATGGAAAACGCTATCAAAAACCGCTATGAATTTGTAATGATATTCGACGTAGAAAACGGCAACCCCAACGGCGACCCTGACGCGGGAAATATGCCGCGCGTAGACCCCGAAAGCAACCTCGGCTACGTTACCGACGTATGCCTGAAAAGAAAGATCAGAAATTTCGTAGAGCTTGTAAAAGAGGGCGAGCCGGGCTACAACATACTGATAAAGGCTGACAAGGCGCTGAACACCAAGTTCACCGAAGCTTACGACGCGCTCGACCTGCCGACCGGAAACGGCAAGACCACGCCCGCCGAAACGCAGAAGCAGGCGCGCGACTACATATGCAAAAATTACTACGACGTGCGCACATTCGGCGCAGTAATGAGCACGGGCGACGACCCATGTGGAATAGTAAGAGGGCCTGTGCAGATAAACTTTGCGAGAAGCCTAGACCCCGTTTTCCCGCAGGAGATAAGCATTACGCGACAGGCAAAGACCACGGCTGAGAGAAAAGAGGTCGGCGACACCGAAATGGGCAGAAAAAGCTTTATCCCCTACGCGCTCTACCGCGCCGAGGGCTATGTTTCCGCGATGCTCGCCGACAAGATAACGGGCTTTAGCGAAGACGACCTCGAGCTGCTTTGGAGCGCTGTCATCAATATGTTTGAGCACGACAGAAGCGCGGCGCGCGGAAAGATGTGCATGAGAAAGCTGATAGTTTTCAAGCACGAGTCGCCTTTGGGCAACGCCCCCGCGCAGACGCTTTTCGACAAGATCAGCATAAAGCTGAAAGAAGATACGGCTGTACCCAGAGCATTTTCGGACTACGAGATAAGCATAGACCGCGATATGCCCGCAGGCGTAGAGATGATAGAAAAGCTCTGATAAAAATTGGAGAACGAGGTATACAGAGAGCAGGCGCGGACGATAAACATACGCAGCATACAGCACTATATGTACTGTCCGCGCAGATTTGCTCTGCTGGAAATAAACGACGACTGGGCGGAAAACGCCTTTGTTGTGAAAGCGAACCTGATGCATGAGAACGTGCACAGCGGCAGCCGCAGCTTTGAGAGCAAAGAAAAGATAGTGCGCAGCGATGTTGCGCTTTACTGCGACGACCCCGAGCTGGACATTTTCGGCGTGGCTGACTGCATAGAATTTGTTCGGAAAAAGAGCGGCGCGTATATCGAAAAGCTAGGCGAAAATTTTGACGTGGACATTGTGGAATACAAGCCGCGCAAGCCGAAGTCGGGCGAATACAACGAAAGCGACGCCATACAGGTCTACGCGCAGAAAATATGCGCCGACAGCATTTTCGGCTGTAACTGCAACGCTTACATATATTACGGCGATGTGCGGCGCAGGGTAAAGCTGCCTTTTGATGGGCGGGAGCGTGAAAAGTATGACGGACTGCTGCGAAAATATCTGCACGAGATGCGGGAGATACTGCAAAGCGGCGAGATACCTCAACGCGCCCGCGGACAGAAATGCAGCGGGTGTTCGCTGGCGGATATGTGCTTCCCGAAAGTGAAAAAATACAGCGTAAAAGAGATAGTGATGTCGATGAACGACGCGCAGTAAAGGGGCTGAGAGGTTGCGAAAACTGCTTAATTCACTCTACATAATCGACGAAACGGCGTACCTGACGCTCGACGGCGAGAACGTAGTATGCCGCACGAAAAACGAGGACGGCGAATACAGCGGCGAGAAATTTCGGCTGCCATTCACCACCATCGAGGACATATACCTTTTCAGCTACATAGGCTGTTCGCCCGCGCTGATGGGCAAGTGCACCGAATACGGCATACCGATTAACTTCATATCGCCGCAGGGAAAATTTTTGGCGAGAGTTCAGGGCAAGCCGAAGGGCAACGTTTACCTGCGGAAAGCGCAGTTTGAAAAATTCGGCACTGAGCAGACGGAGATGATGCAGAACTGCGTGGCGGCAAAGCTTTCAAACACGCGATATCTGATAAAGCGCAGTATGCGCGACGCACCCGAGATAAACGCCGACGGCGCGCTCACCGACTGCATAAGCTACCTCGAAAGCGGCATAAAAAGCGTTTACGAGATGAAGGACAAAGAGATGATAATGGGTGTGGAAGGCAGCTGCGCCAAAGCATATTTCGATATTTTCGACCGGCTGATACGTCAGCAGAAAGAAGAATTTAAGCTGCTGAACCGCACCAAAAGACCGCCGCTGGACCGCGTGAACGCTATGCTCTCGTTTCTGTACACCATCGCCGTCAGCTGGCACACATCGGCGCTGGAGAGCGTAGGGCTGAACAGCTGCTGCGGATTTTACCATTCACTGCGCCCCGGCAGAGCAAGTTTGGCGTGCGACATGGTAGAGGAAACGCGCTGCATATGCGAGCGGCTGGTGCTGACGATGATAAATCTGAAAATGATAAAAGCGGAAGATTTTGAAACACAGCCGAGCGGCGCGGTATACCTCAGCAAAGACGGCAAGAAAAAGGTGCTGACGGCTTGGCAGGAACGCAAGCGCGGAAAGATAGACCACCCATATCTGGGCGAGAAAATACCGCTGGGGCTGCTGCCGTATGTGCAAAGCTCACTGATGGCAAAATACATACGCGGCGAGATAAGCGAGTACCCATGCTATCTGCTAAAGTAGGTGACAAAAAATGATGACATTAGTAAGTTATGACGTATCTACAACGGACAACAGCGGCAGAAAGCGGCTGAGAAAAGTCGCAAAAGAGTGCCAGAACTACGGTCAGCGCGTGCAGAACAGCGTTTTTGAGATAGACGTAGACTACGGCACATTTTTAAAGCTGAAAGACATGCTTTTGAAGATAATAGATCAGCAAGAGGACAGCCTGCGAATTTCAACTCACGCGCTCACGTGGAGCGCGACGCGGGAAAAGCATATATGGACACGGTAAACTATATTTCAACTCACGCGCTCACGTGGAGCGCGACGTACGCGTTTAAGCGCCTGCTGAAACTGGCGTGCGACATTTCAACTCACGCGCTCACGTGGAGCGCGACGACAACGGTATGATAGTGACCGTCGCAGAGGTAATTTCAACTCACGCGCTCACGTGGAGCGCGACGTGATTTTGGTCGTGGTAATGTCAGCACAGCCGAATTTCAACTCACGCGCTCACGTGGAGCGCGACTCTGTTACAATGCGCACGCAGTCCGTCATATAAACGCGATTTCAACTCACGCGCTCACGTGGAGCGCGACGAGCGCAGAGGAGTATGAACCGCGATGACGAAAGATTTCAACTCACGCGCTCACGTGGAGCGCGACGTTACCGGACAAATCGCTAAATCATTTGACTTCGGCATTTCAACTCACGCGCTCACGTGGAGCGCGACCCCGCGCTGGCGCGAATGTTCACGCCGTATCAGATAATTTCAACTCACGCGCTCACGTGGAGCGCGACCGACATACTGGCGACGCTGATAATGGGCATAGGCATTTCAACTCACGCGCTCACGTGGAGCGCGACAATGGAAAAAATCAGAGTGAGAATTACGTTTATCATTTCAACTCACGCGCTCACGTGGAGCGCGACTGGAGAGCAAAAGCAAAGATTTTTTCGTTGAAGAATTTCAACTCACGCGCTCACGTGGAGCGCGACGCGCGCCGTTTGGGAAAAAATCCTCAACCAAAATCATTTCAACTCACGCGCTCACGTGGAGCGCGACGCTGGAAATATCGAACATGAACGGCTGGCAGTTTATTTCAACTCACGCGCTCACGTGGAGCGCGACCGAAGACCTCATCAACGACATCAAAGACGGAATTATTTCAACTCACGCGCTCACGTGGAGCGCGACTCCAAACCGCGTAGTGGGCAGTGCTTGCAGAAGCATTTCAACTCACGCGCTCACGTGGAGCGCGACTTGTGCGCCCATTCTATCCGGGCGGCGACTATCAATTTCAACTCACGCGCTCACGTGGAGCGCGACGTGACGCGCACAGGGAGATGAACGGACAGGTACATTTCAACTCACGCGCTCACGTGGAGCGCGACTATTTCGCTATAATCCTTGTTCGGGTCTTTTTTTATTTCAACTCACGCGCTCACGTGGAGCGCGACCGCCAGTGGTAGCGCATATAATGTCGGTGTCCTATTTCAACTCACGCGCTCACGTGGAGCGCGACCAGCAGGGCTTCCATCTTGTCGCCGTCACTGCCGATTTCAACTCACGCGCTCACGTGGAGCGCGACTCGCGCACCGAAAAGCTAAAAAGTGTCGTTTTAATTTCAACTCACGCGCTCACGTGGAGCGCGACCGCCAGTTCTTCCATCTCGTGGCGGTCACAAAAATTTCAACTCACGCGCTCACGTGGAGCGCGACTCGTCAATGCCCATCAGACTATTTGTGATGGCGTATTTCAACTCACGCGCTCACGTGGAGCGCGACGAACAAGGGGCGGACGTGGAGAGCCACACGATTGATTTCAACTCACGCGCTCACGTGGAGCGCGACAATCGGCACTAATCTCGCGTGGCTGATTTACGAATTTCAACTCACGCGCTCACGTGGAGCGCGACTGGCATTCATGCAGGCATTTAAACCCATCCAGCCCATTTCAACTCACGCGCTCACGTGGAGCGCGACTTTGTACGTTATTTGTGTTTGTATCTCCGCGTCATTTCAACTCACGCGCTCACGTGGAGCGCGACGCACAGCGCCCACGCTGTGCCCAGTATCACCGCATTTCAACTCACGCGCTCACGTGGAGCGCGACCGTTCAGCGGTTCTTTATCTTCCCACTCGACAAGCATTTCAACTCACGCGCTCACGTGGAGCGCGACATTTGTGTCGCGCTTCACGAACCTGTCGTCCATATTTCAACTCACGCGCTCACGTGGAGCGCGACTCGGTGTCAGCTCTTCGCAGAATTGTTTCCGCATTTCAACTCACGCGCTCACGTGGAGCGCGACCACCGACTATATCATGCCTAGCACTGGCGACATATTTCAACTCACGCGCTCACGTGGAGCGCGACTGTCAGCGGGTTTGAGGGCAAGCTAACGGAAGAACAGATTTCAACTCACGCGCTCACGTGGAGCGCGACATCGCGCACCGAAAAGCTAAAAAGTGTCGTTTTAATTTCAACTCACGCGCTCACGT
>OLNX01001752.1_pt1 | contig 17785 bp, 25 predicted proteins | sample 1672611 | NCBI WGS metagenome assembly OLNX01 (sample SAMEA3136705, study PRJEB25190) | human gut metagenome | reverse complement strand
CCCCCCTATTTGGTCTTAAGCGTTTTTGCACCTTCTCTACATCGTTATCACACTTAACATTCTCTATATCACCCATCTTACAACACTCCTATAAATACAAAAGAACCCGCCACTTAAGACGGGTTCTAAACGGATACATCTGACGGTGAGGGCTTACCAGGTTGACTTTACAACACCGTCAGTGCTCTTATTTTATCACATTCTCACTTATAATTTTCATCTTCAATATTTGTCCATAAAACGTCGTTCTTACTATGACACTCGTTATACCATAGTTCCATCGTCTTGCTGAACTTCATCTCTGCGTATACAGCACCAGCAAGTCCGCCCAGAACCATAGTCACAATGCTACCAATAATAAAACCCCAAAGTGCCCACATTACAGTTACCTCCTTATCCTGCGTATCTTAAAACACCATTCCACGGAAAACTATACCAGCCACTTACTGATATCTCGTTTCCTGTTTGGTCACCAGTTCGTCCTCCAGTAATTCCACCGAATTCATTGATATGTGCTCCAACATTCTGCTGACCACCAATATACATCTCGGTATGGGCAGATGTGTTCAGAAGGATATCACCACGCTGTAATTGGCTTACATCATTACCAACACTGCTCAACCATTCCCATCCTGCCCCAGTGAATTGTTGAATCATTGTTTGGGTGTTGCCATATGGCGAGCTTCCATATACATTGAACCCAGCTTGTTTTGCGCAATAGAGTAGAAGCGAGCTACAGTCATAATCTGGCCCCCAACGATTGCCCTGGTCATATCCATGAGAATCGTCGTTGGCTATATCAATAGCCAGTTGCACCATTCCTTCAACGTCTTGGCTGGGTGCCGAGCTGCCGCCACCACTGTTTAGATTAGAGCTTGAAAGCTTATTGAAGATGTGAGTTTTACACCAACTTGAACGGGTTCGGTTACGGATTTGCTGAGTATTCTCCCATGTTCCTTTAGGTAGGAATCTATAGAAATCAAAGTCGTTGAAATAAATCCATCCATCTGTTCCAACAGTGCCGATATAGGAACATGCGCTTCCATCGACTTTAGTTGCTTCAATCTTAACAGTTGTCATCGCGTCCACCTCATAATGTCTCGCACCCAACCTTTGATTTTTTGGTTCTCGAATCGCATATTGCCGCATTCATAAGCAGCCTTGAATAAGCGTATTCCAGCCCCTTGGAACTGCCCCGAAAGAATGAGCCTGTTTGGTTGATGGTCTTGCGTCGTTGCCGAGTACTGTATTTCGCAATTGGGGTCATAGTTCGGTGAGCAATAGAACGTGTTGTATTTAGGGTCGAACCATACCCCGATAGGTTTCTCATGGAACCATAGCACGAACTTCATTTTCGCATTCTTAGGTTTCTTCGCAATAAACGTGTCATCATCCAAGAGAGTTTTATTTTGAATAGCGTAATCGCGATAGCGGCTATCCCCAACAACATGTGAATAGAATCTACTTTGCATTTTCGATGCCGCGACTTCTGGCGATACAACATTTTGAATGAGCACATCCTTATTGCGAAATACCTTGATTTTGCCTGGTTCTGGCAATGTCAATCCGAATTCATCGAAATACGGGTTGTTCGTTGACAGTGCGTTTGCTAGAAACCAAACTCGAACATCTCTCTCACGTGCTATAGTCTCGTAATACTCGAAGAATTTTGTTACTTCGTCGAATAAGTAATGAGGTGCGCCTATACCTCGCTCGTCAATAATGAACTCGTCGAAAAGAATATCGGTAACACCTGGAAATGGAGTTGATTTCAATTTCATCGCCGTAGTTAGCGCATGGGCGTAACCACCTATCTCTTTATCGATGAATAGTTTGTCCGATTCGACTTTGAACTCCCTGTTGCTCATGAATGGTGATATATCGTCCCAAAATTGGCCGTCTCGCTGCGTAGTGAGCTTTTTAAGCTCCTCCTTGGTTCTGCGCAAATATGTGAATTGGCTTCCATTTTTGATGAATTGCTTTGCAAAGTCATATTTGGCACCGAACGACTTGCCTGTTCCTCGACCACCACATATGAAATTGAACAGGCAGTTATATGATTTAGGGACATTTATGTCCCAGTATTTTTGAAAATTAGGTTTCATTTGTCCTCCTGAAAATGAAATAGCCCGCCCGCGCCATGTGAGGATGTAAATCAAAACATAGCGTTGCAGGACGGGCTACCGTTACCAGGATTGTTGAAGGCATGCGGCTCATGGTGCTACCCAGAAAACCACTCCGCACCTTATCAGGGTGAGCATCGGATAATGGTACTTGCACGGTAACTTCAAGTCCCGATGGGACTATTATCCCCTAATTCTTTGTGTTAGTAAATAGCTTCACAATCTTTTCATTTTCTAAATCGGGATTGATTTTAACGATGTTCTCCAAAATGCTCACAACCTCCATGGCGAATATCAATATGCAAACTGGAATAACAAGGGGAACGTTGAATCCTAAATCAGGAACATGCATGACGAACATTTCTATGCACCATGCCAGTACAATGCACATGACGAGAGAGCATTTATGGAAAAGCCCTTCTCGCATCTTCGTTGAAGATACTTCACTGTTCTTAATAGCAGCAATGAAACCGCTGATTACATCGAACAGCATCAAGCATATGCAAGCGATAATAGCCCATGCCATAGCATCCGTAATTCCCAACAAAGGGAAGCTCAAATCCATCTCATTTCCTTTCAATCGTGATTTTGTATTCGTCATTCTCTAGCGTGGATACAGAAGAATCTGCGCCAGCGTCAGTGCCCCCACTGTCAGTTTCACTATTATTTCCCAGCGCATAAGCCATCCACTGATTCTCTGTTCCATAGAACAGCGAGCAGTCAAGGCTTCCATTGTGCCCGCTCACGCGTCCATCCGAGCAGAATTGCCAGGCTATGACATTGCCCTCTGCTTCTGGGCATTTCCAGCTTTCAGCCTGCTCGAAGCTCGGGGAGGTAACTGCCGGGTACTCCGCCACCCATCTGGCGCAGTTCGGTTCCACTCCGCCCCGGTTGAATCGCCATGGGTTGCCGTAAATCCATGGCCAAACGCCTGTTAGAGAATGAACCTTGTTCACGAACTCGTTCACCCATCCGACGCTTTGGTTTCCCTCCCAGTCGATGATAGGTATTCCCTCGCGGAAATACCCTCGGCAGTTGTGGACAAAGAATGTCGCTTCCTCGCTCGCGCTGTTGCTGCCAGCGAAATGGTAGAAGCCCCAAGGCTTGCCAGCGTTGATGCATTGCTGAACCCACCCATCGCAGTACGGGTCGACGAACGTCGCGCCCTCGGTAGCCTTGCACACAACGCCGTCCACATTTGGAAGAAGGGCAGGGAGATTGATACCCCCCTGCCAGTTCGATATGTCTATGAACCTAATCATTACTCGATAACCACTACTCCAAATGAACGGTCTGAAGCATCAGGCTGAATTCCTTTAAGGTTATTCAAGGAATTTTGGTTGCGAAGGCAAAGAACACCTCCGTACATATCTACCATCCTTTTTCCGCCTGACGTGATGTCGCTTGTAATCTCGGTATAGAGCGTGAGCGGTGCGCCAACGGCTCGGAACAACGCTGCCTGCTTCGCATTCGCGAGATTACGATATGCAGTGGACGCTCCATAGATTGTCGCGCCACCGCGTGCTTCTATTCCGCCTACCGTTTGTTCATTGAGATTCACTTCCGCGTATTTCGGAAGGAAGATGATATACGGAGTTGAAGCTTGCATACTAATACGGAAAAGCGGAGTAGAATTACCCAATTCCGTCATAGCCGCACCAACGTCTACCGTATTGCCAACGGTAACAGTGGCAGTCGGGTTTCCATCCTCGACAATCGGGATTTCTGTCTCATTGTCGAATACGATGGCAACAGCTTCATTCCAGCCACCAGTCGGGTAGCCCTGGGACACTTGCCCTTGCAGCTCCACGCTCCATACGGCGGGAGAAGCAAACGTCGAATAACTGCGAATCACCGGGTTGTTGTGCATCCAGAGTTTGCCATCATACAAAGTCACCTGCTCGATTTCTTCTCGCCAAATGCAATTGAGGGTGTCGGCAATCGGGACTGTCTTGATGTAATGCAATTCGCCATCATACAGATTGAAGCAATTCGAGCGCGAAGAAATGAATACGTCGTATTCCTTGTTGTAGCTCATTGCCTGTTGCATTGAATTAGAATATGAGGTGTTGTTGGGCAATTCAACAGAGCCGATAAGCGTTTTCTTGGTGCAAGACTTGTTGACGTAATAGAATTGCGTCAAGTATTCGGTCGCCCAATAATAATGCTCGTCGTCATCCTTGTAGTGTCCGAATCCCCAACATGCTTCATTCATGCCGAATTGGCTGCTGTCGATAGTCCTGGCAAGGGAAAGATTTCCTCCATCCACTTTCAAGAAGTAAATCAAATTACCCTTCGACGTTTTTGAAGAACCAGAACAAATAAGCTCACCATTGCAATAGCTCATATTGTTGCCTTTAAATGACGGGTCTCCAAGGTCAATGCTTGTAGCAGTTTTGCCAGTTTCGACGTTGAACAGGTCCACGCGGGATTTGGTCGGGCTCTTGAGAAAAACAGCGTAGTATTTATCGCCTACTGGGCAACCACCTTGCCACTCTTCATCAGATGCAATATGCGCTCTGAACTTTCCATCGGCGTTGGAAATCCTGTCAGCAATCAAGTTTCGCTTGTCCGATGCCTTGATTCCATCAACGGCAGTATCCAATGCGTCTACTCGACCATCGAGCACGTTAATCGTCTCGCCTTGTGTTTCTACCTTAGCATTCAGCGCATTAACAGAATTGCCAAGATTCTCGGTCGTCGCTTTCAGGGTCTCGATTGTCGCGCCTTGCTGCGTTTGGGTATTTTCGAGCGCAGCGATTTTCTTGGTGCATTCCCTGACCTCTTGGCGGTATTGCTCGACCTGCGCGTTGTAGTTGCCAGTCTGCGCCCAGAATTCCTCATTGTTGATATCGATTCCGATAGGTACGTATTGCATAGATGTGAACGAATTGCCCTGGTACAGAACGATAGTCAGCGGCTCGTATTCACGCTCGCCCGACCATTGCGCTGGGTTTGCGAACAGCGGAACGTATCGCGCTCCGACGTACTGCGTAACGCCTTTGGCGATTCCCTGCGCCGCATCTTTCAAGGAAGTCGCTTTCTGCAATTCCTGCGCAACAACCGCCTTGATTACATCCATTGTATTGTTGTCGATTGCCATGGTTTACCCTTTCTTTAGTACCAATCTCCTGGCAAGTTTACCACTAATCCAGTCGTATGGACAGTCACGCCTCCCTTGCCGACCGTCAAAGTTCCATCAGAATGGATAACAACACCAGTTAAATCTGTCGTTTCACCTAACGTCGTGCCTACTGTGAAAGGTGTTATTGATTTCGGGCGATACCCTTCTGGCAGCACGCCGATAACACCGTCAACGCCCACCTCGTAATCGCCGAGGAATTGAAGCTCGTTCGTCAACGACAACAAAACGCCGGGGTTGGTGGAGGTCACACCGTCGTGCAACGCGACCTCCCCTCTTCCCTTTAAAGTCTTGACGTTCAATGTTGCCGACTTGTCATCATACTCAAGGTCGTTTCCAGCGATTGCCTTGAACCTGGAATCAATCGTGTCGGACATTACGGAAGCGTCATAGCCCGTATTGTTGATAACTCCCTGTCCGTTGACCTCGCATCGAAGAATCAATCGCCCATATTCCTCCGTGCCGTAAATCGCGCCAGTGTCGAATTGCACATCCTCCCACGTGGAAGGTTTGTAGGCGCAGAAATATCCGTCTGAAGTCAACCCGAAGAATACCCCTGTCAACAGCATGTCTTTTACGATTGACGGCGCGTTCTCGTCAATCCAAGCCCTGAGCAACGCTTCGTAGTATTCCTCGAAACCGCCATCGACGAATTTATCGAACATCTCTTTCAGCGTATAATAGAGCCGTTTCAGCTCTTCGGCGTTTGCGTCGGTCTCGCCCAGATGCTTGATTACCTCTTCCAGGACGCTCAACACCTTGGCAATCTGCTCGTAATATGACAATGATTCGTCATACACGGACGGAATAAGCCCAGCGCACCAGTTGTATAGCCAATCGATTGACTTGGCGCAAGGTTCGTCTGCCATGGCCTCTCCTTTCTCTAATACCAATTTCCCGATAAGTTTACCACGATGCCGTGGGTTTTAATCGATGAATTAGGGTCGCTGACCAAAGTTCCGTCATCCATTATATGCAGCACAGTCAGTCTAGATACCGACCCTTCAACAGCTGCCACGGGAACTATCATCTCCGCACCAGGCCTGTACCCTTCTGGCAGAACTCCCAAAACGCCATCGACTCCAACTTCGTAGTTTCCGAGGAATTGCAGCTCGTTCGTCATGGTCAACATTATTCCAGTATTGGCGGAGGTCGCGCCAGGATTCAACGCGACCTCTCCCTTGCCCTGGAAAATCTTGAAGAAATTAGGATTTCCCAAATCTTCCATGTCTAGCTCCAAACCTGCATGAAAAGTCCTTGCACTTGCACGTTGTCGATTACCTGCATGTCGAGATTGAGAACCTTCTCGCTCAAATCGAGGAACGCTTGGTAATAGCGCGGGTCTGTCACGAACTCGTCCGTCGTGTCCTTGTTCGTCTCGTCCCGCTTTATGGTTCCATCGCTTTTCGATTTGGTGCCCACCGTCGTATCGTCCGCCGTGTCCTCGATGGTGAGATTTGTGAGGTAATCGCCGGCATCGACCTTCGACACGAACAATTCATCCTGCGGAGTGTCCGAGAATTTGTTGGTAGACTTCCCAGTGGATGACGTAGACGTGTCCGCGCTTCCGTTTCCGCTTGAGCTTTCGTCGAAATCGCGAAGCATGTCTACAACCTTGTGACGCTTGATGCCTAGAAGGCGCTCCACGTTCAAAAGCTCTGTCTCATACATCTTGTTGTAGTACGGCATAATCTCGTTGAACGTGTTTGAACACCAAAGGCAGAAGTGACCGACAGTCTCGCATCCGATTTCGCGCATCCAATAATGGCGGATAAACTTGTCGTTCAGCTGTCTCCTTTTGGATTCGTCGTAAATCGGATACTCGTCCAATCCCAACCGCGCGTATGCGGGTGAGAAATCCTGCTTCCATTCAGGCATGGCTGGGTTATAATGCCCGGCATCCTTGACCCACTGGGTAACGAAAGTCCTTAACTGAATAGTGTCTTGAGCCATCTATACCAGCTCCCATCCGACGGTCGATGTCATGTTGTCGTAAGAGAATTCCTCGATGAAATCCCCTCCGTAATCAATGACCAGCTTGCAATCGATTTCGCTGATATAAACCCTCGGCTTCAAATCGGTTGCCGAATCCTCGTCCCAAAGCGTATGGGTTACCTTCTTTCCAGCTTCGATGGCAGCAATAGCTTCGTCTTTGGTCATTCCGCCACCTTCCAATCGTCGGCTTCCATAAGCTCCTCGTTCGTCGGCATGTAGGGCATAAGCGGCTCTCCCTTCTTATAGAAAGTGAGCACGCCATCCTCGATGCCGATAGCGTCATTCCTCCACGTCTTGCGACGCATTCTCAATCGGCTGTTGGCCTTCATCTGCGCCAGCATCTGCTGAAACTCCATAGTCCACCTCCCTGAATTCAACCTCGATGTCCAAACCCCATTTGGCGTTCGCGCTTTCGACTGCCATCTTGCGCGATGCCAGGCAGATTTCGCGCTGAATCATCGTTTCTCCGAGATTCGACATGATTTCGCTCGTGATTTGGCGTTCCTTCTTATCGTCGTTCGTGTTCTCGATGCCGATGAAGGTAAGCCATTCGTTCCAATACTTGTTCTGGGTCAGCATGACTTCATTGGCTATATATGGCGTAGTGAAATCAACCGTGTCCATGAAACCGATGTCCGTAGAATCTGCCGCGGCAGTCCAGATTCGCCCGCTGAACATCTGCCGAATGAGCTTGAATCCGCTCATTTTCTGCTTCTCGGGGAACTTGAACACCTTCGCTACCTGCTGCTGCTTGACATTGGTATCGATTGTCATCTGATACATGGTCATTCGCTCTGCGAACATCTCTACATAAGACAGAAGCGGAATCCTAAGCCTGTTGTCGAGAATCACTACCGAATTCGTATCGTCTAGCGCGTAATTCTTGCCCTCTACGGGATTGTAGGCCATCGGCTCGGTCGGCATGAAGTAAATGTCCATCTTGTCGTTCTTTGAATTGACGGGCATGACGGCGAACCCTTCTGGCGCTCGCGCCTGCACGTCATCCTTCAGCGCATCGTCCTTGAAGAGAACCGCGCTGCCGCTCGTCGCGAGAAGGTATTCGAGGTATAGCGGGTCTATTCCATCTGGAAGGTTCTTCCACTCGTACCGCGTCACAAGCTGCATCAGCATTTTCTGCATGAAGTAGTTCTTCGTGATGGAGAACATGGCCGCCGGGTCGATTTCCTCGTATGCGAACGGGTCGCCTTCCTGCGACTTCTTGCGCTCCATCGTTCGCCAATGCGAAGCCATGTTCGCGCAAAGCGGCGCGTACCCGGTGCTGAAGAACCAGCTTCCAACTCCTATGTTCCCATTGGGGATTGCTCCCATAATTCCTCCTTAGAGAGAGTTGTCCAATCCGAAATTGCCGACATCGTCAACATGCCAATACCATATTCCCTCGTCGTGCATTCGGTTGATGGCATCCATGGCGTACTCCGGCACCTTGCCGTTGAAGTCGGCGTGGCGGGTCTGCACGTAGTTCCAACACGGTCTTCCAGTTCGCGCGGGAACCTTGACCTGCTCGATGCAGTAGCCGTAGACGCTGAAGCGGTCATCGATGGCCTTGGCGATATCGGCCTTGCATTGCTTTTGGTAAACGTAGGGAAGCCCGATGCGCATTCCCTGCTTGAGGTTGCTCGTGGAACCGCCTTTGAGCTGATTCGGCTTGAATGCGGCTTCCGTCAACCCTCCTGTCATCTGCGTAGCCGCCGAAGCCACCGTGCCTGCGCTGACTGCCTTGCTGATTTGCCCAGCCATGCCGGCGATTCGCATCTGCGGAATCATCATCGCGATTGTTCCGGCGGTATTGGCCAGCGACCCGATGAAGCTCGATGTCATGTACTGCGAGAAAGCGTCGACGTTCCAATTCACCTGCGGCCATCCGCTCGTCACGATGGCGTATTCGTAGTTGGGCGAAACGCCATTGTATTTGTTCGGGGATGCCATCATGCCCGAGTTCTGCTCGCACACCATGTACCACCCGAACGAAACCTCCTTGCTCCCTCTCGACCCGTTAACGGATTGAAAGCGCTCTGGCATCAATTCCAGCTCGCTGTTCGTATCGCTCAAACACACAACGTTGTATGGATACGTGAACAGCTTGTTGTTCTTCGGAACGTACCCATCGATGTCAGAGCAATTGACGGAGTATTTCTTCTCCGCCGCGTATGCCATCTCACCGCTGTTTATCCAAACGCCATGGCCGTTATCGCAAGGCGATGTGCCGTACCCTTTATCAATCATTCCTTTGGGCACCATGAACGCGCCGACGATTGCATCAGCCCCGCCATTCTCAGTCATTTGCTCTGTAAACCACTGAAAATCAGCCGTATTCGAGAAAGCAATGAGCGACGCGCCAGAATACACGCCATTATATCTGTCTCCTCCAACCGCTTTCTGAATCGTGTATTCCCATCCACCTTCACCAGAAATTAGTTTAGGATAAGCAGTCGTCATTACCACTGCGTACATATTTGAAAGAGAAATTCCCTCGGGTGGATTCTGGTCGCGATTTGCCTGAATGTAGTTGCCGACATCCAATCCCTCGCTCATTGTGTGCTCGCCGATGCCGTCAGACGTGACTATTTCTCGCTCGACGAATGCGGCTTCCCATGCGAAATCGAACAGCCACGTCTCCAAGTAATCGGTCTGCAAAGACAGCGTGGTAGTTTCTTTTGCCTTGTATTGCATAGACGTGATGAAAGCATAATACCATTTGCTTCCATAGTCGGCATTCTGGTATGCGACGTAGTTGCAGCCCGTAAGCTGCTCGAAATTCAGCGGAACGTCCATCGTCATGTTCTCGCGCTGGTATGTGAAGTCATCGGCAGAAAACGCCGTTAGATGAGAAGCCATCCACGATTGCTGCTCCGAAGCGCTGCCGAAATAGCGGCGATGGTTAACGTCACCGCACCAGGGTACCCAGCCTATGCGTACTTCGGTGTTCGCCATCAAACCCTCCTTCTACAAGAAAAGCCCGCCCAATTCAGGACGGGCTTTCGGAATTGCGCCATTAAGAAACGGTAATGGTTGCGGTCGATTTCTTGGACGAATCCTGGAGTGAAGTCGCGGTAACCTTGATTGGCGTTGCGGACGGCTCGTCGGACGCTACATGGAGACGGTTGCCCGTTAGAACGGTGCCGCTCTTGGTTGCGCCCTCCATAGTCCATTGAACGTTGCGTGAGTAAATTCCCGAGCCAGTAACGGTGGCAGTGAGCGTAATATCCTGCCCAGCCGAGACTTTTGCCGAGGTTGGGGAGACCGCAACGTCAGTGACCGTCGATGCAACCGACGTGAACGCGATTGCCTGCTCGAACGGGCTGATGGAGAAAATCATCCAGTTGTGAAGCAGCTCGTTGGTATATGCGCCCTGCGCGTTGTAAACGTTATCAGTCCAACGGTCATATGTGTAAATCTGGAAGAACTTCGGCCCGAAAACGATGATAGGCGTTGCGTCGATAATCTTCTTCTCTTCTGGAGTAAGCTGTTTGAAGTCGCCATCGTTCTCGAAAATCAGCGCTAGACGCTGCTCGTCAAGGTTCGAGAAAGAATCGATTTCGGTCACGTTGCCCACGAACTGCGCATAGGGGAGGTTGAACGCCTGCGCCCAGGTCTCGACGGAAATATCGGCGTTGGCCTTGGCGTTGATGATAACCTGCTGCTCGGATTTATCCACGACGTTCATCACGCCAGCTGCATTGAACTTGCGGGACGGATTGTCTAGATACGTGGAGTATTCCTTAACCGTCTTGAGCGCACCGTCGGCGGCTTCCTTGGAACCATCCTGCGCGGGAATCGATACCTGCGCCATATGGCCGCCAACGATGTATTTCGCAGTCATGTACTTCCAGGTCTGGTAAACATCGTACTCCAAGGCTACCCACATCTGCGCCAGGATGTTCGCAATGAGCTCGTTGACCTTGGACCAGGCATAGAAAGCTTGGCGTACGGAACGACGTTCAACGGTAACCTTGTAGAACTTCTGGAAATCGAGCATATGGTATGCGCTCATAAGGTTGGGAAGCTCGCGCTTGAACAGCTCCTCTTCCGCCGTGGAAGGATTGTAAGAGTGCGGGTCGCAGATATCCACGAAGATTTCCTGAACCGTCGAACCTGCTCCCTCGTACTGGCCTTGGTAGAACTTCGACCATTTGTTCATCCACATCATACGCTCAATCGCGACCATGCCGATTTGGTTGACCAGTGCTGGAACGAACGTGTTCATGTACGGCTGATAGTTCGTGATGATTTGGCCGATTTTGATGATTGAATCGTTGTCATCATAAATGAGAACTTCGTTGGAACCCTCTCCATCGGCGTATGCCGCAACGTCATTGTCAACTAGAGCATGCGCCAGTTCTGGATTAGCATTTACCGCCTGGTTTACGATGCCCTTCGTGCCCTCGGTGCCAAGGGTTTTCATGACTTTCTTAACTGTTGCCTGTCCTGCCATGTTAGTTTCCTTTCTCGAACAGCGCGTCGATATCCTTCATCGTGGTAGGATAAGACACTTTGGGCTTTTTGTCCACTGGTTCTTTTTGTTCAGACTGATTATTGCTCTCGAAGAAAGCATCGACGTACTTCTGCTTCTGCTCCTTGAGCGAAGCTTCGGCATCGACTGCGCGTTGAATTGCCTCGTCGCGCTGCTTCTCCATGTCTGCCAGCGATTCGGCTGACGTTGCTTCAATCGTCTCCTTCTCGTCGGCTATTCCTGCGACGCTCTCCCAGATTTCCTGGGTAACGTCCTCGAATTTGGTGTCTTTGTATGCCATCAGAACATCCTTTCCTTGATTGTGTGCTCTCCCTCGACAAGCAGAACGCCTCCGTTTACTGTCTTGCGCTTCAGCTTTCCCGGGTAGCTGCTTCCTACCTTGAAGTTGTCGAACGTGACGTATTCATGGCATGAATCGGGCATTCCCGCCACATGGATTGACGGCTTCCTGTCGTCCACCGACCAATCAAGCTCCTGGCACATGTAGCACTTCGCCCCGAGGTATTTCTGTTCCTCGTAGACGCTCTCGAACTTCCATGCCCCGAGCTTCAGCGGGTCTATCTCCATGCCCACTGGCTTGGAGAATCCGACCAGCTTGCACGAATCCGTGTCGCAATACGCGAAACGGTCGTAGTTCGCCTGGCAAGCGTTGATGGTCTTGTATCGCGCCCATGCAGTGATGAAGCATCCTACCGGCAGGTACACGCTCTCCTTCGTCTCCTCTGGGAGAAGCGCGTATTTGACCTTTCCCGTCTCGTCTAGGACGGGCTGCTTGGAAGCTGACGCGGTTTTGGTGGCGAACTTGCCGTAAAGTGAATTCAACATCAGCTTGGCTATGGTTGCCATGCCCTCGTTGCCTTCGGCCCTCGACTTCATCTTGACTTCGTTCCAATACTCAACGTACTTCTTGAACAGCGTCCTGGAAGCCCTGAACTTCCATCCGTCCAACGGCTCGTAGAAATCGATTTCGTATTGCTGGAACATCAGCTCCAAATCTACACTCGTCAGCGTCAATTCCACGATGCCTTTGGAATCCTTGGCATACTCTCGTGGATTGTGTAACGGCGATTTGTGGATTTGAATTGTCGGAATGTGGTCTGTCTTGGCCCTGAACGAAACCCTAATCCTCTGTATGAACAGCGGATAAAGCTCGTCAGTCTCATATTCGCCGTCGTAATGAATCGGCTCTCCGAACGGCAGCAATTGCCCATCGGTAGCCGCCATCACGGACGGATACAGCGAATTGACGTCGAACCCTATTCCATGGCCTATGCAGCGACCTTTATATTTGTCGGACGCATAGGTGAATCCACCTCGGTACGCCTGGCGAAGCTCCGCATCGCAATCGATTATTGGAAACACCTTGCGAAAACGCTTCTTTCCGCCCATCATATCGATATAGGTGTGGAGAGCGTTTGAACCAGCCGTCATCTTCGTCAAGCCCTGCTCCAACATAACTTCCATCGCCATCGCATCGATTCTCACGTCATGGTCGATATAGTCCCATTCCTCGGGGGTCGGCTCGTATCCGACCTCGCGATACCTATTGTAATCGATTTCCCCCTTGGCAATCGGCAATCCGAACGCTTTCGGAATGGCCGCTATCTTCAGGGGAATGACCTTCAGGCTGTCCAAGATTTCGACGGGCTTCCCTCCCCAATAGAGCTTCAGGCAATACCATACGTTCATATCCGAAATCAGCGAAGTAAAAACGCCTGGAACGAAATCCTGGTTGTCTTGCCGCCATTCCCATCCATTTTTAAGCAACCAATCCACGATGTATCCTCCGTCGTATTGGAGGTTGTGGAAATATACCGTCTCCCCTTGACGATGCTTCAGCCATTGCATGAAGGATTCGATATCCAACCCTCTATAGATATTATCGGTATTCCCGATTTCAGACGCGCACCAAGACCAAACGCGAACCTTCTCCTCGTCCCGCTCCTCTATAGTCTCAAAGTCAGCGCACCACCTAGACACATGGCTAACCTCCTAATTGGGTCTTGTACTTTTCTCGGACATTCTTCCAATATTCCCTGATTCGCCTTGTCCTGATATCATCATCCGTGGGGTCGTAAACGAAATAAAGCGTCGCATCGATATCCGCCGCAGCAGTGTCCTTGTAGACCTCCTCCAGCGGTATCCCGGCCTTTCGCATATCGGCTATCAACGTCTCGATTTCTTTAACCAAATCGCTTCCCATTCCCATAGGGTCGAACACGGTATGCAATGCCTTGACGTATGAATCGAAATATCTGTTGGCGGTAACACTCGCGTCCATCCTATATTTGTTAACGCGATTCATCACGGTCATCGGACGGCCTTTCTTGCCTGGAACATCGCCAGATGGCACCCAATCTATCTTCGCGCCGATTGGCAGGGCGTTCGACATTCCCTCCAATGCCATCCTGTCCTTCGGCGTTTTGCCCCTCCAATACTCGAAGCCCTTGCGATGCGCCGTCGCGGGCACCTTGACCTTCTCGACCTCGATGCCAAGCTTCTTCAGCATGGCTACGCGAGATTGGTTGTATGCCCTTTTCATGATTGAAGTTTCATTGAACTCGTATTTGGTTATCAAAGTTCCGCTTGGAAGCTCATGCACCTCGCCAGCCTTTGGGGATTTGATGCGCTTAAGCCTGTTGACCTCTCGAATGTAATCACGTTTGTTATGGATACGGGATTTTATGTCATCATAGTCCACCGATGGCGGAAGATGAACCTGCATAGGAAGCTTGGCTTCCATCTTGACAACCTCGCGATTATATGAACGAACCAGGTTCTTCAGGGTTTGCGATTCGGAACGTCCAACCCTGAACTTAGCACCCATCGAGAACCGCCTTCAGCTCGACTGTCGGCATATTGTGGCGCTCCCAAGTCCCGTCATCGCGAAGAACCTCGACGCAGTATCCTCTCGTCTCGCACATCTCATACCATTGGATAGCTGCCATAAGGCGGAAATCGACCAGGCACTTGAAACGTCTTGACATCGAATCGTTTAGCCATGCTATTCGCTGCGCCAACCCTTTCGAGAATTTGTCTCGATGCAAGGCGGAAGAGAACTTGAAACGCACATTGCCGAACATGTATTCATACGGCGAATCCCTCAACGAAGTATATACTGGTGAACGCGCCATAATCCCTCCTTAGAGACTGATTACCAACATATTGTCTCTTATTCCCAATGCTTGAATTGGCATCAGTGCCATATGAAGGGGCGTCATCATGAGACGCCCCGAGAACACTTCTTCGTCGTTGACCACCTCAACCACCTGATACCTTGAGACGTAATCAAGCAGGTCGACGATATCCAACCTATCGGCGATAGTTTCGCTTGCCACGGGAATCACCGCTATCGCCGCGCGGAGGAAGCTCGACCTCCTTGCCGATGATTTCGACCTTTGAGCGACGCTCGCCGTCTTTATTCTCCCAAGAAGAATAGCGAAGCTTGCCATGGATGGTGAGCTTCATACCCTTCTTGATGATATCAGCCAGGGCATCCGCCTGAAGACCGAACATCGACACATCGAAGAAGTTGGTGTAATCCTCATTCTTCGCGTAATCGTTGACGGCGATACCGAAATTCATGATGGACACGCCGCCATCGGTTTCACGGAATTCAGGGTCACGAGTGACGTTTCCTGCTACAATAACCTCGTTGATATTGCTCATTGCCTACTCCTTGATTTCGGTGGATTCTGCGACAACCTCTTCCGCTGCAGCCAGCGATTCAAACTGCTCCCAGGGCATCGAGTACATAGTCTTGCCAATGATTTCGGCTTCCATGGTCGCGCCAGGCTTGACATGAACGCCAGCCGCCTTGAGAGCTGTTCGCATGTCCTTCTTCGTACAAGACGTGCCTTTGTGAACGCCAAGTCCAGTGACCTGGCAGAGGTAGCCCTCTTCAGTCTTGACCATCTCGATAAGAGATACCTGGTAAGTGTTTACGGTGCGGGTAATCTTGTCAGCCATTTCAAATTCCTTTCTCGTAGGTTACCCAGTGCTTATACAATACGACTATTCGTCGTCATTGTCCATAATGATTGAGTTTTCTTCATTGATTTTCATCATTTCTTCACACTCCATCATTTCACAAATAAAGTCATAGTCCAATTTTCCAATTTTTCCCTTTCCAGTTAAAGCTATTTTCGACCTCAAGTCACAAAGCATGTCATACAATACTGTTGTTTCAACATCATCGCAGAACAAAAGCGCCGCCATATAGTCCGAAAATTCTTCAGCATAATCATCGCCTAAATATTTCTGGAATAGATAACGACCATACATTCGGAATTCAAATAGAGATAGCTTTCTTCCATTTTTGAAGTAAATTCCATCACTATGCATCATGGCACAAGATGATTTTTCATTGACGATATTCCGAAAATCCTCGTCTGCAAAAACATCTGCGACGATACCTGCATCAACGAAATAGTAACCATGCTTTCCGTCAACTGATTTATGGGTGTAAACTTCAATTCTCAACTCCTCCATGAGCATTATCATCCTAGAAGTATCAACGTCCTTATTCTCATACAACGCTACCATATATTCCTGAAATTCTATGGCATCCATCTCGTTAGTGTACCTCTTAAACAAACCATAGAAGTCACGATTTATTCTCACCAGTTGATTGCGGAATTCCTCTTCAGTCATTTTCCAATCCTCCCCGCCCACTTGAGCTTACCGTGGTCGATTTGATAACCATAGCGCCTGCCGTATTCATCCCAAATGAAAATCTTGGCGTTCTGGTCATTCTGAATAAGCACGTAATGCGCGAAGTTCTTCATGTCCTCCTCGTCGTACAGTTCTTCATCGAATTCATCGATGCAATCGCCATCTTCGTAGAGCTTGAAATGGTACTGCATAGCTATTTATCCTTTTCGCATCGAATAGTCTGCATTTTCAGCAACTCACTACCACCGAAAATCGAGATAACGAAAACATCCCAGTCATAATTAGTTCGCGCTAAATCGCTTACCAAGGAATAATGGTAATTATATGAACCCATCGCTTCATCAATATTATCGAAATACTTTGTGTTACGGGTTTGCTCAATTACTCCACCTTTAGCATTGAATGCAGACATCAAAACTTCAACAACAAACATCGGTCATCGTTCCTTTCTGAATTGGCGGTCATCGTCCTATAGTGGACAGGCGAATGTTAACTTCAGGTAATTTTTTGATAAAAGTTAAGCAGGGTTGTTAACCCCGCCCAACTTTTATCTGTTTGATTCCGCGCCTAACACATAAGCTATTATCAGGGTGAACGCCCAAACAGCGGCGATACCCCATAGCGCGTTAACTGCGATGTACACTTTTATAGTCACTTTCTGCTTTTTCTTGCGCTTTTTTGGATTCGCGCAAAATACTGTATATTTGCAACTCACGTTGAACGAGTAAACAGCGTATCCAACACGCCGCCGTGGCGATAAACGCCACGGCTAGAATTATTCCTTTAGCCATTGCAAGCCAATCTATCGGGATGACACGTAAACGTTTCAAGCATCTCTTGTGTGAAAAGTTCTGACTTTTTCATTTTTGTTACCTCTTTCATTCCAGTTTGTTTTACCCGCTCATTAATGGCGTTGCTTAATGCTCATTAATGATTAAATTCCCTCAATCTTTGGCACAATGTCGTTAACGTAATCGACGAAAGCACGCAAGCCGCAAATAGTAAAACGCTCCATTATTGCACCTCGCCGTTATGAATGAATGTCGATTCTAATACAATGGCTTCTCCGTCAATGTGTGCAGTAAGCGAAACATATATATTAGAACTACCGTTAACCGAATGCATCTCGCCAGTTATGCGCTCGCCTATAATATTTGAATTATAGGCAAGTAAAGCACAGTCTAATGAATCAGAAAAGAAACATTCCTCCGTTTGTTTTTGCTCGAGAATTGCTTTAGTGTTGTAATAGTTGCGAACAACTTTAACGGAATATTTCATAGTAAACCCCTATCCGCAACGCCATTAATGAGCGGGTATCTGGTATATAATCGTTATAGCGTTGTCAATGTTCAGCCCCTA
>OLNX01001750.1_pt1 | contig 17796 bp, 7 predicted proteins | sample 1672611 | NCBI WGS metagenome assembly OLNX01 (sample SAMEA3136705, study PRJEB25190) | human gut metagenome | reverse complement strand
TCCCCGGCAGCAGGCAGCGGCGGACGCGCCGCAGGCCCAGGCGGCCCAGGAGACGGCCCGGCAGGAGCAGGACGCCGCTGCTCAGAGCAAGGAAGGACCCAAGCGCATGACTTGGGAGGAGATCATGGAAGATCCGGAGTACAACGGCCGCATGCAGCAGGTGGTGCGCGACCGGCTCCGGGAGAGCAGAGGAGCCCAGGACAACCTGCGGACCCTGGAGCCCGCGCTGGAGCTGCTGGCGGACCGGTATCACCTGGACGCCGGGAATCTGGACGCGGCGGCACTGGCCAAGGCAATCACCGAGGACAGCTCGTTTTACGAGCAGCGGGCCGAGGAACTGGGCGTGTCACCGGACATGGCCCGGCGCATGGACCGGATGGAGCGCTTCGAGCGCCGCCAGCGGGAGATGCAGGAGGACATGGCTCGGCAGCAGGCCCAGATGGAGCATTTCCGGGGCCTGGTGCAGCAGGAGGCGGCCATGCGCGAGCTGGTGCCGGACTTTGATTTGCGGCGGGAGCTGGAGAACCCCACGTTTGCGCGGCTGACTGCGCCGGGGGTGGGCATCAGCGTTCAGGACGCTTATTTTGCCGTGCACCGGCAGGAGGTGCAGGAAAAGGCCCAGCGTCAGGCGGCCCAGGAGACGGCCCAGAAGCTGGCGGCCTCCATCCAGGCCAACCAAAGCCGCCCGCGGGAAAACGGGACCTCTGCCCAGGCCCAGAGTGCGGGCCAGGTAGATTACAGGAGCATGCCGCGCCAGCAGCGGGAGGAGCTGAAAAACCGGATCCGCATGGCGGCGGCCAGAGGGGAAAAGGTATACCCCACCTGATACCACGTTCCCCGGAAAGGGAAAAGTCAACATGAATCTGTACATGAATTTGCAGCTGTTTGCCGACGCCGGCACGCTGGTGAACACCAGCGTGAACTACGCAAACGCATATGACGCCAGCTCCAAGACGGAGTTTTCCGGCGTAAACACCCTGTCGCCGACGCTGAAAACCTTTTATGACACCGAGCTGCTGGAAAACGCCCGGTGCAAAATGGTTTTTTCACAGTTCGGAAAGAAGCAGTATCTGCCCAAGGGCCGCGGCAAGACCGTGGAATGGCGGAAGTGGAACACCTTCCCCCGGGCCAGCAAGCTGCAGGAGGGCGTTATCCCTACGGGCCAGAAGTTTGGCATGACCAACAAGACTGCCAGCATCGACCAGTACGGCGCATACGCCGCCATTTCGGATCGGCTGGAACTGCGGGCCTATGACGACGTGATCCTGGGCGCCACCGAGGAAATGGGCGCGTCGGCCAGCGAGACCATGGAGTATCTGATCCGGGACGCTCTGCTGACGGGCACCAACGTGCTGTACTGCGACAACATCAAGGCCGACGGCACCAAGGTGGGCACCCCCACCAGCTGCGCCACCATGGGCGCGGGCGGCACCACTGCCAGCGGCGGCAACACCGTGGAGGATGGCTGGGCGCTGCTGACCCCGGACATGGTAAACAAGGCTGTGACCAAAATGAAGAAGGACAAGGTGCCCACGCTGGCCGGCAACAAGTATGTGGCTGTGATCCACCCCAGCGTCAGCTATGATCTGCGATCCAGCAAGGACTGGGTGGAGGCGCACAAGTACGCCGCCACCACGGAGCTGTTCAACGGTGAGATCGGCGAGCTGCACGGCTGCCGGTTCATCGAAAACCCCGACGCGCCGGTGCTGGGCGGCGACAGCTACAAGAATAAGTCCAATGGCGTCACCTATGCCACCTATTTCCTGGGCAAGGACGCCTTCGGCGTCATCGACCCGGAGGGCGGCGGCCTGGAGATGATCATCAAAAACAAGGGCGAGGTCGGCGGTCCCCTGGAGCAGTTTTCGACCGTGGGCTATAAGCTGGAAACCAACGGGGCCACGCTGCTGTATCCGGAGCGGGTGCTGCGGGTGATGAGCGTGAGCAGCTACAGCGCCACCGACGCGGCCAACTGAGCGGGATAAGGAGGAACCATGAAAAAAGACGAAGTGAACGACCAGGAGGTCCAGGAGGTCCAGGAGGTCCAGGAGGCCCAGCCCGAGCGGGTGCCCATCACCATCCCACGGGGCGACAAGCGGGACGACTCGAACCTGTTTGTATCCGTTAACGGCGTGAACTATCTGCTGCCCAAGGGGCAGACCTCGATGGTGCCGCCGGAGGTGGCCCAGGAGGTCAAGCGTTCCTGGGAGGCGGAGCGGCTCATGGACGAGCATTCCCGGGAGCTGCTGGAGAGCAGCAAAAATCCCATGAATCAGTGAGTGAGTCAGGAGGAGAGGCGGAAGCCCCTCCTCCTTTCGCGCAGAAGGAGAAAAGCATGACGATTATGGATGCGATCGAGCGGGTGGACACCCTGAAGCCCAACCAGTACACGGAGGAGCAAAAGGTGCGCTGGCTGGAGCGACTGGACGGCCAGCTGTTTCTGGAACTGGTGTGCACCCACGAGGGGGCGACGGGCACGCTGCCCCGGTACGGCACGGACGACACGGACCGGGAGCTGCTGGTGCCGGAGCCGTATGCCGATGAGCTGTACAACTATTACCTGCAGAGCATGATCGACCGGGAGAACGGCGAGACCGGCAAGTATAACCAGTCCGGGCAGCTGTTTAATGCGGCATATCTGGCCTATGCGGGGTATTACAACCGGACGCACATGCCCCTGGACCCGGGGCCCGTGCGGTTTTGAGAGGAGGGGGACCGTATGCTGCTGCCGGCACTGAAGGAGACCAGCACCAAACGGCTGGTGACCAGCAAATTCGGGGGCTACGACCACCGGCTGCGCATTGAGGACGGCCAATGGTGGGACATGAAAAACCTGACATCGGACCACTGGCCCATGCTGGCCAGCCGCCAGGCCCGGGGCATCGGGGAGGTCATTCCCAGACCCGGCGGCCTGACCGCCAAGGACTGCCTGATCTGGGTATCCGGCGGGAGCGTGGTGGTGAACGGCAAGGCCGTGGACCTGCAGCTGACGGAGGACGGCCCCAAACAGCTGGTGAGTATGGGCGCATACCTGGTGATCTGGCCGGACAAGAAGTACCTGAACACCGGGGACCTGACGGACTTCGGCCCGCTGGAGGCGGACTATCAGGCGGGCGAGGACGCGGAGGTACAGTTCCGGCTCTGCGATGCGGAGGGGACGGAGTATCAGAACGTCCAAACCCAGCGGCCGGAGACGCCCCAGACCGGGGACCTGTGGATGGAGGAGCACCAGCTGAAAAAATACGACGACGCCACCGGCACCTGGACGGCGGTGCCGGATGTATATGTAAAGATCCTGTGCGCCGGCATCGGCCAGGCATTTGACACCTGGGACGGGGTGGAGCTGTCCGGCATCGCGTACAGCGGCGACAGCGAGACGCTGGCCGCCCAGTATGCCCGGCTGAATGCCACCAAGGTCATCACCGCCAAGGGGGATGACTATCTGGTGGTGGTGGGCATCGTGGACCGGAACGCCAGCCAGACCGGCGGACTGCGGGTGCGGCGGCGGGTGCCGGACATGGACTATGTGTGCCAGGCACAAAACCGCCTGTGGGGCTGCAAATACGGCGTGGTGGACGGCAAGCCCGTCAACGAGCTGTACTGCTGCAAGCTGGGAGACTTCAGGAACTGGAACTGCTTCATGGGCATTTCCACTGACTCCTGGGCGGCCTCGGTGGGCTCGGACGGCGCGTTCACCGGCGCGATCACTTATCAGGGCTACCCCACATTCTTCAAGGAGAACCGCGTGCACCGCATTGCCGTGTCCACCAGTGGGGCGCACCAGGTGACGGACACGGCGGCCCGGGGCGTGCAGAAGGGCAGCTGGCGGAGCCTGTGCGTGGTAAACGAGGTGCTGTATTACAAGGGGCGGACGGAGGTGTGCGCATACGACGGCAGTGTGCCATGCGCCATCAGCGCTCAGCTGGGGGACGCACGGTACAGCGAGGCCGTGGGCGGCGGCGCCGGCGGAAAGTATTACATCAGCATGAAGGACGGAGCCGGGGCATACAGCCTGTTCGCATACGACACGGCCCGGGGCATGTGGCACCGGGAGGACGATTTCCGACCCCTGATGTTCACCGCCTGCGACGACGACCTGTTTGCCATTGAGGAGGGCACCGGCAAGCTGGTGTCCCTGTACGGCACCCAGGGCACGGCAGAGGACAGCGTGGAGTGGGAAGCCGTCACCGGCATTCTGGCCTATGAGTACCCGGACCGGAAGTATCTGGGGCGCATGGACCTGCGGGTGCAGCTGCAGGGGGAGATGGCCCTGTATGTGCGCTATGACTCCGGCGGCCCGTGGGAGCGACTGAGCCGGGTGTGCTGGCAGAGGGGGACAACGCGGACCTTTGCCGTGCCGGTGATCCCCAGGCGCTGCGACCACTTTCAGCTGAAGCTGGCGGGGCGCGGGGAAATGCGCCTGTTTGCCATGGCGAAGATCCTGGAAATGGGGAGTGATCTGTGATGAGCATCATCAGCACGCCGCCCCTGCTGCGCGGGGACCAGACGGAGCAGCTGGCGGCCATGCGCTCCTACCTCTACCGGCTGGCAGAGCAGCTGAACCAGAGCATGAACAGCCTGACGGTGGAGAACTTCGCGCCGGGGGCCGTGCAGGACCTGCAGCAGGCCGGGAGCGGCGACACGGACGCGGTGCGGCGCACGGTGGACGAGTCGGCGGCGGCCCTGAAAGCGCTGATCATCAAGACGGCCAACGTGGTGCAGAGCCATGTGGACGTGCTGGAGCTGCTGCTGCGCAGCGACTATCTGGCCATATCGGACTTCGGCGCGTTTCGGGAGCAGATCGAGAGCCGCTTGCAGGCCACAGCGGAGTCCATCACTGCCACCTATGACTACGCGGCGCAGATCCAGTCCAGCCTCCAGCAGGGGCTGGAGGACCTGGAGAGCAGCAGCCAGGCGGCGGACGATGCGCTGCGGGCCTATCTGGTGGAGACTACCGGGTACATCAAGCAGGGCATCATCGGCTATAACGGGGCCGTGCCCATCATCGGCATTGCCATCGGGCAGGACATCCGCACCACCGGCACGGCAACGGTTGACGGGCAGGAATACGAGATCATCAACACCAGCAGCAACATGACCACCTGGACCACGGAGAAAATGAGCTTTTACGTCAACGGCGTGGAGACGGCGTATTTTTCCAACGGGGCACTGCATGTGAACAAGATCGAGCTGGGCGAGCGGCTGACAGCGGCAGGAAAATGGGACATCTCATTCTCCGCCGGCGTGGCCATCAAGTGGATCGGAGGGTAATATGGCGGGTATATACGGCGCGAAATCCACATACGGCTGGCAGCTGTGGCTGGGCTATACGGTGCAGCAGTCGGCGACGGAGAACAAATCCACCATTGCTCTGGAACTGAAGATCTACTGCGGCACCGGCGACAGCTACAACCAGAACGCCAACAGCTGCTATTACGTGCTGCAGGGGGCAAAGGTATGGAGCCCCTACAGCTACGGGGCAAAGGCGTGGTATAAGCTGGGGACCAGGACCGTGACCGTGGCCCACGACGCGGCGGGCAAGGCCAGTGTGACCCTGTCCGCTGAGTGGCACAGCGGCTTCACCAGTCAGTGGACTCCGGCGGCCCTGACGGTTTCGCAGAGGATCAACCTGCCGGATATCCCCAGGGCCTCCTCCGTTTCGGGGGAGCTTGTACTGGGGCAGAAGGGGACCCTGCGGATCGCGGCGGCCTCGTCGGATTTTACCCACGACATTACGGCCAAGTGCGGAACGGCCCGGGTGACGGTATGCACCGGGGCGGCGGCTTCGGCAGAGTGGACCCCGCCCATAGCGTGGGCCAGCCAGAACACCGGCGGGAAAACAGTGGACGTGACGCTGACCACCAAGACATACCGGGGTGGCAGCCTGGTGGGCACCAAGGAGCAGACACTGCGGGCGACCATTCCGCAGAGCCTGGGGCCCGCCGTGCAGACCGGCTGGTGCGCCGCATCGCCGGACAACAGCGGCGGCAAGGCCAGCGGCTTGCAGGCATGGGTGCGGGGCTACTCCCGGGCCGGGATCACCTTTGACACCGGGAAGATCACCTGCCAGTACGGGGCCACCGTGGCTGGGTATGAGATCGCGTGCGGCGGGAAATCAGTCACGGCGGCGCCGTATCGGACGGACGTGCTCCAGAGCCTGACGGCCAGCGTCCTGTGCCGGGTGACGGACTCCCGGGGCTACAGCGCGGAGACGACGCTGACGGTACAGCTTTATGACTACGCGCCGCCGGTGCTGACGGGAGTGAAGCTGTACCGCTCCGACGGCGCGGGCATCGCAGCAGACGAGGGGACCCACATCTGCGCCCGGGGCAAGGTGGCATTCTCCCCGCTGGGTGGGGCCAACGCCTGCACCCTGACGGGATACTGGGCGGCGGCCTCCGGGGTCTGGAGCGCCGGGACGGCCATGACCAGCGAGACGGACTGCATCATCACCGGGGACACGGATATTCTGCCGGCAGCCAGCTACCGGGCCAGGATCGTGGCCAGGGACAGCCTGGGCAATGAGGCGGCCTACGAAACGGTTATCCCCACCTCCCAGGTGACGGTCCACCTGAAGGAGGGAGGCAAGGCCGTTGGCATCGGCAAATACGCCGAGCATGAGCGCGCCATAGACATTGCCGATGGCTGGGGCATTTACTGGGGCGGGGAAGCCCTGCTGAATATCGTGTGGCCGGTGGGCAGCGTGTATCTCTCCGCTATGGAGACCAGTCCGCAGACGCTGTTCGGCGGCACCTGGGAGCAGATTAAGGGAAGATTCTTGCTGGCGGCGGACGACGGCCACCCGGCAGGCAGCACAGGCGGCGAGGAGGAGCACAAGCTGACGGTACAGGAGCTGCCCAGCCACGGGCACGGATATACCTATACCGGGCAGAGCGATACCACCGGCACGGGGGCTGTCCGCCTGGTAGACCCCGCAGGAACAGAAAACGCCTACACCGGAGCCAAGGGCGGCAAGACCGGCGGCGGCCAGTCCCACAACAACATGCCGCCGTATCTGGCGGTGTATGCGTGGAAGCGTACAGCATAGGAGGTGCACAACATGGCAATTCGATGGAAGAACACCGGCACGGACCGGAAGAAAAAGCAGACGGTGCCCGGCGGGGCGACGGTGCAGATCGGAGACATCCGCCAGGGCGCGGAGCTGCCGGTGGAAAAGCCCAGCTATCAGCTGATGGGCGCCCAGCAACCTGCCGCTGCCCAGCGGGCCTCTGCTCAGGCGGCGCAGACGAACGGCCAGCGGGCGGCGGTGCAGAGCAGCACGCCCTCCACCCAGAGCAGCGGCCGGCAGGTGGGCTATGACCCCGGCGGAAACCAGGCGTATCAGGAGGCGCTGCGGCGGATGCAGGAGACGGAGCAGACCCGACCGGAGTATCAGGACAGCTATTCCCAGCAGCTGAAGGACCTGTACGACAAGATCATGGGACGGGAAAAGTTCCAGTATGACGCGGCCAACGATCCCTTATACCAGCAGTACCGCCAGATGTACGTGCAGCAGGGGCGGCAGGCCATGGCGGACACCATGGGCCAGGCGGCGGGCCTGACCGGCGGGTATGGCTCCACCTATTCCCAGGCGGCGGGACAGCAGCAGTATGACGCTTATCTCCAAAAGCTCAACGAGGTGGTGCCGGAGCTGTATGCCCAGGCGCGGCAGGCCTATAACGATGAGGGGGACCGGATGCTGCAGCAGTATCAGCTGACCGGCGACCTGCGGGACGACGAATACAGCCGGTATCAGGACCAGCTGAGCAACTGGTGGAAGGACCTGAGCTATCAGGCAGACCGGGCGGACACGGAATACAGCCGGGGCGCGGAAAACTGGTGGAACGCCGAGAGCGCCGGGCGGCAGGACCGAGAATTTGCCTATCAGCAGAAGAAGGACGCCTACAGCAACCTGGTGACCCTGATCGGGGCCACGGGGTACAGCCCCAGCCAGCAGGAGCTGGAGGCGGCGGGCATGAGCGCGGCGGAGGCCGCCAAGTGGCAGGAGTATTACCGCCAGCAGCAGGCGGCAGCCGCAGCGGCGGCCCGGTACAGCGGCTCCGGAGGATCCGGGAGCCGCGGAAGAAGCTCTGCCAGAAAGTCCTCCGGAGGCGGGAGCTACGCCGGGTATCCGGGAAGCGGCGGGAACCGGGTGTATGTCCCTGGATACGGCGATATCAGCTATGAGGACGCGGAGCGGCTGGAGCAGCAGGGGTATATTGTCCTACAGGGCACCGACAGCAGCGGGAAGCCTATCTATGCCCGCAGCACCAAGAGGAACATCAACAAACCCACAAGGATGACCGTGTAAGGGAGGGAGCGCCATGCCGAAACAGGCAGCGGGCAGCACGGCCCGGGACCGCATTCTGTCCCGGGCCAGGGCCCTGGATGACGACAACAAAAAATACCAGCAGCAGATGCAGCAGGTGCAGCAGGTGCAGCAGGTGCGGCGGGAGGACACCGTGCCCATGCGCTACCGGCAGGGGACGCCGCTGGCGCAGCAGCCCCAGACCACCGCCAAGGAGCGCATTCTGTCCCGGGCCAAGGCCCTGGGGACGCAGGAGATCATGTCCGGCAACGGGGACATGACTCTGGCGGAATATCAGGATGCATTGAAGCGGGCAGAGAAGTCCATCGCGCAGCAGGACGACCGGTTCGGATCGTACCGGGCCAAGGAGACATACAAAAAAGCGCTGCTGGCGCTCTCACCCGTAGTTTCACCGGCCTGGACGGGGGTACTCGCGCTGACCGACCGGGGGAAAAATGTGCAGGAGCGGGAGGCGGCAGCCGCGTCCAAGACGGCAAAGTGGCTTTTCGGCAAGAGCCAGAAAACGCCGGAGGAGATCGTGGCGGAGCAGCAGGAGGCCCAAGCGGCGGCCCGGCGCCGGGAGGAGCTGGCCAGCCTGGACCTGGCGGAATATGAGCGGCTGCTGGAGCAGGCCAAGAAGGAGGCGGCGGGACAGCAGCCCAAGTATAACATCCACGCCATGGGTGGCTATGACCCGGCGGCGGAGAACACAGAGGCCCGGAAAAAGGCCGACGACATGCAGCAGACCTATAACCAGGCCAAGCAGGTGCAGTATGAGCGGCGGGGCCTGGAGGCCCTGGGCAAGCTGAACCGGAAGCAGCTGGTGGCGGTGGAGACCCTGGTGGAGACGCCGGAGACGGGCACCGCCGTCATGAGCGCCCGGGTGGCCCAGGACAGCCGCAGAAAGCAGGCCACGGACACCCTGAAGGCGGCGGGATACTCCGACACGGAGATTGGGGAGCTGGTGACCTGGCGCAGCCGCCAGAAGGACCAGGAGGCCTATCAGAAAAATGTGCAGTGGCACGAGAATCTGGCGGACAGCGGCGTGGCAGGTGCGGCGGCGGCCACGGTGCTGTCGGTGCCGGAAAATCTGCTGAGCGGACTGGGAGCGGCGGACCTGGCCATGCAGAACGCGCAGAAGCTGGGTGGCGTGGATCACCCGGCCAACTACTACACCCCGGCCATGCGCCTGTACGGCGGCTCCAACGCTGCCAGGACCACGGTGTCGGAGAAGCTGGAGCGGAGCACGGACGCTACGATCTTCGGCCAGAACGTGGCGTCCGTGGCCTACAACATCGGCACCAGCATGATGGACTCCGGGGCCACAGCGGCTCTGGCGGCCATCGGCGTGCCGCCTATGGTGGGATCCGCGTTCCTGGGCGGTTCTGCGGCCACGGCGGCCATGGTGGACGCCAAGGAACGGGGCATTGACGACACCAACGCCCTGTGGACGGGCCTGTTCGCAGGCGTGGCGGAGACGCTGTTTGAGGACGTGTCTCTGGAGCGGCTGCTGGCCTTGAAGCCTGCGCAGGGCACCCTGGCCAAGCGGCTGCGGACCACAATGAAAAACGCGGGGCTCCAGGCGGCCACCGAGGGCAGCGAGGAGCTTTTCACCAGCTTCGCCAACTACATCACGGACCGGGCCATCAACGGCGGACTCAGCGAGTACGGGACCGCCGTGCGGGATTATATGGACCAGGGCATGAGCCATCAGACGGCGACAGCCAAGGCCAGCGCGGACCTGGCGGGCCAGATGGCCATGGACTTTGTGGCGGGCGGCATTGCCGGCGGCCTGATGGCGGGCGGAAAGTCGGCCATCGACGTGGGCCAGCAGAACCGCGCCGTGCAGCAATTCGGCGAGCTGGCCGGTACAGCGGCGGAGGACCGCCTGAGCGCCGACGGAAAGGACCGGCTGGCGCAGAGAGTGAAAAGCCGCACCGAGCAGGGCAAGACCGTAAGCGGCGGCGCACTGCGGGAAGTAATGGAGCGCACCATTGAAGCCCGGAACAAGGAGGCCCGGGAAAACGTCCGCCAGCGGGCGCAGGCCCGCCTGGAGGAGCTGGGCGATCCGAACGCGGAGAGCGTGAGCCGGGCGGTGGCGCAGCTCTATGACAGCGACATGAGCCGCACCCGGGAGGAACGGGCCCGCCAGGCGCTGCGGGACAGCAAATACGGCCAGCAGGTGGCCAACGAGCTGGAGGAGGCTATGGGCCGCCTGGAGCAGGCGAAAGATGCAGACCAGGGCGCCACAGCTGCGTGGGCAGAGAACCTGCCCCGCTACACCAGCCGGGGAGAGTACATCAGCGAGCTGCGCAGAAAGCGCATTAACCCCCAGGCCACGGACCGGCGGCCTGTGACCGGGTACAAATACAACGCCGAGACAGGCCAGCTGGACGCCATCGTGAAGGGCGAGGACGGCAAGACCGAGACCATCCCCAAGGAGAGGGCGGCCACCACCGGCCAGCAGGAGATGCTGGCCTATCTGGCGGCGGACCTGAAGGAAGGTGCTCCGGCCATGATCGCCAGCTATCTGGACGGGCAGGACCTGGAGACCTATTCCCGGCAGTGGCACAATGCATACGAATACGGCGCGGCGAACGTGAAGCGGGACTATGCCATGGCGTCCCAGGCGGTGGACCAGCTGAACGAGACCCAGCGGGGCATCGCCTATGACACCGGCAAGGCTGTGTATGACCAGAGAATGGCCCAGGAGCGGCAGAAGTTCCCGCAGGAGAGCAAGGACGCCGCCATCACCCGGGAGGGAACTGTGAGCCTGAAAGGGGCCACAGTGGGCGGCGTGACCTATGCCCCGGTGACGCAGGAGGCCATGACCCGGCGGCAGCGGGACTCCGTGGACGTTATGCGGAAGCTGGCCAGGGTCACCGGCGTGGACGTGGTGTTCTATCAGAGCCGGGCCAACGAGAAGGGCGAGTACACGGCGGCCAACGGTTTTTACCGGGACGGCACCGTGTATCTGGACATCAACGCCGGAAAGAACCGCGTGGGCGATATGAGCGAGACGGCGGTGCTGCTGACGGCGAGCCACGAGCTGACCCACTTCATGCAGGAATACAACCCCGCCCAGTATGAGCAGCTGCGGACCTTCGTGGTGGAGCGCCTGATGGAGGCAGAGGATGTGGACCTGGACGCTCTGGTACAGCGGCACCAGAAGAACCAACCGGAGCTGAGCTATGATGAGGCGCTGGACGAGGTGGTGGCCGACGGCTGCCAGATGATGCTGAAGGACAGCCAGGCGGCGGCTGCCCTGGCAAAGCAAAACCGCAGCCTGGCCGGAAATATCCGGTCGTGGCTGCGGAAGTGGGTGAAGAAGCTCCAGGAGGCATTCCGGGGGCTGACGGCCCAGAAGCCGGAGGCCCAGGCACTGACCCGGTATGCCAAGGAGCTGCAGAAAATCTGGGACGACGCTCTCGTCGGCGCGGCGCGGAATTTGCAGCAAAGCGGGGCGGAAACGGCAAGTGGGGAGAAGGCGGCGAGCACCAGAGGAAAGGCGTCTGCGCGCGACGGCGGAGGAAGAATTGCGAGGGCTGTAAATGGCGAAGACTACTGGAACGACCTGTCTTATCGCGGCTACAGGCGCAAGGTGATTCCGGACTCCATAGGATATGCAATGTTTGCGGATGACCCGAGTGAGGCCAGAGGCTATGGGGACAGGTTTGCTGCCGTCCGCCATGACGATCTGCCGAAGATCGACGACTTCAAGGAGGCTATCGCGGAAGCGTGGGAGCGGGACAAGGCCGAATACCTTCTCCCGCCTGCACTTGAAGTGTTTGAGGACCTCAGCGGGGCGGAGGTGGCTGACCACTTTGACCCTGTTGACATCCTGGATGGGGCCGACGCGTGGGACACGCCGGAGCTTATCACGTGGGCGTTCTCACATGGAATCTTCGACGAGGTCGGCGGCATAAAAACGTCCGACGGCGCGATCGTGTGGGATGACTCCCTGATCCACGACACAACCGGCGATGACGGCGTGTGGGGAGATAACCTCCATCAGCAATCGGGTCCCGCTGCCGGTGAATCTGCGGCGCAGGTGCGGTATGAGGTGCGAGAAAGCAAGGATAAGGACATTGTCAGTGTGAAGCAGCAGTTGAAAGCGTCAGAGAGTGAGCTCTCAAAAATGCCTGTCGTATCGAGGAAAAACGTTACTGCCGACATTGAAAGAATGTCCACAAAACAGAGGCTTGAGTGGGCGGTTGCGGAACTCAGGGCAAGTGGCTACCGCGTCGAGAGGCCGAATGGCAACACGATTGAATTCAGCCCCAAAGACATCAACAGTGGTCTGCGCTATTTGAGCAGTGCGGGCGAAATTGCGGCATACTCCGCACTGCCGGCCGTGCTGAAACGCGGAAAGGAAATCTATCGAGAAGCCAACCACAAGGGCCGAGGGTACGGGACCATCACGTTTGCGGCACCGGTTGAAATCAACGGAGTGCGTGGGAATATGGCTGTGGTGGTCAGACAGACAAAGGGACAGCGGTATGATGTTCACAGAATCCTTATGCCGGACGGTTCTGCGTTTGTGTTCCAAGAAAAAGCAAACGCAGTGTCTACAACCGTCGGGGGTATCACCGAAGCTGCTTCTTCTTCGGGAGGGACTACGCCGACCATCAACACTGCGTCTACGGATAGTATACGCCCTGGAAACGAAAAAAGCAATACCAAATTTTCGATGAGAGAGCCAGTGGAGCAGGCAAAGGACCTCGTTGCCGTCCACAACCTGACAGAGCAAAATCTACAGGATGCGCTTGACCTTGGCGGATTGCCTATGCCGAGTATTGCGGTCGTCAAGTCGGAGCAGGGACACAGCATGTACGGACCTATCTCCATTGTGTTTGGCCGCGATAGCATCGACCCACAGGCGGACAGCCGGAACAAAATCTATGGCGGCGACGCATACACGCCGACAGCTCCGGCGGTGGAATACCCCGTGAACTATGACCGGATGCGCGCCGTGGAAAAGCGGCTCGCGGGGCTGAGCGAGAAGATTGCGGGCGGCGTATTTCGCAACGACAGCGCATTGCAGCGCGCAGGCATTGACGAAGAAAGCGGCATGAGCGCTGCAGAGCTGGCGGACAAACTCGCACGGGACGACAGTATCCGCGCGGCCTATCTGGCTGATCAGGGAAAAACGCTGGAGCCGGTCATGCAGAAGAAGGAATTCAACCGCTACGGCAACGACGCGCTGGCGAAGCTGGTGCAGCAGATCGGCGCGCAGGAGCTGGCGGGCATCGAAGCGAGCATAGAAGCGGGCGACTATCAGCCGGTGCGGGAAATTGAGGACATGGTGCGCCAGATCATCCGCGACAGCTACGCCGAGAAGCACAGCGCGCTGCTCAACCGGAAGCCGGAACTGAAGGAGAAGCGCCTGGACCGGTTCATGGAGAACAATGTCACTGTTTTTACTGTGGAAGATTTCGTCCGGGATGCGTGGGAATACTACCAGGATCAGGGAGCGACGACGAGCGAGATCGACCGGTGGGCAACCAGCGACAAACTGCATGAAGCGGCGAGCGTCGAGGATGTGAAGGTGTGGCTGCTGCCGCAGCTGGAGGGTGTTCTGGGCGAGCCGGGCATTTACAACGGATCGGAGCGCTTCGACCGAAGTGGCAGTCGGCGGAGCTTTTCACAGCTGCACTGGAAGTACACGCTGGAGAACATTGTGCGCGCCATGACCGAGACGCAGGCGGCACGCGGCGGACAGACGTTCGGTGCATCGGCGACGGCCATGCAGGCGGTCGGTTCGGAGGACTTCCAGAGCATCGACGAGGTAAAGGCCGCGAGCGGCAGGCTCGGCGAGGTGGACACAGAGCAGTACAAGGCCGACGTGGACGCGGTAGAAAAGCGTATCGAGCAGGCCACGCGGGCAGTTATGCGCGAGAACAAGCCACACTCGGACAACCAGTTCGATGAGATGCAGATCATCGGCGACGTGATGATGCAGGCTGCGCAGGGCAAGCAAACAGAAGCGGCCATCCGGCGGGCGTTCTCGCAGGAGGGGTATTCCATCAGTGAGAGCACCGCCCGCGAGATCCGCGAGGTGTTCCGCGCGGCGACTGCGCTGCCGACGGGCTACTTCGAGGCGAAACCGCAGAGGGCTGTGCGGTTTGATGAAGCGAAAGCCGTGATTGTGCCGGACAATATCAGCCGGACTCTGAAAAAAAGAATTGAGAGCGCAGGAGTCCCTATAATGGAGTACCGGGCGGGTGATGAATCGCAAAGGTTGAAACAACTCAATTCGGACGAAACGTGGCGTTTTTCCGTGCGGGAGGCAAAGATCACGGACCGGGAACTGCTGGCCAACGCGCTGGAGACCACGGCGCAGAACGCCGAGGAGCGGCGGATACTGAAGTGGTACCGGGAGGTGGCAAAGAGCCTGACCGAGCACGAGCAGCTGCTGGAGAACATGCGGCAGCGGCTGGCAGACCACAAGTCCGGCGAGAAGGCCTTGTCTCCCGGGAAGGTGAAGGATCTGGAGGACTATACGGAGTACATCGTGAACAAGCTGGACGAGGAGGACCGGAAGCTGCTGAAAATCGAGAGCATGGGCCCCGTGCGGAAGCTGCTGGAGCGGGAGCGGGAATACGTGGAGCGGCGGCTTGCGGGCGCCCGGGAGGAGAAAGACCGGTACCGGGCGGAGTTTGAGCAGCGGCTGCAGGATGCCCGGCGGCGGGAGCAGGAGAGCCTGGCACAGTACCGGGAGCGCCGGGAGGAGAGCGAGCGGCGGCGGGCCGTTACCGCTAAGATTGAGCGCACCACCCGGCAGCTGGCGGACCGGCTGAACACCAACACCGACAAGAAGCACATTCCGGAGCCGCTGAAAAAGCCCGTGGCCCAGCTGCTGACGGCGCTGGACTATTCCAGCCGGTCGTCGCTGCGGGGAGACCGGGCCACCCGAGCAGACCAGAAATACTGCCGGGCCATGGAGGGCATCCGCTGGGTGCTGGCGGACCAGGAGGCCTTCCAGCAGGGCGCGGAGGGCAGCGAGGACGCCCTGGGCGGCTATCTGGACCTGCCGCCGGGATTGACGGACCTGATGACAAAGCACATCCAGACGGTGGAATACATCATTGAGGACCGCATGCCCACGGAAACGGTGCTGCGGCGAATGAACCTGACGCAGCTGAGGGACCTGGACGTGATCCTGTCCACTGTGACCCGGGCCGTTACCAAGATGAACGAGCTGCTGGAAAACCGCACCTTCATCCGGGTAGCGGATGCGGCGGAAGACACCATGGCGGAGCTGCACCGGCGGGGCCAGTACAAGGGGGCTGCCGAAAAGGCGGAAACCTTTGTGGCGTGGGACAACACGCTGCCCTGGTATGCGTTCCAGCGGTTCGGCGAGGGCGGCAGGGCCATCTTTGAGGAGCTGCAGGACGGATGGGACAAGCTGGCCTTTAACAGCAAGCAGGTGCTGGACTTCCGGAAGAGTGTCATAACGGACGAGCGGGCCCGGGCCTGGGACACGGAGGTACGCCAGGTGGAGCTGCTGAACCAGGAGGGCGAGACCGTGACCGTGAGCATGACCACGGCGCAGCTGATGGGCCTGTACTGCCTGAGCAAGCGCAAGCAGGCTCTGGGGCACCTGTTCGGCGGCGGCATCCGCATTACCGACATCGAGACCAGGGGGAAGCTGCGCAAAAAGACCATCAAGCAGGACGAGCACTATAAGATGGACGCCCAGATGCTGGGACGGCTGCTGAGCCAGCTGACGCCGGAGCAGATCGCCGTGGCGGATAAGCTGCAGAAGTACATGACGGAGCAGGGCTCCAAGTGGGGCAACGAGGTGACCATGAAGCGCTTCGGGTATCGGGGGTTCACGGAGAAGATCTATTACCCCATTGAGACGGACAGCCAGGACCGGCTTTCCCGGGCTGGAGCTGCACCGGCGGGCAGCCTGTATCGGCTACAGAACATCAGCGCCGTGAAGCCGCTGGTGCAGAACGCCAACAACGCCATCATGCTGCGGGGTATCTTCGACGTGTTCTCGAACCACATGGCGGACATGGCCAAGTATAACGCCCTGGTGATCCCTATTGTGGACGCTCAGAAATGGTACAACTACAAGGACAGCGCGAAGAACGAGACGGGCCAGGTGAACACCCGGACGGTGCAGCGGGCCATGACCAAAGCCTATGGGCAGTCGGCCAACCGGTATGTGGTCCAGTTCCTGAAAGACTTGAACGGCGTGAAGGAGAGCGGCGCACGGGGCGAGGCTTTCGCCGACAAGATGATCTCCAACTATAAGCGGGCGGCGGTGGCGGCCAACCTGCGGGTGGCACTGCTGCAGCCCACGGCATACGTCCGCGCGGCGGCTGTGCTGGACTATAAGTATCTGGCGGCGGCGTTCGGAAGCGGGGGACGGGCAACGGATGCGGTGAAAATCCCCGAGGGGCCGGTGTCGAAAAGCGTGATAGAAAGAGCCTGGTATGCACTGCTGAAAAAAACCGGTACCCTGCAGGCTATGAACGAGATGCTGGAGAACAGCGGCATCGCCCTGTGGAAGGACATGGGCTTTTTCGACACGGATGTGGGCCGGTCCATCCGGGACCAGATCAAGGGCAAGGGCAGCAAGCTGGAGGACCTGGTGGACAAATCCATGACGGCGGCGGAGTGGGGCGACAAGCTGACCTGGGCCCGGCTGTGGCGGGCCTGTAAACTGGAGGCGCAGGAGAAGCAGGGGCTTTCCGGCGACGAGCTGATAAAGGCCACCGCCCGGCGCTTCCGGGACGTGATCTATCAGACCCAGGTCATCGACTCCACCATGACCCGCAGCAACATCATGCGCTCGTCCAGCACTTTCTCCAAAATGTTCACCAGCTTTATGTCGGAGCCTACGGTAAGCTATAACCTGATCATGGAGGGAACGCGCCAGATTCTGAAGGACAAAAAGGCCATGGGCCTGAAAACCGCCATTGGCCGGAACTGGAAAACGGCGGGGCGGGCTTATCAGGCATATGTGGTGTCGGCGCTGGCGGCGGCTGTGGTGGAGTCACTGGCGGACGCCCTGCGGGACGATGACGACGACACCCTGTGGGAGAAGCTGTGGAACGCCTTCGGCGGACTGCATGGCAATCTGGCCAGCGACCTGAACCCCCTGAACAAGCTGCCGTATATGCGGGACGTGTTCTCGGCGCTGGACGGCTATGACAATGGGCGCATGGATACGGAGGGCCTGGCCAACGCCAAGAAGGCCTATGACATCCTGATGGAGTCGTACCGCCTGGCCACCGGCCAGCAGGACAAGGCCACCAGCACCACCTATTACGGCAACATGACCACATACGGCAAGGTATACCAGACCTTCCGGGCGGTGTCCATGCTGTCGGGGCTGCCGCTTTCCGCCACCTCCCGGGAGTTGGTGGCGGCGTGGAACAACATATTCGGGCGCGTGTGGCCGGGGCTGAAATGCAAGACGTATGAAAGCAAGAAACTGCGGGAGGCGTACAACAGCTACGCCAAGCCCGCTGGCA
>OLNX01001746.1_pt1 | contig 17855 bp, 13 predicted proteins | sample 1672611 | NCBI WGS metagenome assembly OLNX01 (sample SAMEA3136705, study PRJEB25190) | human gut metagenome | reverse complement strand
GTTTGTCAGAGATTTGTCAAGCTATTTTTTGCAAAACATATCAAAATTCTCTGTCCCCAAGAAAATTTCAGCAAAAAAAGAACACGGCTTTTCTCGTAAAAATCCACCGTGTCCCTTTTTATTTTTCCGTTACCGAAATGCTGATTGTGTGCGATGCACCGTCCGCCTCGCCTTGGAAAAGCGCCTGTATTTCGCCCAGCTTGCCGACCTGCTCCAGAAAATCTGCATAATTTGCCACAGGAATCACCGCCTGAATCACATCATCCACACTGCTTCCCTCATAACCGCCGGCTTCCTCTATGCTCTTGCGAATTGCCTGCAAGGCTGTCTCCTTTTCTGCCACCTGAAGTGTCATGCTGTCCGCCGCATTGCTGTCCGCAGCGCGTGTGCCGCTCACCAATGTCTCGCTGTCCATCGCATTTTCCGCTTCACTTGCATATAAAGCTGCTTTCGGCATGGTTGCCGCTCCCTCCGACCGAAAAGACTTTGCCGTTTCCTTCGGAGTTGTTTCTTTCGGAGTTGTTTCTTTCGGAGTTGTTTCTTTTGGTGCTACTTTCTGCGAAACAGGTTTTTTTACCTTCTTTGTTTCCTGCTCAGAAAAATCCTCCTTGGTATCGGATTTTTCCGCCGCATTGCTCTCTGTCGCGCTGTCCGCCGCAGTCTGTTCTGCCGCTTCCTCGCCCGTATCCGCCGTCAGCGCAGTATTCTCAAACAGAATCTGCTCTATCTCCTCGTTCTGGTTCTGCCGCATTTCCAGCATCCCCCTCGTGCCGCCTGCTACCACAACCACAAGCACCGCCGCCGCGATCATGCTCATCTGCTTCCAGCCATGCTTCTTCTTTGCAGGGAAAGGCACAATCTTGCGTTCCGCCTGCAGCTTCTGCATCAGCTCTGTATGATAGCCTTCAGGGAGTTCCTCGTCAGGAAGGCTCGCCAAAGCGTTTTTGATTTCCTTCTGCTGCGCCAGCTCTTCTCTGCAAGCCGCACAGCCTTCCAAATGCGTTTCGATTTCTGCTGTTTCCTCTGCCGTGGTTTTGTTTTCCAAATACGCCCAGAGCAGCTCTTTCACTTTATCACAATTCATTGCCTTCCCTCCTTTCCTCTCTTATGACGAATAAAATGTGCATCTTGTTCCCGTAATTTTAAAATTTCCTGCTTTAATTGATTTCGCCCACGGGAAATACGGCTCTTCACCGTTCCCAGCGTAAGCTCCAGAATCTCAGCGATTTCCTCGTAGGAAAGCCCCTTGATATCCCGCAGGATAACCGCCACCTTATGCTCCGGCGAAAGGCTCTCCAATGCCTGTAAAATCTCGCTTTTCTGCTCCTCTCGAAGCATGCTTTCCTCCGGTGTTTCGCCCGCATCCGCAACCTGCCGCTGCATGCTGCCTTCCTCGCTTTCCAGCTCTTCCTCTAACGAAAAGCTCTGCCTGCCCTTCCGCTTTCGCATTTCATCAATGCAGGTATTCGCCGTAATGCGGTAAATCCAGGTAGAAAACTGCGACCGCTCGTCAAAATTCCCGATATTCCGATACGCCTTCAGAAACACCTCCTGCGAAATATCCTTCGCATCCTCGCTGTGGTTCATCATGCGCAGTGCCACGTTATAAACGATCTTTTCGTGCTGTATAATGAGTTCCTCAAAGGCGTGCATGTCCCCCTGCTTCGCCCTCTTGACCAATCGTGCCTCGTTCTGGTCGGTCATAAACGGTTCACCTCCGTAGGCCGTGCCGATTCTCTCTTTTTCCAATTTTTTTCAAATCACTGCCGAATATGAAAAAAGAGACGAATCATATTCGTCTCTTAAACTGCCATCGAGGCGACAGGATTTGAACCTGCGACCTCTACATCCCTAATGTAGCGCTCTACCAAGCTGAGCCACGCCTCGATATTTTTTATCGCTTTTGTTCAGCGACTTTTACATATTACCACAGGATATTCTTTCTGTCAACAACAGATTTTATATTTTTTCAAAATGTATCCAAAAAAATCCATTTTTATAGAAAAATCCACCGAATCTTCCGCAAAATCATTCGGTGGATTTCTGTTTTTATAACAAATGCAGCCGTCTGCAAACGCGAATCAGCTTGCCGCCGCCGGGTACCGTCTGCAAGTCCTCCTCCACGATACCCTTGATGAGCAGCATCACCAGACCATACACCGCAACCGCAATACAGATTGCAAGCAGTGTCGCGATGGTGTTGCTCTGCAAAAGCTGATAGAACACATGATAGCTGCCAAGTGTTGCCGCCGCCATGGCAGCAGAGCCGATAATCGGCTTGAGAAAGCTACCCATGATATCAAATTTCGTTCCCGTCAGTCTGCTCAGCATGATTACATCAAAAACGCCTGCAACCAGATAGCAGCCCGTTGTAGAAAGCACTGCCCCCAGAACGTTAATAGAAGGAATCCGAATCAGAACCATGTTCAGAATCACCTTTGTAATGGCACCCAGAATCGCACCGACCACGGGCACCTTAATATGTCCAATCCCCTGCAAAATCCCCGTAGAGGTCTGACAAAGCGCAAGGAAGATAATCGAAACACCGCCAACCGTCAGCAGTGTACCGCCGTCGCTTGCACTGGGGAACAGCATGTGGATAATCTGCGGCCCAAGCACACTGATACCAACCGCCGCAGGCACAGAAATAATCATGGAAATGCGATAGGTCAGTGCCATTTTTCTGCGCACCTGCTTCCGCTCCTTCAGCTTCACCGATGTTGCAATGCTCGGCAGAGCCGCTGTTGCAACCGCCGTAGAAATCGTAACGGGCAGTGTGGTCAGCGTGACATATTTCCCGGAAAGCTGTCCGTACAAAGCCTTTGCGTTCGCTTCGGAAAATCCAATCTGCTGCAGAATTCTTACCACCATCCCCATATCAATCAGGTTGGTGATGCTGAATACCGCCGTACCTGCGATGATGGGCCATGCCGTCTGCAAAACTCTGCCCATCAGCTCACGCTTCGATTCCTCGTAGGGCTGCTTGCATCGCTCTGCTCTCCAAAGCAGATACGGGCGAATCAGACAGTAGGCAAAGACCACCACAACCAGACCTGCCAAAGCGCCAATCCCCGTCCCCATCGTGCCGCCGGCAGATGCCAAAGGAATGTTTTTCGTCATCCCTTCCGGAATATTGATGCTCATAAACACCCATGCCAGATACACACTGAAAAAGGCGTTGAACACCTGCTCTACAATCTGAGAAATCGCGGTCGGCACCATGGTACGCATCCCTTGGAAATATCCGCGGAATACGGACATGATAGCAACAATCACCAAAGTCGGGCAAAGCGTCAGCAGGGAATAATAGCTGTCCGCAATGTCAATCATATCTGCCAGTCGGTGTGCGCCAAGTCCCATCACAATCGCAAAGAACGTGCCAAAGCAGGTGGAAATCACCAATGCCGCCTGAAAGACGCGATGCGCGTTTCGGTATTGCTTCAGTGCGATTCGCTCGGAAACCAGCTTAGAAATTGCTGCAGGCAGTCCTGCCGAGGACAAAATCAGCAGAAAGGTATAAATGTAGTAGCCGCCGGCATAAATTGCATTGCCCTCGTCCCCAATCATATTGGTTAAAGGCCAACGGTATATAAAGCCCAAAAAACGTACCAGCAGGCTGGCTGCCGCCAGAATTGCCGCCTGTTTTACGAAGCTGCCGCCCTTTTTCTTCGCTTTTGCCGCCATGGTGCACCTCTTTCCAAAAAATCCTAATCAGAACCGCTTCTTAGCTGTTTGCGCGGTTTTTCGCCTTTCTGCGCTGGGTATTATCCAGAATCTTTTTCCGCATACGCAGATTCTGGGGGGTTACCTCCAGCAGCTCATCATCACTGATAAATTCCATGCACTGCTCCAGAGACATCGTGATATGCGGTGTCAGCTTCAGCGCATCATCGGAGCCGCTCGCACGGGTATTTGTCAGCTGCTTTTTCTTACATACGTTGATATCCATATCATCCGCACGGGCATTTCTGCCGACAACCATGCCCTCGTAAACCTTTGTGCCTGCGCCGATGAACAGATCCCCACGTTCCTGTGCGTTATACAGACCATAGGTGATTGCTTCGCCGCTTTCAAACGCAACCAGAGAGCCCTGCGAACGGGTCACGATATCCCCCTTATAGGGTTCGTAGCCATCAAACAGGGAGTTCATAATGCCGTTGCCTTTGGTATCCGTCATAAATTCACTGCGGTAGCCAATCAGACCTCTTGCAGGAATAGAAAATTCCAGTCTGGTATAGCCACCCTTTGCAGGATACATATTTGTCATTTCGCCCTTTCTGCTGCCCAGCTTTTCGATAACATTGCCAACAAATTCCTCAGGAACGTCAATCGTTACCGCCTCCATAGGCTCGCATTTCTTGCCGTTAATCTCTCTGAACAGCACCTCCGGCTTGGAAACCTGAAATTCGTAGCCTTCTCTGCGGAGTGTTTCAATCAGAATGGAAAGATGCAGCTCCCCTCTGCCGGAAACCTTCACGCTATCCAGATTATCGGTATCCTCTACACGCAGGCTGACATCTGTATTCAATTCCTTAAACAATCTGTCACGAATCTGTCTGGAGGTAACATATTTCCCCTCCTGCCCTGCAAAGGGGCTGTCATTTACGGAGAAATTCATTGCCAATGTGGGTTCGGAAATCTTCACAAAGGGCAGAGGTTCAGGCTTTTCGGGGGAACAGATGGTATCCCCAATCATGATATTTTCAATGCCGCTAAGCGCAACAATATTGCCGACGCTCGCTTCCTTTACCTCCACTCTCTGCAAGCCCTGAAATTCGTACAGCTTTGTGATACGAACCTTTTTCTGTGTTTCCGCATTGTGCATATTCAGAACGACAACCTCGTCATTGACGCGCAGTACGCCGTTTTCAATCTTACCGATGCCGATACGACCCAGATATTCGCTGTAGTCAATCGTGGAAATCAAAGCCTGTGCAGGCGCATGCACGTCCCCTGTGGGAGCGGGAATATGGTTGATGATTGCTTCAAACAGAGGCTTCATATCGCCCTCTCTTGCAGAGGGGTCCTCGGAGGCATAGCCGCCTCTTGCGGAAGCGAACACAAAGGGAGAATCCAGCTGGTCTTCGTTTGCATCCAACTCCATAAACAGCTCAAGCACCTCATCCACAACCTCATCGGGGCGTGCTTCGGGTCTGTCCACCTTATTTACGCAGACAACAACAGGGTGATTCAGCTCCAATGCCTTGCGCAGAACGAATTTTGTCTGGGGCATAGGGCCTTCAAATGCATCCACCACCAGCACAACGCCGTCTACCATTTTCAGCACACGCTCTACCTCGCCGCCGAAATCGGCGTGGCCGGGGGTGTCGATTATGTTTATCTTAACGTCTTTGTACTTTATCGAGGTGTTTTTCGCCAGTATGGTTATTCCTCTTTCGCGCTCGATGTCGTTAGAGTCCATTACTCGCTCTTCTACCTCCTGATTTTCTCTGAAAGTGCCCGACTGCTTTAGCATTTCGTCTACCAGAGTGGTCTTGCCGTGGTCAACGTGCGCGATTATCGCAACGTTTCTAAGGTCTTCTCTTACCATTTCTTTACTCTTCCTTTCGCTTTTATCATATTTACCGTTCCGAATATTTTAGTAAGTTTATCTGAGTATTTAAGTTTGTTTAACGTTTTTTACAATCTCTCAAAATAATATTATACCACATTTTCCGCGGGATTTCAATCACTTTCGCTCAACAAATTGCAGCGTTTGGCGCATTAACATTTGTATATTATAACGAACAAACGCAAAAAAATTCCCGATTGATAAACATTTTGTTTACATCAAACGGGAATTTTTCGGTATATTCGCTTTGTTAATTTCTGAATTATTCCGGCAGCGGCGGGTACTCGGTATCCGTCGGCTCGGGGTCGGTCTGCGGCGGCTCGGTCTCGGTCGGCGCAGGCGTTGTGGTCGTTTCAGGCTCGGTAGTCGTGGTGGTCGATGTCTCGGGCGCAGGCGTTGTGGTGGTCTGCGGAGGTATGTACTCATCGGGCAGCGTGCCGTCAGCCTTTGAGGAAGAATCGTCCTCGCTGCTCTCGTCCTCGGAAGATGTATCCTCCTCGCTGCTTTCGTCAAGTTCAGAATCTTCGTTCTCGTCCGCCTCTGAGGAATCCAGCTCGGTCAGCGTGTCAAGCAGGGAAGAGCTCTCTTCGCTTTTGCTTACGGGCGCACGCGTAGTCAGTGCCGCTCCCGAGCCGTTTTTCTGACCGAAATCGTTGTCATTCTTTGTAATGAAAAGCAGCACGATAACGATTATCAGCAGCGCGAAGATCGCGGAGAGTACTATTATAACTATCTTGCGGTAGCGTGCATCGGCGGAAAGCGGCTCTTTTATGCCGTCGTCTTCGGCTTCCTCGTTGTAGTCCGCTTCGGGCTGTTCGCCCTCATGATCGTTGTACTCATCATAATTATCGTATTCGCCGTAATCACCGTAATCGCCCTCGGCATACTCCTGATCTGCGGGCTGTTCGGGTGCATATTCGTGCTGTTCGGGCTGGGGCTGGCGGTTCACATCGCCGTAGCCGAAGCCTGCTCCCGTGTTGAAAAACATTGTGCCGCAGTGCTTGCAGGTTATAGCGTCTTCGGGTATCACTCTGCCGCAGTTCGGACAAGTTTTAGTCTGCATCTGTATTCCTCCAAAGTTTTTAATTTACCATAGGCAATACCGCAAGGCGCCTGCCGCACGATATTGCCTATTCGGATAATATTCTGTCAGTATCAGCCTACCTGAGAGATCTCGCCGGTAACGAGGTCTACTCTGTAAGTGTGGGTAACGCCGTCAGCGTCGGTGCCGTAGAAGTTCATCTCTACGCCGTCAGTACCGTAAGCGTAGCCGCCGTCGGTAAGGCCGTTGCCGGAAGCGTAGCTCTGCCAAATAGCGGTAGCTTCGTTCCAGCTGTAATATCCGCCCTCTGGGCCTGCCAGCGAGCTGTTGTCGTCAGCAGCGGAGGAGCTGTCGGCTGCGGAAGAGTCTGCCGAAGAATCAGCAGTGCTGTCCGCTGCGGAGCTGTCTGCCATAGAGTCAGCCGCCGAGTCTATGGTAGAGTCGGTAACGGGGTCTGCGGCAAGGCTGTCGGCGATGTCGGTCGGGTTTTCCGAAGCGGTATCGTCAGTCACCTGCGGCACATATTCCGTAGTTACAGGCTCGGTCGCGGTCGCGGTGTCGGTGTTTCCCTGAGTAACAGTAACGGGCGCGGCGCTCGAGCTGCTGTCGTCTGAGCCGAAGCCGAAAAGCTTGTAGCCCACCGCTACTGCCGCGATGATTATAATAAGTATTCCCAGCGTGATTATAGCTGTGATGAGGAAAGTTCTCTTGGGGTCGTATTCGCCGAGCGTAGCGTTTTCGGGCTGCGCAGGCTCATATTCCTCGGGCTGATATTCCTCCTCGGGGTACTCGCCCTCAGCGTATTCGCCCTCGGGGTACTCCTCTTCGGCATACGCGCCGTCAGCGTACTCTTCCTCGGCATATTCGCCTTCTTCGCTGCCGTCGCCGTATTCGTCGTCGTATGTATAAGCTTCGCCCTCGTCATCGGCGTCCTCGTTGTAAACGGTATTATCGTAAACTTCTTCGGGGCTTTCGGCCTGCTCTTCGTAAGCTTCCTCGAGGTTCTGCTCAGCCTCGGTGACTATCTCGTCGGGGTCGGGGCTTTCGGCCTTAGCCTGCTCCATAGCCTTTTTCAGCTCTTCCTTAGAGTAAACTATGGTGTTTTCCTCTTCAGCGGGCTGTTCGGGCTCTTCATACTGCGGCTCTATATCTTTACCGTTTTCGTCGATAAGCAGGTTGTGACAGAATTTGCAAAGTATCGCCTCTTCTGAGATCTCCTTACCGCAAAACGGACAAGTTCTGGTTTTCAAAACTATCAAATCCTTCCTTTTTCATTTCCTAAAAATGGATACCTCTGTTTCTGCTCAGGGTATACCTTGTCTAATTATAATCATACCACACTTTTTCTGAAATTGCAACCGTATTTCCGAAAAATCATCAAATTAACACGAAAAAAACAATCTCAAAAGATTTTTTTGGCAATGCTTCACAGCACCGCTTCTTCAAAATCTCCGCCCGCCCAGATAAGGCAGCGGTGTGCCGAGCCGTTTTTCGGTATGGAAACCGAGCCGGGGTTTATGCAGCGTATGCTTTTCTTGCCCTGCTGTTTGATCTGATCGTCGGGTATATGTGTGTGGCCGTAAAGGAAGAAAGTGCCGTCCGCCAGCGGGGGCAGCTTGTCGGGACCGTATATATGTCCGTGTGTCGCAAAAAGCGTCTTGCCGTGGTCGCAGATGACCGCGCTCTCGCTCATCACGGGGAAATTCAGCACCATTTGGTCTACCTCGGCTTCGCAGTTTCCGCGAACGCATATCAGCTTGTCGGCGAGGGGGTTGAGCATTGCTATCACCTTTTTCGGCTCGTAGCCCTGCGGCAGGTCGTTGCGCGGGCCGTGGTAAAGTATGTCGCCCAGCAGTATCAGCTTATCAGCACCGCTTTTTTCAAAAGCCGCGAGCAGTTTCTCGCACCAGTATGCCGAACCGTGTATGTCTGAAGCTATCATGTATTTCATTTCGCCGCGCTCCTTTCAGCCGCGAGCTTTTCGCAGCCTTCCTTTATCTCATTATATATCACTAGTCCGCGCTTTTTCTTGAATTTTTTCACCATGCCGATGTAGAGGTCGTGCTTGCTTCTTGAGGCGAGGGCTACCTCTACCGCCGCGGCGGTCTCCTCGGCGTTTGATTTTCCCTTGAGCGCCGCGCGCACGCCATCCTCCAGCTTAGCCGCATATTCGGGGGATAATTCCTCGGGCTGTTCGGCAGGCTCAGCCTTTTTCTTCTCAGCCTTTTTCGGCTTTACAGCTTTTTCCAATTTAGTCTTTCCCGCTGCGCTGCGCTTTTTGGCAGGCTTCTGCTCCTTAGCTTTCTGTTCGGGCTGTTCCGTCTTTTCGGGGGCTTTTTCTGCGGCGATCTCCGCAGGCTCTTCCTGCTTCGGCGATTCGTCAACGGTTGCGGCAACAGCGTTCACTGCCGCCGCTTCGCCCGTGAAATCCATGAAGTCTGACTCTACTATCTCGTAAAGTTCGCTGCCGCGTTCCGTGCCGAAGCGCTGGGTCATGTTCGCCGCAAGCTCCTGCGAATCTGCAGAGCGGTTTATCAGCGATACCACGCCCGAAAATTCGTCGTTTGAGGCTATCGGGTCGAGCAGGGTGTGCAGTTTTTTCTTCATGGTATTGTCCGCCTTTTTCGGCTCGGCGGGCGCAGGTTCTTCCGCGGCAGGCTCGATAAAGCGCTTGAATTCAGCCTTTATCGCCTTGTAGAGCACACAGCCGCGCTTTTTGTTGAAGCGCTTTATCATGTTGATGTACAGCTGCTGCGGGGTGGCGGAGATGTTTATCTGCGCTACCGTACCCGAAAATTCGTCTTTCGTCGCGATGGGGTCTAGCAGGACGTGCAGCTTTTTTTTCATATCTGCGTCTACCTTTTTCGGCTCGGCGGCGTTTTCGGCGTTCTCGGCATCATCGGCAGTTTCAGCTTCCTGCTCCTGCGCACTAAGCTCAGCAAGCCGCGCTTTTATCCTGTCATAATGGTCGGTCAGCTCGGAAGCGATGTATTCGCCGTCCTCGCAGCCCATCGCCGCTACCAGAACTTTGCGCAGGTCGCGCAGGCATATCGAGCGGTTCAGCTCATTGAGCACATTGCGCAGTCTGCCCTCTTCCAGCTTGAAAAGGCTGAGCGGCAGCTCTTCGCCTTCGGCAGCGCGCGCTATATCCATGTACTTTGCGAACTGCGCGTCGGTGATGTCGGCGGGGCGGGCTGCGGGCTCGTTCGGTTCGCTCGGCGCAGATGTTTCGGGAATATATGCGTTTGTGGTTATCTCTATCCTGCGCTCATGCGCGAGCTTGCTCGCGCTCGCTTTCTCCTTGCCAGGGCGAAAAGCCTGTATCATCGCCTCGGGCACCATTATCTCCATATCCGCCTTTTTTGCGGGCTTTTCCTCGGGGGTATCCGTCTGCTCGGGCAGTGCGACTGCTTCGGCGATAAGCTCCTCCGCCTGCTCCGCTATGTCGCCCAGCTTGATAGAAGCCGCCTTGTGCGACTTTGCGTAATTGATCGCCGCCGCGATGTTCTGCGTTCTGAATACCACGCAGGGCGGTGCGTCGTTGAAAGTGTTCTCCCAAAAATCATGCAGCTTGTCAAAGCCCTTATCGTTGCTGATAACGAAAATGTGCGAGTTGTTCTGCTGCGCCACCATGTATCCCAGTAGGGTAGAGAGCTGGAAATCAAGGGCGTTTTTGCCGCCGACGTTTACCTTCATGTACTCCACGCTTGCCGCCGCGCGCATAACGCTGCAGTGCATCTCAAAGCTTATGGTGTCGGAATTTTCGCTGTAAAATATAACTACATGGTCGTCGCTGCCCAGCTGGTCTATGCCCACCAGCCCCTTTGATTTTACGTTCTCAAAATCTACAAGAAATGATCTCATACAAATATCCTCATTCTTTCGTCTTGCGTTTGTGTACGCCTATGCTTATGCCGACCGCTGCGCAGGCTGTTACGGCAGCCGCCGCGCCCGCCGCTATGCCTATATTTTTTCTGCGGTCTGATTTTCTTTCTTCCTCGGCCTTTTTTACCTTCTGCTCGCTGATATACTCCGCTTCCGCCTTGTCGTCGTGGTATGTAAATGTCTGCTTTTCTATAAGCTCCTCCAGCGTTTTTGCTATGAGCTGGTGACCCTCGGCGTTGGGGTGTATATCCATATCCTTGATGTTGGTAAGCTCCTGATTTCTGCCCTTAAAGCTTGACGCCACGTCTGCGACTAAATAATTCTCGCCGTTTTCCGAAAGCGAGAAAATAGTTTCATTCAGCTTGCCTATCTTCTCCTCGCCCAGCTTGTCCAGCAATGAGATAACATGCCCCTCAAAAGGGTTGTAAAGGGTCTGTATGATAAGCTTGCAGTCGGCGTTTTTGGTGCGGTCGTGTATCTCGTCGGTAATGGCTGAGAGCTTTTCGTGGAAAGGCGCAAGCGCGGTATCTAGGTCGTCGCTCAGTGAAAGCGATCTGTTCACCATATCTCCTACGCTGTTGTCCTTGCCCATTATCCCTAGAAACACGCCCAGCATATCGTTCCCGCCGATGGATACCACTACGGCGTCGGCGTCTGAAAGCGCTTTGTCGCAGGTGCCGCCTTTCAGCAGGTCGAGAAGCTCCTGCGAGGTGTAGCCGCTTATCGCGAGGTTTTCGTAAGCAAAATCCGCCTCTTCCGGCAGATTTGACTTAAATACCTCGGCAAGTATATTGGCGTATGAGGGACACTTGGTAAGGTCATTTTTGTCGTACCCTTTCAGCCCGTAGCCCGCCGCTATCGAGTCGCCCAGAAATACCGTCTTGGGCGGCACGTTCACCTCTACGTCGAAGCTTGGCTCGCCCTCGGCAAAAGCCGTCGCCCCGCCGCATATAAATACCGCCGCCGCGCATATCGCGCATATCGCTCGGCGCAGTATATCAGCTTTTTTATGTATATGCATATATCTGTTCATCTCCGTCTTTTTGTCAGGGCATTTTCCTGAAATATATATGTCCGCGATATATATGATATGCCGATATGCGTACATCAGATATATCCATTATATATAATACTATATTATTTCCGATATGTCAACATTATTTTCCGCATATCTGCATATTTCAGGCATATTTAAGGCAACACCGCACAACTACCGCCTTCGGCTTTGTGCGGTGTTGCCTTAATATATAAATATCTCAGTACACATATATTAAAACAAACGCCCCGCTTCGGCATATTTCGCCGAAAGGGAGCGTTATAATCAGTATGATGATGTGTTATCTTTCGTTTATCGGGATATACTCGCGCTCTTTCATTACAGCCTTGTATGCGGGGCGGATTATTCTCTTGCCCGTTACAAGCTCTTCAAAGCGGTGAGCGCACCAGCCTGCCATACGCGATACGGCGAAGAGCGGCGTGAAGAGGTCTTCGGGTATGCCCAGCATTCTGTATACCAGACCCGAGTACATATCTACGTTCGCGCACATAGCCTTTATATCGCCCTTCTTCTCAGCGAAAAGTTCGGGAGTAAGGCGCTCGATGGACTCCAGCAAGCGGAACTCTTTCTCAAACTCGGTTCCGTGCGCGAGCTTCTCGGCGTTGGCCTTGAGTATCACGGCGCGGGGGTCGGAAAGGGTGTATACCGCGTGGCCCATACCGTATATCAGACCCGTGTGGTCGAAAGCCTCTTTATTTAGTATCTTTCTTAGGAAGTCGGCAACTTCGCCCTCGTCATCCCAGTTGCGCACATGTTCTTTTACGCAGGTGAACATCTCGTTAACTTTGATGTTAGCGCCGCCGTGCTTCGGGCCTTTCAGCGAGCCGATAGCCGCCGAGTATGCCGAGTATGGGTCGGTGCCGGAAGATGTAAGTACGCGGCAGGTGAAAGTAGAGTTGTTTCCGCCGCCGTGCTCAGCGTGCAGCATAAGCACTATGTCGAGCAGCTTAGCTTCCTCGTCGGTGAATTTGCGGTCGGGGCGCAGGGCTGAAAGTATCATCTCAGCGGTAGACTGCCCCTTTATCAGCGGGTGCATTATCATGCTCTGACCGTCGTAAACTCTGCGCTTTACCTGATATGCCGATACCATTATATTAGGCAGCTTCGAGATTATCGAGATAGCGGTAGCCATTTCAAATTCGGGACTTCTGTTTTCGGGGTTTTCATCATATGAATATAAAGAGAGCAGGGCGCGTCCCATCTTGTTCATTATATTTCTCGAGGGCGCTTTGAGTATCATATCTTCAAAGAAGTTGGGCGGCAGTTGGCGGTTTTCGTCCATCAGCTCGGTAAAAGCCGCAAGCTCTTCGTGAGTAGGCAGATTGCCCATCAGCAGCAGATACACCGTTTCCTCATATGCAAAGCGGTTTTCCTTTACGGCGTTTTCTACGAGATCTTTGATATCATATCCGCGGAATACGAGTTTGCCCGGTATCGGAGATTTTTCGCCTTCGTTTATTACATATCCGTGAACGTTACATATGTTGGTAAGACCAGCCATTACGCCGGTGCCGTCGGAATTTCTCAGACCTCTTTTTACCACATATTTATCGTAGTATTTAGGGTCGATGGCGTTATTGGCAACAAATTGCTGGTAAAGCATATTCCTCGCTGTTTCGTTTGACATATAAAGATCATCTCGCTTTCTCCGCGCCAAAATATGCGCAGCAATAATATACAAATAATTCTCACAATAATATACAAATAATTCTCACGTAATTATATAAATAATATTTTACAACATTTTTTCCGATTTGTCAAGTTAGATTTGCACAAACATAGCCGTTTGGCTAAAAGCAATTTGTTTTATTTGATGAAAATATGAATTTTATCGGGCAGAGTTATTCATTTTCACACCCTGCAGCAAAGGAAAGGACGATATTTATGAAAGATTACTTACAGCTTATTGCAGTTTTTGCAGTGCTGCTGCTGCTGATACCCTGCGTGGGATATGCGCGGCGCGAGTCGGAAAAAGCTGCCGCGGGCGGTTCGCAAGGTTACGAAACTGTGAAGATACTCTGCGAGGAAACAGGCAGGGTGGCTGAGTACAGCATGAAGGATTACATAATAGGCGCGGTATTTGCGCAGATGCCTGCCGATTTTGAGGACGAGGCGCTGAAAGCGCAGGCGGTGCTGGCTTCTACATATGCGCGGCGGCGTATACTTGCCGAGAGCGCCGAGCCTGCGGCGGATCTGCGCGGCGCACATATGAGCGATGACGGCAGCCGCTATCAGGCGTTTTTCACGGAAGATCAGGCGCGGGAGGTCTACGGCGACGGTTACGGTGCGGCGCTGAAAAAGATAACCGCTGCGGCTGAATATGCCGAACCGCTCACGCTCAGCTGGCAGGGCGAGCCGATATTGGTAGCGTTTCACGGCATATCCTACGGCAAGACCGAGTCGGCGCAGGTGATGTGGGGCGAGGAGATACCGTATCTGACATCGGTCGATAGCGAGTGGGACGCCGAGCTTGAGGAGTGCGAAACGGTGCGGAATTACAGCGAAGCGGAGATGAAAAGGCTGCTGACGGCGGAGTTCACCGACTGCGACCTTAGCGGCGAGCCTGATGGCTGGCTGACTGCGGCGGAGCGTTCTCCGGGCGGCACGGTGCTGAAAATGCGCGCGGGCGGCGAGATATGCGAAGCGTCGCGGATATGCGCGCTGCTCGACCTGCCATCGCAGCACATAGAGGTAGAATATGCCGACGGGGAATTCACCTGCCGCGCGCTGGGCTGCGGGCATTTGGTAGGCATGAGCCAGCACGGCGCGAACGAAATGGCGAAGCAGGGAAGCGGCTGCGAGGAGATACTTCTGCATTATTTTACGGGGTGCGAGATGATGCGTAAATGAGCACGGGCATATATATCTGAATATATTTTATGTTTTATGTCTTTGAATATATTGCTTGCATAAATTTTAGAGTATAGGTATATCGTTAGATTATCCAATTATATAAAAATATTGACATTTTGCCCAAGGGTTAATAAATTGCCAAGTCGGGATTTTTTAATTATTTGTACAAAAAATCATTGACATCTCGTAATATCTGTGCTATAATATATCTTGTCGAACGTTGGCAAAAACGCTCGTAAAAAGGGGGATATATATGCAGAAAGGCAATGGGGTGCGCGCTTTGATGCTTTCGCTCATCGGCTTCGCTATGATAATTTTCATTCCGTGGCTTTGTGTGAAAAGCGTTTCTTCCGCTATGAACTACCTGCGTAATGGTACTGAAGTGCAGTGCCGTGTGGTATCGGTGGAGGAGCATAAAAAGGGAAAGCAGCTCGTGCACGCCGTTTATACAGATGATACAGGCGAGGAAATACTGGCTGAGGCGACTATGAACCGCCGCACTTCAAAGGGTGAGAGCTTTACGGCGCTCGTTACAGATTCCTACCCCGAAAAGGTCTACTGCCCGCCTTCAAATTCGCTGATAGCCGTTTTCGCGGTGATAATGACAGCGCTTTGGATCTCGGGATTTGTGGTATTTTTCATGGGTCATCACGATTCGATAGTCAACCGTATGCTTACCAAAAACGGTAAGCCCGCGCTCGCCGAGGTGGTCAGCGTGAAGCAGATAGACCAGTTCGCATATGAATGTAAGATGCGCTATAACGATTCCCGCGGCGGCGAACATACGGGGAAATTTTTCGTCAAAAAAAGCCGCCCCGTTATCGGCGACAAATTCCACATAGTCTACTGCTTGAAGAAAAACGGCAAGGCGGTAGCGGATATTATAGAAATATGAAACAAAAAGGTGCATCCGCAGCAGGTCGCGCCTTTTTTTAGTCGGAAAATAATGTTGACACGGCGGCGCGTATGTGCTATTATATTATAAAGGTATTATAAAGGTATAGCGTGTAACGTTTGTCAAAAAATACAGGAATTATAGAAAGAGTGATATATATGTTTTGCCCGAAATGTGGAAAAGAACTGCCGAATGATTCGGCGTTTTGTCCCGCCTGCGGTAACAAATTATCGCGCGGCGCAGATGAGCCTGAGCAGCAGTATCAGTACGACCGGTATGACCAATATGAACAGCCGGAACAATATGAGCAGTACGGCACGATAAACGGCGATATTTACGCTCCGCCAGAGCCGCCCGCTTCGCAGAAGCGTTTTCGGTTTCTGATACCCGCGGTGATATGCTCGGTGTGCTGCGTGTGCATGGCGGCGATGGTCGCGGCGATAGTGCTGACCCGCGGCAGTGTCAAGACGGACAGCGCCGATGAAAACAGCGCCCCGCAGACCCAGACCGCTGCGGCCGCTCAGACAGAGCAGTCATCTCAGCCCGAACAGACCGAACAGCCGCAGACGGAGCAGACCGAGGAGAAAACCACGGCGCAGACTACCGCCCCGCAGACCAAGCCCGCCACCACAACCACGCAGGATAAATATAAGATACCGGTCACTCCCGACGATACGAGCTACGTTGGAACTATGTATGTCGCGACCAAAAAGGACCCGCTGACTATGCGCATCGGGCCTGGATATAAATATGCTTACAAAACTCAGATACCGCGCCGTTACGAACTAGCTGTTTATGCCGAGCGCAGCGGCGACGGCGAAACGTGGGCGTATGTCGAGTACAACGGCGTGTATGGCTGGTGCACGGAAAAATATCTTTCGTACAGTCTGCCGATAGAGTACGATATAGTCGAGCCGGATAACTACATTGAAGATGACTATCACCCGCATTTTACAGTGGTCGTTAATGATCTGACCCTGCGCAAAGGCCCCGACAAGAGCTACGCTGCGATGGACAGCATCGACAGCGGCACGGCTATGGAGGAGTACGGCTACAACGACGACGATAACGGCAAATGGATATACACCGAGTACAATGGTCAGCGCGGCTGGATAATGGCATACAAGGGCGAATACGACAGTTCGGACTACAAAGCTTACGTTCAATATGAGGGCGGCGCGGCGAAACCCGTCATCTACCTCTACCCTCAGCGCCCGACCGATGTTTCCGTAAAGCTTACTGCGAAAAACGCCGAGATCTCGACCACATATCCGGCATATGGCGACGGCTGGAACGTTACCGCTTATCCCGACGGCAAGCTTGTCAACAAGGCGGACGGCGGAAATTATCATTATCTATTTTGGGACAGCGTGAACGACCGTGCACATTATGATATGTCGCAGGGCTTTGTTGTAAAGGGCGAAGATACCGAAAAATTCCTGCGCGAAAAGCTTGAAATACTGGGTCTTAACGAGGACGAGCGCAACGAATTCATAGTATACTGGCTGCCGCGAATGGAGCACAATAAGTATAATCAGATAGCGTTCCAAAGCGACATCTACACCGATAATTACGAACTAGATATATCCCCGAAGCCCGACAGCCTGCTGCGCGTGTTCATGACATACCGTCCGCTTGAGGAGAAGATAGACATTCCCGAGCAGAAGCTCAGCGGGTTTGAGCGCAAAGGCTTTGCCGCCGTTGAGTGGGGCGGGGCGGAGTTGAAGTGAGTGATGTAAATGAAGTGTAAATATTGCGGGAACTCTCTGCCCGATGGCTCGGATTTTTGTATATACTGCGGTCAAAAACAGCCGCCCGAAAATCAGGGCGCGGACGTCAGCAAGTTCAAGATACTCCTGCCCGCGCTGATATGCTCGGTCTGCTGTATATGTATGGCGGCGCTGGTTGTCGCGATAGTTGTGAAGCGCGGAGCGAACGGCGGCGAGAGCGAAGCTGACGTATACCAAAATTCGGCGGTGCCGAGCGCTGCGGCTGTTGACGCCGACGCACAGACCGAGCCGACCGAGCAGACAGAACAGCCTGCCGAAAACAGCTCAGATGAAAAGATCGACACGCCTTACGCGCCTGCGGTAATGGCGGAGAGCGGCTGCCTTTTCACGCCGAGCGACGGTACGCTCGTGCAGATGCGCAAAGGGCCTAGCGAGCAGTACACGCTGATATGCGATGTTTCGCCGGGGGCAATGCTGACGGTCTACGCCGAGGAGGAAACGGATAATGTTAGGTGGATATATACTCAGTACGGCAGTGAGTACGGCTGGTGCAGGGCGGAGCTGCTCAAAGATACGGTGCAGAAAGTAGCCAACGTAACTGAACCTCAGATCGCTCTTCATTCATCTGAGCGATACGAAGTCGTCAGCCGCGTGAACGAGCTTATGCTGAGAAACGAGCCTAACGAAAACTCCACCAGCAAGATCTACATCAACAAGGGCGAAAAGCTGACGATATATGGCGAAAAACGCAATGACGACCGCTGGCTGTATACTTACAAAGACGGCCAGTTCGGCTGGATAAAAACGTACAGGGGCGACCC
>OLNX01001736.1_pt1 | contig 17925 bp, 18 predicted proteins | sample 1672611 | NCBI WGS metagenome assembly OLNX01 (sample SAMEA3136705, study PRJEB25190) | human gut metagenome | reverse complement strand
GCGAATGGATACCGAAGAAATCGCAGATGCCGTCCCAGATGGAGGAGATCCACCCGGACACTTTATCCCACAGCCACGAGGCAAGCTGGGTAATACCGCTCCACAGACCTTTTACGATGTTGCCGCCGATCTCCACGATCTTATACATCAGAGAGCCGAAGGCTTTCACGATGCCCGCAATGATTTGCGGCACTGCCTTGATGATCTCCACGATAATGGTGGGCAGATTTTCAATCAGCGCAACGAACAACTGCACGCCTGCCATGATGATTTTATCGATGTTTCCGACCAGAGCATTGACAATGCCGGAGATGATTTGCGGAATCGCCTGCACGATGGTCGTGATAATCTGCGGCAGTGCTTGAATGAGGGAAATCAGCAGATCAATGCCCGCTTGGATAATTTGAGGGATAGCGTTCAACACAGCGGTGATAATGCCGTCGATGATTTTCGGAATGGCTTCCACGATTGCTGTGATGATCTCCGGCAAGGCTGTCACCAGCGAGGTCAGAAGCTGAATGCCAGTTTCAATGATCTGCGGGATGGAGTCCAGCAGAAAGGTAATGATGCCGTTGATGATCTCCGGCAGAGCGGCGATCAACACGGGGATTGCGTCCAGAAGTCCTTGCGTCAGTCCCGTGATAAGTTGTAAGGCTGCGTCAAGGAGCATCGGCAGGCTGTCCACCAGTCCTTGTACGATGGTGACCATAGCCTGTACCGCTGCCGGAATGAGCGTGGGCAGTGCATCTCCTCGCTGTACCAGGAGAGATTTTCGATGGGGTCTTCTGTGGGCATCCCCAGAGCCTGCTTCAGACGGAACTCGCAGAGGGTGTGGGCATCGGTGCCTTCGGCGGCATAATCACTGCCTTTATCCTCGTAGTTCTCGCAGAGCCGAGCAGAAGGCGGACAGTTGATCCACCGTTCGGAAGAGGATGCTGACAGAACAGCGTGTTTATTTGCCATCTGTCAGCACCTCCGCATCGGCAAGCAGTGCCTTGTAGTGGGCGGGGTCGATCTGGGACAGCTTGGCGGCACCATACTTCTGGAGCAGGGAGCGAATCTCGGCAGTATGACCCTGGCGGGATTTATCTGCAAGAACGGCTCTGACCTGTTCCAAAGTCAGTGTGGGTTCAGTGGGAGCAGCCGGTTCTGCATCTTCTGCGCCGCCGAACATCTCTGCAAGCCAGTTGGCGGCATCGTTAATAGCGGCAGCAGCAGTGCGCAGCTCTTCGATGGTTGCAGCCATATCGCTCATTTTGCTCATCCTGTTTTCCTCCTTCCGTAGATTGACTTTGAATCAGCGCCAGCTTCATAGCCAGTCGCCTGGACACCACGCTAATGGCCGTGAGAACATCGATAAGTTCCTGGTCAGTGCCGGTGCCGCGTTTCTTCCGGGCTTCATACATCCTGTTCACCTCCTTGGAAGGATGATGATATTTCCGTTGGTGACTATGTGGTTGTACCTGTTGGCAAGGATAACCACCACTCCACAGCGGAAGTTGTGAAGGTGGAGTATTTCGCAGAGGAGGATGTCCCTCTGCCACTTGACCGCACCAAACACATTATCCGCAAATGTACGGACAACGATTTTGACCCGCCGGAGGTGTCAGACGATGCGTTGGGATAAAGCTGATATTCCACACAAAGGCTGGAAATATGTTGGTATGGAGGATTTGGGTGAGGATGTTTATCCAGGTGATCCAATCCCGTATGAACAATGCGAGATGTGTGGCAAGGAAAAAATCCGATATGTCCACTTATTAAAGCACCCTGATTATGACGGAGAAATACGGGTCGGCTGTGATTGCGCCTCGAAAATGCTCTGTGATTATGTGACCCCACAGGATCGAGAACGCAATCTAAAAAACCGTGTTAACCGCAGAAAAAGCTTCATGAAGCAAGAGTGGTATCGCAAGCCTGAAACTGGCAACTACACGCTGCGCTATAAAGGCGACTATATTACCATTATGAAGAGCAAGTTTGGGTCGGGCTGGGGTATCATTTATAAAGGTCAACAGCAATGGGAGTATCACGGCAGGAAAATCACCGATTTCGATACTGCGAGAACTGTTGCCTTTAATTTGTTCGATGAACTCCATGAATCGTGCCATCAAGAGCAGCCATATTGGGATGGCGATAGATGGATATATGTATAACAAATGCCGGACTGACATTTTGAGGTGTCAGTCCGGCGTCGTTTATTTAGTCATCAACCTCCTCTGCATCATTCGTTACAGGATTTCTGGCAAGGGCGGCGGTTGCCGCTGCTTCTTTTTGGCGTTTAACCGTCCATCCACCCTTCGGAGACGGCCTGTAGGCGGCACTGACATCATAGACAAGCGCATCGTCCTCGGCAAAATAAATGCCGGGGATATTCCAATTATCCTCGGCAGACCAGTTGGCCATCTTACGGATCATATCCACCACAGCAGCGGCACTAATCTTAATCTGGTATTTCTGCTCACCCTCCGGCTTTGAGAACGGCACAGCGTTCGGAGCGTCCTCCTTGCAGCCGCGGATCGCGAACTGCTTGTCCTTCGGGTTGATCAACACCTGAATGTACGGAGTGTAGTGCAGCTCGGAAGCGGTCTGGTTGTTGAACTTCAGAACATTGCCGGTGATGGTGGCAACGGATGCGGAGCGGGTCTTAATGAGGTCGATGACAGTGAATTTTTCCAAAATGGACATAGCAGTTTACTCCTTTTCAATTATAAAGTTTTCGTTCTCCAACATAGATGAAGTGACGATTTCGGTCGGTCGGGACAGCTTTTCCATAATGCTATCCACATCTGCTGATCCCCATTTGGGGTCGGCAATAATGAATCCCGCCAGGGGACCTTTGACTACAATACGTGGCTTGCATCTCCTGGTTTTCCGCCTGGTGTATCGCCGTTCTTTGCGGATTTGCTGCACCAACAGCCAGTCGCTTTTTTCGATGATTGGAGCGTGATGCCCCTCAATGAAATACTGCGTTTCCAGTCCGTTGTTTTTGACGCTCTTATGAGTAAAGAAATCTACCGTAACTGTTTTTTGACACAGGGCATCTCCGCAATATTTCTCATTGCGGAGAATGCCAAGGACGCTGCCGGAACTCCATACCGATAGACCCTTTACAGTCAGAATGCCGCTCTTTGTCAGCAAATCTGCAATCTGTGTGGAGGAATAGCCCTCCAGATAAAGACTGTAGATGGTTCGTACCACATCGGCCTCGTCCTCATCTATCTCCCAATCATGGCCCTTATAGCCGAGAAGAGACCAGTTGGGGTAGATACCCAAGCCCTGGGCTCGGCGGCGCTTGAATGACCATTTCAGACTGTTGGACTTCTGCTCGGACTCACTCTGGGCAACAAGGCTCAATACGGTGATGACCATATCACTGCTCCGATCCAGAGTGTTCAGCTTTTCCGTTTCAAAGTACACGCCCACGGGAGGGTCGAGTTTGCGGAGCATAAAGATGTAGTTCAGACTGTCCAGAACATTACGGGCAAAACGGCTGACCTGCTTGGTGATAATCAAATCAATCTCACCGGTCTTGCATTTCTCTATCATTTCAAGAAAATGCTCGCGGTGCAGAACCGAAGTGCCGGAAATACCCTCGTCCGCAAAGATGCCTGCGAACTCCCATTCAGGGTTTTCCTGAATCATTTTTGTATAGTTCTGCACCTGCAACTCATAACTGCTTGCCTGGTTGTCCTCTTCGGTACTTACTCGGCAATAGGCGCAGACGCGGAGTTTTTTCTTTTCCGCATCTGTAATTAAATCCTTTTTTGCCGGGATAATCTGCACCTCCTTCTGAGGGCCGTTGGCATACGCTTCACGAATGGCATCTTTGGTAGACTGCCTTTTTTCATCACTACGCCCACGAGGTCGAAGTGGTTGTTTCTTAGTTATTTTCATATGGTTTCACCTCCTCCCGCTGCAAAATTGTAGTTGTGGCAAGAAACCCGCAGACTACGGCAGCATGGAGCCGGCGCCCTATTATTATAATGCAAAACCATTTCTTTTGAGTTGCATTTACATTTCACCTTGTATGTAATAAGGGCAAAAAAATAAGAAGCCCGAAGGCTTCCTATTATTCAGCGTCATGGCTCATAGCTTTGAGCATTTGGATGGCTGCGGATTTCTGACTCGGAGTGAGACAGACCCAACAGTCAAACAGTTCCTTCATGTCCGGCGTCAGTTCGACCATATCTGTGTCGGCAAAGAACTGCGACATAGTGATGCCGAATCCTTTGCATATCGTCTCAAGGGTCGCAACGGAGGGAACGGTATTTCTTCTGAAAATGTTACCAATCGTGGATTGTGCCAAACCGCACTCTTTTGAAAGTTTGTACTCCGTCCAACCGCGCTCTCGCAATAACTGCTGGAGACGAGCGTGCGTATCCATAGCATCACCGCCTTTCTCATATCTATTTTACTTCCGAGCTGAAATATAATATACTTATGAGTTGAAACGAAAATAGATATGGAGTATGATGTAGTGGACGATTGAACAGGATTTCGGAGGGGCTGCTATGACCAAAACTGAAAAAAGAATGCACCGAGTGTGCTTTACGGGTCATCGCCCCGAAAAGCTGACACGGCACAAAAAAGCCATCAAGAAGGATCTGGAAAAAGAAATCCGCCAGGCGGTCGCTGACGGACTGAATGTCTTTATAACGGGAATGGCAAGAGGAGTGGACATCTGGGCGGCTCAAATTGTGCTGATGCTCCGTGACGAGGGTTACGATGTCAAACTGATGTGTGTTTGCCCCTATGAGGGCTTTGAGCGCGGCTGGAACCAAGAATGGCAGAAAGCATACCGAGAGATACTGGCGGCAGCAGACTTCGTGAAATATGTCTGTGAGGGCTACAACCGAACCTGCTTTCAGGCACGGAATGAATGGATGGTTAATCACTCTGCCAGGGTTATTGCCGTATTCAACGGCGAAAAAAGCGGGACGAAAAATACGATAGATTATGCAATGAAGATCGGTGTACCTGTTGTCTGCATCGAGGGATGAGCGTTGCACCTTTTAATTATTCCTCTGAACCCAATGCACACCCTCCAGACCTATAATTAAAAAGTACATAGGCAAAAATGCAAAAAGGCTCTACGGCGATCATTCCTCGGTTACCGTAGAGCCTACTTTCATTAAAAGGTATATAAAAACCATTGCGAATACGGGTTTCTGCAAAAAGAAACTGGACACCCGCTTCGATACTCATCGTATCAAAACTGGTGTCCAGTTATGGTCCGAGTGGAGGGACTTGAACCCCCGGCATCCTGCTCCCAAAGCAGGCGCGCTACCAACTGCGCTACACCCGGTTATTTGATTTGCTTTCCGGCGGACCTTCTCTTGCGCGCCAATGCCGTATCATTATAACTCATCGCCGCGCGGCTTGCAAGCGTTTATCGCCATTTTCATCTCTCACTCTTCGCAGCCGTCATCTTTATAAACGGCGAACATGCCCCAGAACAGCACACCCGCCAGCGCCAGCGCGCAGCCGAGCCCCGTATAGAACACCGCGATAAACACCTCCGGCAGCAGCCCCGATGAGCGCAGCCATATGCCGCCGCCCATCATGACCGCCATGATGCAGTAGCCCTTCAGATCAAAAAAGTGCCACACCGGACGAAAGCGCTCCCGATACCCTTTTATGCGCTTTGTATGCTTCATGCTCATCCTGAAAAACATGAACCCGAACGCTCCGAACACGACCAGCGAGAGGAGAACATGCACTATACCGATGTGCGGCAGCGCCCCATATGATATGACCCCCAGTCGGGCGACATTAAACCCGGCAAGCAGCCACACGCACCCGGCAATGGCGAGCAGGGTGCGTTTTTTGACGTGGAAATGCGGACGCTCTCTCATAAATCTTTATCCTTTCAAACGCCGAGCTCACAGCAGTGGCAGTTTTTTGAGCACCTCCGTAAAATACGGCGGCAGCTCGGTACAGATATGCACCTGCTCGCCGCTGCGGGGGTGGATAAATTTAAGCTCCCTCGCGTGCAGGCACTGCCCCTCAAGCCCCTTATCGGGGCTGGGCGCGCCGTACACAAAATCGCCAAGCAGCGGATGCCCGATATGCGCCATGTGCACGCGTATCTGGTGGGTGCGGCCGGTTTCGAGACGGCAGCGGATGTGCGTATAGCCGCGATAGCGCGCGAGCTGCTCCCATTGCGTCACGGCATTGCGGGAGGCTTTATCCGTGACCGCCATCCTCTTTCTGTCCACGGGGTGACGCCCGATGGGGGCATCGACCGTACCGCTCTCCTCTCGAAAATTGCCCCTCACGACGGCCTCATACACGCGCGAGAGGCTGCGGTCGGCAAGCTGCGCCGAGAGAGCAAGGTGCGCCGCGTCGTTCTTCGCCGCTATGATAAGCCCCGATGTGTCCTTGTCGATGCGGTGGACTATGCCCGGCCGCTTCTCTCCGCCGACGCCCGACAGCGAATCGCCGCAGTGGTGCATCAGCGCGTTTACGAGCGTACCGTCGGGGTGACCCGGCGCGGGGTGCACCACCATGCCGCGCGGCTTGTTGACGACGATGACGTCCTCGTCCTCATACGCGATATCGAGCGCGATAGCCTGCGGCCGAAGCTCTGTATCGCGCAGTTCAGGCATGAGCAGCTCTATCCTCTCGCCCGGCGAGCACTTATAATTTTTTCTGACCGGCCTGCCGTTAACGCTGACATTGCCCGCGTCCAGCAGGCGCTGAGCCGCGCTGCGCGTCAGCCCGGGCACATTTTGCGCAAGAAGAGCGTCGATCCTGTCGGCGCTCTCCTGTGCGGTTATTACTATTACATTATCCATCAAATATCCCTGAATTCCGCGAGAATATCCTCAATATCGAAGCTCTCGGCAGCGGGAGCGGCCTTAGGCTGCGGCTTGGGCTTCTCGGCGGGAGTCTCCTCGGCATGGAGCGACGCTTTGAAGTCGCCCCAGAACGCATCGTCCGGGCGTATCGGCGTATTCTCCGCCGGAAATTCGGCCGAGCTGTCGCCAATGCTGAAAACGTCGGTCTTCTCCTTGCCCGGAGCCACGGCCGCAGCGGGGTTTGTGCTCTTTATGCCGAAAATGTCGTGAAACTCATCGACGGGCTCAACCGGCTCGGGCTTGCGTTCGGGCTTTTTATCGCCCTCGTCCCGTTCTCCGACAAAGAGATATATGATAAACATCAGGCAGGAAACGACGAGGACGGCGTCCGCGATATTGAACACTGCGAAGTTGACAAACTCCAGCTTGAACATATCCACAACGTAGCCGTAGAGCACGCGGTCGATGCAGTTGCCCAGCGCACCGGCCAGAAACAGCACCTCGCACCAGACGGCGAACTTTGAATCGAAGGTGCGCCGCACGAGCAGCACCACGATGAGCACGACCATCACGGCGGCGATGCCGAGGAATATCCAGCGCGCGTAACTTACCCCGTCAAGGAGGCCGAAGGCGGCGCCGGAGTTGTGGATATTGACAAGCTTCACGACGCCCGGTATCAGGGCCTCGGAGCCGGTCGCAAGAGTGATATTCACAGTGACCCAATACTTGAGCCACTGATCCGCGATAAGCAATATCACGGCTATAATAGCATACACCATTTTTTCTCCTCGTTTTTACGCCTCATGTAATCTCTTTTGCGTCAGCTCGATTACGAGCATTGGAGAGTATCTTTTTTGCACTCGCGCGCTTAATTAGATAATGCAATATTCAGACCACGTCATGCCTTCCCCTTGAGGGGAAGGTGTCGGCACAAGCCGACGGATGAGGTGGCTTTTCAATATTGCTCTTATCTACTATAATGCACCAATATGCGCGATTAGTCAAGCTTTGCGACGACCGCGGCACAGCGCGGGCACAGTCCGGTCTCGGGATCGGCCTGTGTCGAGTGCATCCAGCAGCGCGGGCACTTGGTACCTGCGGCCTCCTTGACGGAGATCGTCAGGCCGCTGTTGCCGCCGCCCTGAGCGGTGACGGCCTCGGGATCGACATCGTCATCCTCGGCGATGAGGCACTCGGAAACGATGAGCAGCTCCTGAAGATTCATGTCCTTTACCTTATCGACAACGGCCTTGCTCTCGCCCTTGGCGCGCAGCGTGACCGCCGCCTCAAGGGGCTTGCCGATGCGCTTTGCGGCGCGGGCCTTCTCCAGAACGCCGTTGACGTCATCCCTGACGGAGATGAGAGCATCCCACTTTGCCATTGCGGCGTCGTCGAGCGCGTACTCGGTGAAGGGCTTATTCATCTCGTTGAACAGGACGTTGCGCGCGTCATCGCCGTCGCGGTGGGGCATTGCCAGCCAGATCTCGTCGCAGGTGAAGGCGAGGATGGGCGCGAACATCTTGGTGAGAGTGTCGAGGATGATAAACAGTGCGGTCTGAGCGCTGCGGCGCTTTAGCCCGGTGCGTTCTTCGCAGTAGAGTCTGTCCTTGATGATATCAAGATAGAAGTTTGAAAGCTCGACGACGCAGAAATCGTTGATGAGGTGGGAGACCACATGGAACTCATAGTCGCAGTAGGCAGCCTCGGCCTTTTCGATGAGCGCGTCCAGGCGGGTGATCGCCCAGCGGTCAAGCTCCTCCATGTCCTCGGGCTTGACAAGGTTGTTTGCGTCGAAGCCATCGAGGTTGCCCAGGCAGTAGCGGGCGGTGTTGCGGAACTTGAGGTAGTTCTGCGAAAGCTGCTTGAAGATCTCCTTTGAGCAGCGGACGTCGACGTGGTAGTCTGCCGAGCCTGCCCAGAGGCGGATGAGGTCAGCGCCGAACTCCTCGATGATCTCGGCGGGATCGACGCCGTTGCCGAGGGACTTGTGCATGACCTTGCCGTCGCCCGCGACCGTCCAGCCGTGGGTGAGGCACTCCTTATACGGCGCGCCCTCGCCGAGTGCGCCGACAGCGACGAGCAGAGACGACTGGAACCAGCCGCGGTACTGGTCGCCGCCCTCGATATACATAGTGCTCGGCCAGAAGCCCTGGTCGCGCTTCATTGCCGCGTAGTGGGTGGAGCCGGAGTCGAACCAGCCGTCAAGGGTGTCGGTCTCCTTGGTGAAGTGAACGCCGCCGCAGTGGGGGCACTTGAAGCCGGCGGGCAGAAGCTCCTCTGCTTCCAGCTCAAACCACGCGTTGGAGCCGCGCTGCTCGAAGATCTTTGCGACAGACTCGATGCTCTCGTCGGTGCAGACGGGCTTGCCGCAGTCGGAGCAGTAGAAAACGGGGATGGGCAGGCCCCAGCGGCGCTGGCGGGAGATGCACCAGTCGGCTCTCTCTCGGATCATTGCGCCCATGCGCTCCTTGCCCCACGCGGGCAGCCAGCGCACGTCCTCGCAGGCGGCGACAGCCTCCTCCTTGAAGGAGTCTACCGAGCAGAACCACTGCGGGGTGGCGCGGAAGATGATGGGCTGCTTGCAGCGCCAGCAGTGGGGGTAGCTGTGGACGATATCCTCGGAGGCGAAGAGAGCTCCGCTCTCTTTCATGTCGTTTAAGATGACGGGGTTTGATTCCTCGGTGCCCATACCGGCGTACTTGCCGGCGTAATCGGTGTGGCGTCCCTGATCGTCAACGGGAACGACCATGTCCATACCGTAGCGCTTGCAGGTGAGGTAGTCCTCTGCGCCGAAGCCGGGAGCGGTGTGGACGCAGCCGGTACCGGAGTCCATGGTGACGTAGTCTGCCAGCAGCAGGCGGCTGGTCTTGGGCAGGAAGGGATGATCGGCCAGCATATTCTCAAAGAACGCGCCCTCGTGGGTCTCGACGATCTCGTATTCCTCGAAGCCGCCGATATTCATGACCTGCTTTACGAGCGCTTCCGCCATGATGTACATTTCGCCGTTGGGCGCCTTGACGACGGCGTAGCTCTCGGCCGGGTGCAGCGCGATGGCGAGGTTGCCGGGCAGGGTCCAGATGGTGGTCGTCCAGATGACGAAGAAGAGCTTTGCCTTGTCAAGATGGCTCAGCTTGCCCAAATCGTCGTTCATCGGGAACTTGACATATACGGTGGTGCATGGGTCGTCCTGATATTCGATCTCGGCCTCGGCGAGCGCGGTCTCGTCGTGGGCGCACCAGTAGACGGGCTTGAGACCCTTGTAGATATGGCCGTTTTTATACATCTTGCCGAATACGCGAACCTCGTCGGCCTCGAAGCCCTTGTCCATGGTTCTGTAGGGATGCTCCCAGTCACCGACGACGCCGAGACGTTTGAAGCCCTCCATCTGGATGCCGATGTACTTCTCGGCGTATGCCTCGCATGCCGAGCGGAAGTCGGCGACGCTCATGGCCTTGTGGTTGAGCTTCTGCTCCTTGATGATGGCGCTCTCGATGGGCATGCCGTGGTTATCCCAGCCGGGGATATAGGGCGTGTAGTAGCCGCGCATGGCGTAGGAACGGGTGATAAAGTCCTTGAGTGCCTTGTTGAGCGCGTGACCCATGTGGATGGCGCCGTTTGAGAACGGAGGGCCGTCGTGGAGGTTGAACAGGGGCTTGCCCTCGTTCTTCTTGAGCATTTCGTTATAGATATCAAGCTCCTCCCAGTGCTTGAGCATCTCCGGCTCACGCTTGGGCAGTCCCGCGCGCATGGGGAACTCGGTCTTGGGAAGATTAAGTGTTGCGTCGTATTTCTGTGCCATGTTTATTTCTCCTCTAATTTTTTAAATAGACTATTTATAGGTATCGGTTAGCCGATTAGCGTTGCTTGACAAGGGAATATACGCCTGACAGCACATTTTTCTCAAAAATCATTCAAAATTATATTGCTGTCAGGTGCTTGCAGTTTTGACGGAGCAAAAATGCGTCCAGACAATGAAAAGGCCGCAGAGAATACTTTGTGTATTGTCAAGGGCTTTGAAGCAGTATGGGTGCATTTGTGCCCGTCAAAACCGTGTATTCCCTTGTCATGCAATGCTGCAAAAAATGTAGAAGGCGTGTCGAAAGGTCAAATCCCGTTCGCACGCCTTCTGTTGCAACGCAGTTAAGCCGAAATTTTCATTTCGGCAAAAAACTCAGATCTCGTCTTTTACAAAGCTGAACACCTGAGTGTTGCCTGCATCCACGGGGGCGGGAGTGGGAGCTGCGGGCTCGGCAGGTATTCGTATGGCCTCGGTGGCCTTGTCGGAGCCAAGGCGGGAGGCGGCGCTGATGGTATCGAGCGTGTCAAGCTGCTTCTGGCACATCTCGCGCACGGAGTCGAAGAACTTCGCGGAGCTGAGCTTTGCGGCCTGAAGGCGGGATTCCTCCAGAGCGATGCGCTCGTCGATGCCGCCGAGAAGCGCGGAGGCCTTCGCCTCGGCCTCAGACACGATCGTCTGGGCGCGGGCGCGGGCGTCGTTCTCGATCTGGACGCTGAGCTTCTGCGCGGAGAGGATGGCCATGTTCAGGGCGCTCTCGTTGTTGCGGTACTCTTCGATCTTGTCAACAAGAACCTTCATCTTGCCCTTGAGGACGGCATTCTCCTTCTGGAGCGCTTCAAAGTCGTTTGCAAGCTCGTCGAGATAGTCGTCGATAGCGACCATATCGTAGCCGCCGAACATGCTTCTGGCTTTGTCAAAGCTTTTTTCCCGGATTTCCTGAGGAGTAGTCATATCTAAAATCCACCTTTCAGTAGTTGCTGTTTATTTTTTGTGTTATCTCGCCTGCGCCGTATCAGAAATACAGACCGGAGTTTTCAAAATCCTCCACCGCGTCGCCTACGAGGTCGACATTTGCGGGTGTGGCTATACACGCTTTATCCGAAACACGCATTATTCTGCCGCCTAAGGCGTAGGTAACGCCGGACAAAAAGTCCACCATGCGGCGAGCCGTGTCGCGGTCTGTCTTTTCAAGATTCACGAGAACGGCCTGACGCGATTTGATGCTGTCGGCAATCTCAATGGTATCTTCAAATTCAATGGGGATGGCCATAAGCATCTTCGTCCTGGCGCTCTTTTCCGGAGCGGGAGGCGGGGGCGGCGTTCTGCTCTCCCTGCGGGAGAAAACGGGGCGGGGCTGCTTTTCCTCAAAGCTCTCCTCCTGTACGGGAACCTCCTCCTCGGCAAATTCCTCCTCTGCCGCTCTTTCTTCGTTCTCTATATAGTCATCATCATAGGGATGCATTGCGTTTTTTATATTGTCAAACCACGCCATATTTTTCCTCCGTTTTTTAGCTTAAAATAATCGTTTTTACCATAACCCGACCGGTGATAATGGAGATAATCTTCTTTGCACTCGCGCACTGAATTAGTGCTTGGATATTTTCACTATGCTCCAATGTTCATATTCGGGCTGTCGCAATAACGATAAGCATCAATCTCAACGCGAATCGCCTCTCCGGCGAGGAGCGCCAGCCGGCGCCGAATCGCCTCAATTGCAATTGTAATTCCTCGCGCCGAATATGCCGCTGCCAACGCGGACGATGTTCGCGCCCTCCTCGATGGCGGCCTGAAAATCCGCGCTCATGCCCATGGACAGAAAGTCCATAGAGACATTATCGTATTTTTTTGCCCCAATGTCAACAAAAAGCTGCTTCATTGCGCGAAAATATGGCCGATTTTCCTCCATATTTTCACAAATCGGGGGTATTGCCATCAGCCCGCGCACCCTCACGGCCTGAAAAGAAGCCATCATCGGCAGAATTTCCCACAGCTTTTCCGGCGCAAAACCGCCCTTTGCCTCCTCGCCGCCGATGTTCACCTCAAGCAGTATATCCTGCGTTGTGCCCATAGCCGCCGCGCGCTTATTGATGACCTCGATAAGCTCAACGCTGTCGGCCGAGTGAATAAGCTCAACCTTGCCGACGATGTACTTGACCTTGTTTTTTTGCAGCCTGCCGATAAAATGCAGCGGGCAGCCTTCATACGCGCCCTGCTCGAGCTTTTCCGTCAGCTCCTGAACGCGGTTTTCGCCGCAGATGTCAACACCTGCGGCTATCGCCTCGCGCACGCGATGCGCGTCGTTCATCTTCGTTGCGGCGCAAAGCAGCACGCTCCCCGGAGCGACCCCGCAGCGAGAGCACGCCGCGGCCATTTCTTCCTTTACCCGCTTAACGTTTTCTTCAATGCTCATATCTATTCTATCACCTTTTTTATTCGTTTTTTACATTTTAAATAATCGCTTTTGCGGTGTCCCGACCATTGACATTGCGGTTGTCGTTATTGCACTCGCGCTCTGAATTAGAAACAGCAATGTTCAACAACCTCTGCACCCGTAGGGGCGGCCATTGGCCGTCCGCTCCTGCCGGAGGGGCAATTCGCATTAAGGCTTAAAAGAATCGCTATTGCAACGGCTCGACCGGTGACAATGGCAATAATCGTGATTGCACTCGCTTGCAGGTCAATTTCCAGAGGATAACGGGAACGCGATTTCTGGCATCCAGCATCTATTTTGCCGCGCCGCATGATTTGAGAAACGGACGAGCGATGCTCGCCCCTACAATTAGTGCGCGAGTGCAAAATCGGCAATTGCCAATATCATAGGTCGGGCTGACGCAAAAACGAATATTAAAAATGTAGCAACGAATTAAAAAATTATATCCATCCCCTCGCGCAGCTCATTCTCCCGCACGAGGAAGTAGTCTTCGTTTTGAAAAATTATCTCGACCGGGCACTTTTCCTCCATGCCCGCCCTGAGAACGTACACATAAGCCTCGTCGGAATCGCGGTGCAGAGCGCTCGCGGGAACCTTTATCCCGCTGCTCTCGGACATTGTCACGGTCAGCGTCAGGCGGCGGGCGTTGAGCACGTCGCAAAGCCCCTCTCGGCAGCGCAGTACGAGCCTGCCGTTATCGTTTGACAGCACCTGCGCCGGGTAGCTGTCAAGCAGCGTGAGCGTGACGGTCTGACCGCGCCGGAGTGAGGCGGCCTCGTTTGTATCCGCGACGAAAAGCCAGCCGCCCCGGACGATCTTGCCGACGGCGTTTTCGGGAATTTCCGGCGTGAAGCCCGCGAAATCATCAAGGCTCATTTCCTCGAAGCCGTCAAGATAATTGCTGAAAAAGCCGCCGCAGGGCGCATATATAAGCCCGCGCAGCTCGCCGCTGACGGGCGGCGCTCCGTTTCTCTCGTCGAGCAGGCTGAGGTAGGCATCTTCCGCCTCCCGCCTGACGGCGATAACCTCCCCGCCCCGCACGCGCTCGCCGGTGCGGACAGGCAGGTAGGCGTCGTTATCCGAGCATGTGACATAGCTCTCATCGCGCAGAACGACGCCCTCTAAGCACAGCGCGCTGCTCTCGGTCACGCGCTGCGCGCGCACCGTTTTTGGTGCCTCGGCGCTTTGAAGAAAGCCGGCTCCGAGGTATGCCGCCAGCGCTAAGAAAAGCGCGGCGGCGGCAAAGCGAAGGTATCCCGCGCCTCGCATCATTCCTCGCAGGAAAGCTCCACGGGCTTGGGCGGGATTATGGTGGATATGGCATGCTTATAAATAAGCTGCTGCCTGCCGTCGGAGTCGAGCACAACGGTGAAGCCGTCGTAGCCCTTTACGACCCCGTGCATCTGAAAGCCGTTCATGAGGAAAACCGTGAGGCTTACCTTATCGCGGCGAACCTGGTTGAGAAATGCGTCCTGTAAATTCTGTGTCTTTTGCATGATTGCAGCTCCTGTATATGTATTTTGGCACCTGTTCGGTGCGAAAATATCATAAACCACGCGAGTGCAAATATTCGGTCGAAAGCCGTCGGGCTTCATTAAAATCGGGCGATACGCCCCAGCGTATGCGCAGAGCGCTGTCGTCGCGCCTGAGCCATGTGAGCTGGCGCTTTGCGTAGCGGCGCGATTCGCGCTTTATAAGCTCGATCGCTTCCTCGCGCGTCACTTCGCCGCGGAAAAACGCCGCCGGTTCCTTGTAGCCTATGGCCTGCATCGAGGTCATCTCGGGCGAAAGCCCCTCGTCAAGAAGCGCCTTTACCTCGTCAAAAAGCCCCTGCGCGACCATCTCGTCAACGCGGCTGTCGATGCGCCGGTAAAGCTCTGCCCTGTCCTCATAGTCAAGGACTATGCGCACGGCTTCGTAGCGCGGGGGGATCGCCTTCGTTTCCGCGTCGTGCTGAGTTATGGTCCTGCCGCTGAGGGTATAAACCTCGATGGCGCGGATAATGCGCCGCTTATCGGCCGGGTGCAGCTTTGCCGCGCGCTCGGGGTCAATTTCGCGCAGCCGCTCGAGCATAGCCTCGCCGCCGAGCGCGTCATACTCCGCGCCTAAGCTCTCCCGCAGGGCGTTATCGCCCTCGTTTTCGGCAAAGTCGCGGCCTGATATGAGCGAGTCGATATATAAATTCGTGCCGCCGGCCAATATGGGCAGCTTGCCGCGCGAGAGTATATCGTCAACGCAGCGCCCCGCCTCGAGGACGTAGCGCGCGACCGAGAAGCTCTCGTCCGGCTCTGCGACGTCGATCATGTGGTGCGGCACGCCCTGCGCCTCATTGGGCGTGACCTTGGCGGTGCCGATATCCATGCGGCGGTAGAGCTGCATGGAGTCGGCGGAGACGATCTCGCCGTCAAAGTCCTTTGCCAGCGCTACGGCAAGCCTTGTCTTTCCCGTCGCCGTCGGGCCTGTTACAACAACGATTTTCGGTATCATTTTTTCTTTTTTCCTTTTCGCTTCGGGACTTCAATTAATCGCTTTTGCCGGTATCCCGACCGGTGAGCCTGGAAAGCATCGTTTTTGCACTCGCGCATTTATTTAGAAGCATCAGAGCTTAGAGCGGGTCATACCTCCCTCTGACGAGGGAGGTGGCAAGGCACTTGTGCCTTGACGGAGGGAGAGATATGACGCAATAATTAACTCCCCGGTGTATCTCTCCCTCAGTCACGGCTTGCGCCGCGACAGCTCCCTCGTCAGAGGGAGCTATGAGATTTGCAAAGCATTTACCGCTCTCACCGGTCGGGCTGACGCAAAACCGATTATTGCCAGTCCCAATGCGAATTGCCCCTCCGGCGAGGAGCGGCAGCCGCCGCCGGACGAGCAGTGCTCGCCCCTACGATGGAATGGAAAATATTTTTCAAATCTCACCGGTCGGGCTGTCGCAAGGGCGATTATTACCAATCTTAACGCGATCAGACTATGCGGCTGAAGAATTTATCCAGCTCCTTTTTCGTCAGCCGCGCCGAGACCGGTCTGCCGTGAGGGCAGTATTTGACCTCTCCCGACGCGACCGCCTCCGCGATGCGCTCAAGCTCGGCGGTATCGTGGCGGCGTCCGGCCTTTATCGCGGCCTTGCACGCGACGGTATGCAGAAGCTCATCGCGCACGCTCCCGGCGTCAACGCCGCCGCAGCGAAGCTTTTCGCACAGCTCCTCGGCGGCGCTTGCCGCCTCGCCGGGGTCAATGTCGTCCGGCACGGCGCGGATGGCGAAATCGCTTGCGCCGAAGGGCTCGATCTCAAAGCCGAGTGAGGACAGAAGCTGCGCGTTTTTCTCGATAAGCTCCGCGTCGCCCGCGTCGGGCTTTATGATGACGGGGCTGAGCAGCGTCTGGCTCATGATCTCCCTGTTCTGCGCCTTCAGGCGGTCGAATATCATGCGCTCGTGCGCGGCGTGCTTGTCGATAAGCAGCATTTCGCCGTCGAGCTCGGCGACGATATATGTACCCAGCGCCTCGCCTATGACGCGGCAGGCGCTTTCTTTGACTTTTTCAACATTTTGAACAGTTTTTTCAGCATATACGGGACTTTTCTCCCGCTCTTTTTCGACAAATTCCGGTGCTTTCTGCGCGTAATACGCAGGTTTCGGACGCGCGGTGTCGAAATTCGTCGGCATCTTGGGCTGCTGCGGGCGCGCTGCCTCCCTGCGGTATTCCCCGGCGCTCATGCTGCGGAAAAAGTCCGGCTTTGCCGCAGCCGCGATGCGCTTTGTGCTCTCGGAAAGGCCGATCTCGAGCGGAGCGCTCTCCTGCTCGAGGGTCGCGCGCACCGCCTGATAAACGAGGTCGAATACCTTCTTCTCGTCCGAGAACTTGACCTCGGTCTTGGCGGGGTGAACGTTCACGTCCACGGCGCCCCGGCTCAGGCTGAGATACAGCACGCAGGAGGGGAAGCGCCCGGTCAGCAGTGTGTTTTTATACGCCTGCTCGAGCGCCGTCTGCAAGAGCGCGGATTTTATATATCTGCCGTTGCAGTAAAAATGCTGGTTGCTTCGGTTGCCGCGCCCCATTGCGGGAGAGGACACGAAGCCCTCGACGGCCATGCCCTCGCCCTCGGCCTTGCAGGGCAGCATGGAGTTTGCAGTCTCGCGGCCAAGCAATGAGTACGCGGCCGACTCGGCTCTGCCGTCGCCGGGGGAGAAGAAAAGCTCCTCGCCGTCGCGGCGGCAGCGCAGCGATATATCCGGCCTGCCCAGCGCACAGTGCATGGCGGCGGCGGTGCAGGCGGCGGCCTCCGAGCGGTCGCTCTTTAAAAATTTCAGTCTCGCGGGGGTGTTGAAGAAGATATCGCGCACAGTGATGCTCGTGCCCTCCGGGCAGCCGCAGGGCACCATGTCGATGATATCGCCCGCCTGAACCGTCACGGCGACGCCCTCGGCAGCGCCCTTTTCGCGGGTAACAAGCTCAATGCGGCTGACCGCAGATATCGCCGCCAGCGCCTCGCCGCGAAAGCCCATCGTGCCTATCGCCTCAAGGCCCTTTTCGTCGCGCAGCTTGCTCGTCGCGTGGCGGGTGAAGGCGATACCGGCGTCCTCGGGGCTCATGCCGCAGCCGTCGTCGGTAACGCGGATATAGGTCGCGCCGCCGTCGGAAAACTCGACGCTTATCTTCTTCGCGTCCGCGTCAAAGGCGTTCTCGACAAGCTCTTTTATGACCGAGGCGGGTCTCTCAACGACCTCGCCAGCGGCTATCATGTCCGCCACAAGCGGCGGCAGTATGTTAATCTTCGTCATTTCTTTCCTTTCGTTGCGACGCTTCGGCTAATCGCTTTTGCCGGTGCCCGACCGGGCGGCGGCTGCCGCAGAGCAATTCGCATATGGATTAGCGGTAATCGTTATTGCGGT
>OLNX01001735.1_pt1 | contig 17939 bp, 20 predicted proteins | sample 1672611 | NCBI WGS metagenome assembly OLNX01 (sample SAMEA3136705, study PRJEB25190) | human gut metagenome | reverse complement strand
GGTGACGGATATGAGCTATATGTTCGAAGACTGCAGCGGTCTGACAAGCCTTGACATGACGTCGCTGGGTACATCAAAGGTGACGGATATGAGCTATATGTTCGAAGACTGCAGCGGTCTGACAAGCCTTGACATGACGTCGCTGGGTACATCAAAGGTGACGGATATGAGCTATATGTTCGAAGACTGCAGCGGTCTGACAAGCCTTGACTTGACCGGATGGAATACATCAAATGTGACGAGTATGGAGCATATGTTCTCAGGCTGCAACGGTCTGACAAGCCTTGACATGACCGGATGGAATACATCAAATGTGACGGATATGGGTGGTATGTTCAGCGACTGCAGCGGTCTGACAAGCCTTGACCTGACGTCGCTGGGTACATCAAATGTGACGGATATGCATAATATGTTCTCAGGCTGCAGCGGTCTGACAAGCCTTGACATGGCCGGATGGAATACATCAAATGTGACGAGTATGAATTGGATGTTCTCCGGCTGCAGCGGCCTGACAAGTCTTGACCTGACGCCGTTAAATACATCAAGGGTGACGGATATGGACATGATGTTCAACGGCTGTAGTGGTCTGACAAGCCTTGACTTGACCGGATGGAATACATCAAAGGTGACGAGTATGGAGCATATGTTCTCAGGCTGCAGTGGCTTGACAAGCCTTGACCTGACGCCGCTGGATACATTAAGGGTGACGGATATGCGCTATATGTTCTCAGGCTGCAGAGACCTGACAAGCCTTGACTTGACTGGATGGCATGCACCATATGTGACGAATATGAGTTATATGTTCTACAACTGCAGCGGCCTGACAAGCCTTGACCTGACATCACTGGATGCATCATCAAATGTGGAGTATATGAGCTTTATGTTTTCCGGCTGCAGTGGCTTGACAAGCCTTGACCTGACGCCGCTGGATACATCAATGGTGAAGTATATGAGCTCTATGTTCTCCGGCTGCAGCAGCCTGACAAGCATCACTACAGGCCCGGAATTCAAATTTGTTGGCACTGACTATTATCTTTTCGGCACTTGGCAGAACACCGCCGGCGAGACATTTAACGGAAATAACGGCACCGCCAATTTCCCATCCAATGTCGCCGACACATATACAAAAATATCAGATTAATTATTATTGCAAAAAGAGGAGTAATAAAAATGAATGACGAAACAAAAGGCGCCATCATAGTATTAATCATAGGATTGTGTGCAATCCTAATGACAGTGTTTGGAAGAAGTCAGATATTTCAGAATTGGAATAATAACTTGGGTGTTTCCGAATCTAAAAACAAAAATGTAAACATAACCGAAGAAAACTGAGCCTTTTTAAGGCTCTTTTTTTGTTGCACAAAAATATAATCCGCAAAAATTTGCGCTTTTCTTAAGAATCTGGCATAACAACTATAAGAACAAAAGAAGGAGGAATGATATATGTCTTTTGGAGAAGGTAACGAAGTGCAGGCTCCGCCAATCCGTGAAAATTCAAGAAAGAAGAAAATCAGGATTTCTACAATAAGAAAATCTTAAAAGAAGATACTAAAATAGAGGATATTCCACAGATGTTCCGGACATCCGATTTGTATATCATTGCGTTAAACAATGTAAGAAATCTGAATGAAAAACGCCACATCGTAAAGGTAATGATGCAGGATGCTAAAGAATACAGAGAAGCAGGATTGGACAATAAGGCTGATGTATTGGAAAATCTGCGAAGCTTGGTGTTTGGGAAACTGACTACTCCCCGGGGCAAGCCCGCGGGGGTTCTGATGATTGCATTCTATCAACATCCGTACACCACAAGGGCTTTGGGATGAAGCTCTCTGCCAGAGCATCTTCGCTTTACGTCCAGGCAGTCCTTCGGGACTGCCGTATTATCGGACGCTTTTCATACTGTTTCCAGCATGGGGAGGGCATAGTCAATCCCACCTGTTGTTTATGTTATGCAGCTTTAAATTTAATTCCGCTGTTCATTACTGTAATCTTATTGTCTATTATATATTGTTCTAATTCAAGATATTTCGCGTACAACTCATCAAAGTATCGTTTACATTTATACCTGCTGATGTTCTGCAGGTCTGTACCAATACAGTACATTAAGAATGATGAATACCAGTCACGCTGAACCCGCGTTCCGTCTGCCAATTCATACATCCTTTGAGAAAGTGCTTTCTTAATGTATTTATTGCAAGTATGGTCATACTGGCTTGCCAGGTAAGTTACCGGAACTTCAATATAGACTCCACCGGTTCTTTCAAACTTGGCTTTCGCCTGCGCCTGGAAATATCCCGGGCATCTGTTCTTGATGGATTTACCAAAACGCTTCTTGCGTTTATACTTATATACAAGCTGTTTTGTGCCGTCAGATTTCTGAACGACGGATGGCTTATCCTGGCGTTCTGTCTTCTTAGAACGCTTCTGTAGTTTCTTCGCATTCTTTGATTCCGTAATAAACACATTACCGAACGCCCTCATATGGTTTATTTCCTCATTGATTGCCAGATGCCTGTTTTCGGCAGCAATACGGCAGATATTTTTATATCGTGAGTGAAGTTTCTTGTATCGGTTTGACTTCTTCCAGGCCTTCTTCCCTTTACGTACCGTTCCGTCATCATTATAGTTTTCAGGATTCATTGCACGCCTTGACCTATCCATTTTCCTTAAAATCCGGGCTTCTTTTTGTTCTCTGGCCTTGATTGATGCTCCACGCTCCGCAAGGTTTTTTAATCCGACTTCTTCTTTTGATGTATACGCTATACTCTGCGGGCCAATGTCGCAGCCGATAAATCCTTTTCCGTATTGATGACGCCTTGTCCCGTCTGTATTAAATTTCGTTTTTGCTACACCTTCAATTGATATGTGGATAAATACACGTATTTTTCCACGTATCTCCTTAAATGAAACAGATGTATAACATGGACGGTAAGTGTCCATTATAATACCTTTTTGATTATACAGCTGAAGTGCAGTCTCATCAACCACTTCCGGATTTTCCAAATATTTAATTACAGACTCAATCTCCATCTCTGCAAAGATATCGTGTGATTCAATAGTTTTAATGCCATTTCCTCGCCTGGTTCTTGTATTCTTTGGCTTATTTACGATTGGACGCATGACAATATTTCCAAGCTTAAATTTCATGCCATTATTGTCTGCCGAAATCACAATTCCACGATTACGCTGTCTTGCTCTAATTGCCGGATAATCTCCATATTTTTTAAAGTGAATTGTTTTACCGTCAGAGAATAAGCACTTTTCTACTGCCCGCCATACATCTTCAGCTTTAGATAAAGCGAAAATAGAATTAAGCTGATATTGCTTATTAATCTTGACCATCGCTTTTTGACAGTATCCCCATGTAAGATTGTATAATTTCTGCATTTCATTCATTTCAGAAACAATAATTTTCATCTGTTCCTTATTATCAGCTTTCTTAGCCTTAGCATACATATCTTGAAGGCATCTGTATTTTTTAGTACGTGTTAGCTGTTCATAATTCTTTTTCATAATAGCTGTCAATTCGTTTCCGGCGATTCTTATAATATTTGACATATGAATAAGCTTACGCCTATCGCGTTCATCAACGTCCGCTTCAAGTACTAAAACATGCCGGTTTGTTATCTTATGAAATTGAATTAAGTTAACATTTTCTCTTGTATTGGTGTCCTGCATGTTTCTGCCTCCTGATATAACATCTTTATTATCCTTGCTTATATTTAATATGCAGGATTTTTTGCCAAAGAAGATGTTTTTTTACAAAAAATAAAATTTTTTATATGATACATGGATGCAATAGATTTTAATTATACCATATAAAAAAGCGGCTTTCATCCCCGACGCAAGCATCGGGGCTTTCGCCGCAAATATGTAACAATGCAGGAAGAAATACCGGAAGTGAAGTTTATAGAAGAAGAGGACGAAGATTACGAGGATTTCAGCCAGCCGGTGTTTGTAGATGGCGAAGAGGAAGAACAGCCGCATGTGTATCATGAAGAACCGTTAACGAAAGTTAAGCCAAATTTTCTAAAATTTGCTGTAATAACAGGAGTTATGATTGCAGCTATCGCAATTGGCAAAAAAAATAAAAAATAACAAAAAAAGAGGCCGCGAAGCTCACGCTTTTGCGGCCAATAATTTTTTAATGAAGTGCCTGTAAAATCAGGATTATGAACGATAATCCTTTACAAATAAATGGCAGTGCTGCGAGAGCGAGCGCTGCACTGACAACACCAAAGTGTCCGTCTGATGAATCTGCATCATCATACAAGTCATCATCATTTAATGACACATATCTGATTGCCATTTTAGATAAGTCCGTTCTCTTGTCGAGCTCAATCAGCTCCTCAAGAATAATCGTTAATAACTTTCTTCCTGTGTACATTACTCGCTTCATATTTGTTTCCTCCCGTGAAATAAATTTTTTTTGACACAGATAATATGCTGGAATGAGAACTATATAAAAATCAGCTATGTCACATCGGTATATGCAAAAATATTTTTTTTATTTTGTTTTTTATTGCTGTTTTTTTTACGCATATTAGATTCGTATTAAAAAATATAAGTTTAAAACAAAGAAAAGGAGAAAAAAATTATGAACATTAAAGAAGCAAAAATGGAAGTTGAGAAAGCAGTTAAGATTTATCTGGAGAAAGATGAGAATGGTGAGTATCGTGTGCCGCTCGTTCGTCAGCGTCCACTGTTCCTTGTAGGTGCACCTGGTATCGGTAAAACAGCTATTATGGAGCAGGTTGCAGAAGACCTTGATATCGCCCTGGTATCTTATTCCATGACACACCACACTCGTCAGAGTGCAATCGGACTTCCTTATCTGAAGGAAGTGGAATATAATGGCAAAAAATATACCAAATCAGAGTATACCATGTCAGAAATTATCGCATCTGTCTATGATGTTATCCAGAATACAGGTAAGAAAGAGGGTATCCTCTTCCTTGATGAAATCAACTGCGTTTCTGAAACACTTGCTCCGGCAATGCTGCTGTTCCTGCAGTATAAGCGTTTTGGTAACCAGCAGGTCCCGGAAGGATGGGTAGTAGTTACAGCAGGTAACCCGCCACAGTTCAACAAGTCTGTTAAGGAATTTGACGTGGCAACACAGGACCGTCTGAAAATGCTTCCAATTGATGCAGACTTTGACTGCTGGAAAGAATATGCATACAACGCAGGAATCCATCCGGCAATTACAGCTTTCCTTGAGACAAACCGTAAATGGTTCTATAGTATCAAGTCTACTGTAGATGGCCAGCAGTATATCACTGCACGTGGATGGGAAGACTTATCTGCTGAAATCCAGGCATATGAGAGAAACGGGTTCCCGGTAACACAGGAACTTATCATGGAGTACATTACCGATAAGGAATGTGCTCGTAAATTTGCTGTTTATTATGACCTGTTTAAAAAATATCGTGTAGATTATGCAATCTCCGATATCATTGCAGGCAATATTTCTTCCGGAGCAATCCAGAAGGCTCAGGCAGCGAAATTTGATGAGCGTCTGTCTATCATTTCCATGCTGATGGAAAGCCTTGGTATTTCTGCCAAAGGTGTTGTTGTTGAGGAAGAAGCACTTGAAGACGTAGTTAAAAAACTGCGTGTAGTCAAGAAAAATGCGAATAAATCTACAAGCGTTTATCAGATGCTTGCAGAAAATATTGCCGATATCAAAGACAATATTGACAAACAGAAGCAGGCCAATGCGTTATCTGCTGCAAGAAAAGCAGTACTTCTGCGCGAAATCAAGCTTATTGAAAGCTACAAAAATAAGCTTGATGAAGAACAGATTGTAAGTTCCGACAATGCAGCACAGTTTGCACTTGTTAAAAAGACATTCCAGAAAGATGTGAAAAAAATGCAGACTGCTGCTAATAAGACAACGGCCTCTATGGAGAATGCTTTCAAGTACATGGAAGCAGCATTTGGAGATGAGCAGGAAATGACCCTGTTTGTTGCAGAGCTTACTGTTAACCGTAACATTGCAAACTTTATTGCAAAACACGGCAGTGACTCTTACTTCAAACATAACTCCAGCATGCTCATCTACAATGAAGATGACAAGCTGACTGGTGAAATTGACCAGCTGCTGGATGAGGCTGTCTAATACATTTGCTTCACAAAACCAGAACCCCGGGGATATATTCCCTGGGTTCTTTTTTTGTGTGTTTAAAAATCACGCATATTAGATTCGTAATATTAGAAAACAAACAAAAAGAAAGGAAGAATTAAAAATGGAATTAAAGATTAAAGGAAAAGGACAGGTAGCACCAATGCCTGGACAGGAGATGACAAATTTTGAAGCAATCGCAAATAAGTGTCTCAAACAGATTAAAAACAAACTGTATTTTCAGTATAAGGCACTCAGTCCGGTAATTTACCGTATGCCTGTTTCTTTTGTGGAACCTGGACTTGGTGTTTTTGGAACAGATGCAAATCAGGTATATGCTGACCCGATGGATGTAATCCTGCGTTATAAAAAATCACAGGATGAGCTGAGCAGGACATATCTGCACATGTTATTCCACTGTATTTACCTGCACCCATTTGCGCAGCAGAAAAATATTGATGCTGGAGTATGGAATGTTGCACTTGATATCTGTTGTGAAGCTGCAGTGCAGCGTCTTAATCCAAAACCAATGGACAGAGACAATGACCGCAAGAGAATCATTGATGATATCAAAGGCCGCATCAAAATGTTCATTCCAGCGCTCGTATATAAAGAGCTGATGACAAATTCATCGCATTATGATTTTCCGGAACTTATCGAACTGTTTCATCTTGACGACCATTTCTGGATGAAAGACCCAGAATCAAATGGAAGCGGAAATGAAAATGGAGATGGTGAAGGTGACGGCCAGGGCCAGGGAAAAGGCAATGGCGGAAATGATAAAAATAACAATGACGGAGATAATGACGGAGACAGAAATGGCGGAGGCAATGACCAGCCAGACGATTCCGGCGAGAAAGGCGGAGACAGCAGTCAGAGTCAGTCTCAGAGCCAGCAGCAGAAGCAGCAGGAATGGCAGGACGTTGCAAGACAGGTTGCCGCAGATATGCAGAATTTCCACAATCAGGGCAAAGGCTCTGGCGATATTGCTGCTGAGATTGATTATCTTACACAGGATAAGATGGATTATGAAGAATTTCTTCGTACATTCTCTGTCGTAGAAGAAAAAATGATGGTCAATCAGGATGAGTTTGACTATATGTATTACTCATATGGTCTGGCAGGACTTCCGAGCGCTGATGGAAAACGGGCTGTTGATAAAAAAGTACTGCTTATTGAACCTCTTGAATACAAAGAAGAGAAGGTTATTAAAGACTTTGTTATCGCCATTGACACATCAGGTTCCTGTGCTGGTGAGCTTGTGAAAAAGTTCCTTAACAAAACATACAGCATCTTGAAAGAAAGCGAAAGTTTTTCTAATCGTGTAAATATCCATATCATTCAGTGTGATGCAGCTATCCAGAACGATACTAAAATCACAAACAAAGAAGAAATGGAACATTTTATGCAGAATATGAAGCTGTATGGATTCGGCGGAACAGACTTCCGGCCTGTATTTGAATATGTTGACACTCTTATTAAAAACAAAGAGTTTGACAATCTTTGCGGTCTCATCTATTTTACAGACGGCTACGGAACATATCCAACAAAGCCGACGCCATACAAAACAGCGTTTGCTTTCCTGGAAGATTACAATAACCGTGACAATGTACCATCATGGGCTATGTCTGTGTATTGGGACGAAAGCCAGGAATAAGATTCCATTATCAACAAAAACCAGAGCATAAAAATGCTCTGGTTTTTTCTTTTTCTAAAAATTTCGCATATTAGAAAAGAAATAAAAACAAAGAAAGAGAGGAGCTGGAAACTATGGATAGAGACACAGCTAAAGAAATCATTCTGGCGAACCTTCCAAATTACCTGGCTCAGAAAGGTATCAATATTTCAAGGAAATTCCTTTGTATGAATCCTGACCATCAGGACCATTCTCCAAGTATGTGTTACGACAGGAGAAGAAACCGTTGCCATTGTTTTTCATGTGGGTGTGATGCAGATATATTCAATCTCATTCAATGGGATTACAACACTACATCATTTCCGGAAACATTCAATCTTGCCTGTGACATGTTTGGAATTGACGTTGACGAAAGAAAAGAAAAACCAAAAGAAAGACCAAAAATCAAACCGGCAAAACAAGGCAGAACAAGAATTTCTGAGATAAAAAAAGCAGAGCCTGAAGTGTGTGACAAAGTGTACACTACTATGCAGATGCTTTCACCTTTGACAGCCACAGATATGAAATATCTGACTGAAAAAAGAGGATTATCAAAAGAAAGAATCAAAAAAGATTACATGCGCATGGTTACAGCGCCGGAAGACCGCAAGAAGCTTATCCGAAAGCTTAGAAAACTTACAGGTTATACAAAAGATACCCTGAAATATGTTCCTGGTTTTTTTATTGATAAAAACACGGGGGCTCTTGATTATTCCGGAGATAATGTTCCTTCCATTTCACATGGAACAAACTGGTGTAACAATGCCGGAATTGGAATTCTTATCCGAAATGTTGACGGTCAAGCTGTTGCTATTCAAATCAGACGCGATACAGCAAGTAAGGGGAATAGGTATTGCTGGTTCACTTCCATTTTTGCTGTCGACAGCGTGGATTATGATGGCGGCAGCACACCTGGAGCAGCAAAAGATATTATTATTCCAGAAAATCCACAAACATGCCTTTGTATCACAGAAGGAAGGTTTAAATCCGAAATCATTGCAGCAAACAGAAATATTGTTATCTCAATCCAGGGTGTATCCGCATGGAAAGGCATCGATGAGATAATTAAAAAACTGCGTGAACAGCATGAAATCAAGAGCATTTTTCTGATGTTTGATTCTGACATTATGGGTAATCGACAGGTGTTCAACACTATTTCTGATATGGCAAGAACCATTATGGAACGGATTCCCGACCTGAAAATCAAATTTGCAGTTTGGAAGATTAAGTATGGAAAGGGAATTGATGACTGCATTCTTTCCGGAAATTTGACGCGCGTCAAATACGTTGATGCAGAATATTTTATGGAGACATGTAACAATTCATTTGATATGCTCTTAAAAAAATATGGAGTAAAATCATTCCAGAAGATGAAAAGTGAAGACAGAAAAATATTTGGAAAATATCTTCAGGAAGAAAATGAAAAAAGATTATTATGTAAAAATAAAAAAGAAGCAAATCCGGAAGAAGCTGCGTAGTGAGAGCGGGAGACGAAAGTCTCCTGTTTTTTTTGTGCCAAAAGTAATTCGGCAAAAATTTGCATTTGTGAAAGTCACGAGTATAATAAAGGCAGAAACAAAAAAGAGAATACAAAAAGCAGAAATGCAAAAGGAGTTGTAGAGGTTCAAATCCTCAATTCTCATTCATTGGCAATACGCCTTTACTAAATTTCGTCCTTTCTTTGTTTGGCAGGACCGGTGGCTATAATTTGGATAGCTGCCGGTTTTGTTGTGTCTTAGATTCTGTATACTTGTATGATGATACATATGGATTCCGTAAAATATGCTAATATCTGTAATACAAGATATATTGGACCGGTTTGACCTGTCATGTTTTTTTTGTAAAGCAAAAAAAATTCGGCAAAAATTTGTCAAAAAGAAATGTCTGTGCAATAATATGATTGTCATCTGAAAGAAGTCATATAGATTTCTCCACAAAGATTTACCCCGGCCTAGCTAGCCGGGTGCAGCAGCGGAGGTGCTTTCGGCAAAAAAAAGTGAACGGGTTTCGCCGATAAGGCAGGTTCGATTCCTGCCGCTGCTTTTCTGGATACAATGTATCTTGACTTTATTATAACAATTAGAAATGCAAGAGACGACTTTTATAAGCCGTCTCTTTTTTAAAATAAATTCTTCTGGAAATTTTCTGTTATCATAAAAATCTGCTTCACGGATATAATATCTCCTCTTAATCCTGGCATTCTCTTCATCAATTGGGCTGCGCAAAGCATCTGGCGCTTCAACAGTATTTGTAGATTTTGCAATAAAGCCAAGTTCTTGAGCTAACACCATAAATCATAACCTCCTTTTTGATGTACATTTACAATATGCAAAAAATCTTTTTTCTTCAGAAATCCAGCATATTAAATGTAAATATAAGGTAAACTGGAGGTAACATCATGGCAAAGTTAGTACTACCTGAATCGGCTTACAAGGGAATTCCCAATGCAAAGAAATGCGAAAGGATAACGTCACCGGAATATGATAGTCTGGCAGAAGAAGCTACAAAACGCATAAGAAAACATCGTTTGGAACAAGCACGTATATATGCAGAAGCGGAAAGATATTTCTGCAACTAGAAAAAAGAGGAAGCATAGTTCTTCCTCTTTTTTCATTATCTATTTTTAATCTGGTAACGAATCTGGCAAGACCGGTGAGTCAGTAAAAAATATGCTTAACCTTAACCTCAAAAACTCGGCAAAAGTTTGCAGGCAATGTGTTTTCATGGCATAATGTAATCAGAAAAAGAAAAAAGAAAAAAATTGGCGGCAGAGGTGCTTAAAGCAAGAGTGAACGGGTTTCTTAAAAAGCAGGTGGGTTCGACTCCCGCCGCTGCCTTCTTAGATGCGAGAGCATCTTGACGTTTGTCTGTCCTTTCTTTGTTTTTGCGTAACCGGTGGCCGAAAAGTCGCCGGTTTTGTTGTGTTAAACATTTACCCTTTCTGTGCCAAACCACAAGTTTTTTTTCTCTTGAAAATCCTGCATATTAACAATGTATCTAACACAGAACACAAAAAAGAGAGGAGCAAAAAAAAATGGCAAAAAAAATAACAGAGGAACTCTACAACAAATTAACCGCTGCAGGAAGAACGCTCTGCGAATATTGCGAAAACAATGAGTGCGAATGCTGCCAGGTAACCCGCCTGATGGATGATGCATATGTTGAGGCAGTGGAGGAGGGGATTGTAGAAGATGCGTAAAAAATACGAAGTTGCTTTTGTGGTGTATGCAGATATTCCGGAAAAGAGCTCCAGTATTGGAGATTTGGAATGTAACGGAACACTGAAAAGCTATAACTGTTATTCCTTAAAAGACGCGAGAATGTATTTTACGATTTCTGCTGAAACCCCGGAAGAGGCATACAAAAAAGGAATTGAAAAAATGCAGTCCGGAGACACTGATTTTGGAGAGGCGGTAGTGGAAGACTGGTGCCTGGAGCACGTTTCATGTGGCGACAAGTACTGGTACAAAGAAGACCTTGCACTCTGATTCTCTTATCTGCAGGCGGCAAAATTACTGCCTGCTTTTTTGTAAAAAAACTGGCAAAAATTTTCTTTTTTCTGGAAAATTCAACATATTCTAAAAACATAAAAAATAATATAAATATAATACGAAAGGAAGAAAGATATGCAGACAATAGTTTTTGCAACGCATAATCAGAACAAAATGAAAGAAATCAAAAATATCATTAAAAATATTCCAGGCATGGAGAACATCCGACTGATTTCAATGGCTGAGGCAGGTATTACAGAGGATATTGTGGAAGACGGTAATACATACGAAGAAAATGCACTGATTAAAGCAAAATATGTATGCGAAAGAACTGGAATGATTGCATTGGCAGATGATTCAGGTACAGAAATCGATGCACTGGATGGACAGCCGGGAATATATTCCGCAAGATTTCTTGGCGAAGATACGCCGCAGGTTGTTAAAAATGCTTATATTTTGGATAAGCTAAAAGGACTCCCAAACGAGAGAAGAAAAGCAAGATATATGTGCTGTATCGCAGCAGCGTTTCCAGACGGAACGACAAAGACGACGATGGGTACGCTTTCAGGTATCATTGCGCATAAAATTTCCGATGGAACAAACGGTTTTGCGTATGACCCAATCATGTATATTCCAGAATTTGGAAAGACTATGGCTGATATGACGATGGAAGAGAAGAATGACATTAGCCATCGCGGGCAGGCGTTAAAGAAAATGAGCGTTGTGCTGGTAAAAAAAATAAATGATAAATAATTGATTACAAAAGCGGCAAAAAAATGCCGCTTTTTTCAATACTCGATTTTATTGTTCAGAAAAACACTGGTATATGGCACTCCTTGCAATTCTTCCAAATCGCGCTTGGTAATGTCAAATTCCTGATTTTCTTTGTCAATCCTGCTTCCATTTTTGCAATTTTCCGGCGGTCCAGTAAAAGTTAACGGCACCGAATAAAAATAAGTTGTCGACAGTCTTTCCTTAATAGATATCATTCTTATCACTCCTCATATGTTTATATATTTAATATGCAAAATATTTTCGTATTGCCATTCGCAAAAAAATTCTTTTTTCAGTAAAATTCGGCATATTAATTATATGACAAACATATATTTGTTTGTCTGTTGCCCGGGATATATCCCGCTATGCGAATAAGGAGCGTTCGCCTTCGGAGAATGTCGTAACTAAACAAAATAGTAGGTTCATCGACGGGCGGGAGTATTACGCCCGTGTCTGGTGAAGGTGAACGTAAGTTCATTTTTAATCTGGTAACGACTCCGGCAAAGCCGGGGAGTTATCACCGAATCATTCGCGTGTAGCCGAAGTTAAAAAATCCGTGAAACTTTATACAGACGTACGGACTGTAACCCTCTGACAGGACAGAGATTAAATATTTCCTTCTTGTAAAAACAAGATAGCTGGCGGACAGCGAAATAACTACACGTCAATAACTCACGACTAAAGTCGCGAGCTTGCAAAAGCAAGCAACTGGCTTTAGAAATGGATTATTGAGCAGAAACACATGGACACAGCTGTGTATTGCAATAGAGACTTACCTTTGTTGCAATGCTGACACCTGCAGGTTTTTCCAGCCTGCAGCTCTGTAGAAACTGCGCCAAGTTTAGGAAAACAGTAATATATGTAATGTTTAGGCTTATCACCGATGCAGAAGTACCGTTTTTCTGCGAGACGGCATTACAACAAAGACAAAGGAGGCATCGGAATTGACAGTGCTTGAAGAATTGTTATCTAGAACTGAATATATTTATGTTCTTGGCACTGATGGAAAACCATAGATGCCGACGAAACGCAAACGGCATATTTTAAAACTGCTGAATACTGGCAAAACCAGGATTGCAGAAAAAGTGCCGTTTACCATCCAACTGAAATATGAGAACATACCAGTACTTCAGCCTGTAACTCTGGCAGAGGACCCTGGCAGAACAAATATCGGTGTTGCAGTGTTATCTCCGCTTGGAAATTTAATGTTTGCGGCCGTGATTGAAACACGTAACAAGGAAATCAAAAAGCTGATGGCTGACCGCAAGGCTCACCGTCAGGCTTCCCGCCGCGGTGAGCGAAGAGCACGCCAGCGACTGGCTAAGAAATATGGCACGATAATAAAAGCCGGCATGGCCATGCGGAAACTTCCGCAGTATGCCGCAGATAAATTTGTGGCCTGTAAGTTTATCCGGAATACAGAAGCAAGATTCTGTAACAGGAAAAGGCGTACGGATTGGCTGACGCCAACCGTGAATCACCTGGTCCAGACTCATCTGAATGTTATTAAGAAAATCAGCCGGTATCTGCCAGTCACGGATATCGCGATTGAGGTAAACAGGTTTGCATTTATGCAGATGGAGAATCCGAATGCAAGCGGTGTCGATTTTCAGAATGGTCCGCTGAGAGGTTTTGATGATGTCAAGGCTGCTATCCGGGAACAGCAAAATGGCAAGTGCCTGATGTGTAAGAATGATATCGAACATTTCCATCATATGGTACCACTGAGCAAAGGCAGCTCAGATACGATACAGAATCAGGTTGGGCTTTGTCCAAAATGTCATGCAAAGGTCCATACAGACACGTCGTTCAGAAAAAAGCTTGAAGATAAGAAATCAGGATTACTGAAAAAATATGGAGCACTCAATGCATTAAATCAAGCGATTCCATTCATCTGCAAGGACCTTCTTGCGGAATACGGAAAAGAACACGTACATTTTTGCACAGGTAAAGAGACTTCATTAATTAGGACCAGTCTTGGCTATGAAAAGACAAAGGATAATCAGATGCATGAAGTAGACGCTTACTGTATCGGACTTGCATCACTTGAACTTGAAGATATTAAATCACAGTCTTTTGTTAATACATACAAAATCAAACAGTTCCGACGCCAGGACAGGAGCATTATCCATCATCAGACAGAAAGGTCTTATTATCTTGACGAACAGAAGATTGCTACAAACCGTAAGCCAAGGTTTGAGCAGACAGGAAATGCTCTTTCTGACTGGTACAAAAAACAGGTCAAAGCCTGTGATAAGGCCAAAGCTGATAAGATGTTAAGTACTCTCAAAGTCAAGAAAAGTTCAAGGTCCTATAACTCCGAAGGCAGATTGATGCCTGGAGCTGTATTTTCTTATAATGGACAGCGTCACGTTATGTCAGGACAGTTGACTGGAGGAAGGTATCTGCGAGCATATGGTGATACAAAAACAAACTATCCTGTATCCAAATGCAATATTTTAAGAAGTAATGAAGGATTAGTTTTTATTTAACCTTTTGTTCTGAACTGTTAATTATATTTTTGGGAGCGCGGCCGTATCTACACGACTGAAGTCGCGAGTATTGGCCGCGCGGTTAGTAAAAAAATATCGTTAAAAAAGTTATGTAAAAATTGCTCCAGTTTTTATTTTTTTCTGCATATTGTAAATACCTGACCAAGAAACGTGCCATGAGGCATCGTTTCAATGCGTACAGGGATAAAAATAAGACTACTTTTTATATGCCAGATGTCTGGTATCTGTAACTGATGGTTTCCAGTATGGATTACAACATTCATGCCGAAGAGCAAAGCAGGTCTATTACAACGTGTAGAAAAATAAGGAGGCACGTATCTCTACAGCAGGATACTGTGAGCTAAACTGAATATTGAGAAGTCATTTCTACCAAGAAAGCATGTATGTCAGAGATACATGCAATGAGAACGAGACTTAAAACACTGTTAAGTGAACGTCCGAGCGTAAGAAGTCGGAGGGGTCTCCAGTGATGGTCTTACGTCTGGAAGATACCACAGGGGTTAAAGCGCATTCAAGAACCTCTATAAGCCTGTGTGCTGAGTTGTAACGGCATAGATGGATAGCGATATCCAGGTTAAGTAGAATGCGGGGGCGGTACAATCGCTGCATATAACCAGAGTGAGTCAGGAATGATGATTCATTCCTGGGATGCTGCAGATATAAAATAAGCAGCATTATTTACATAAATGGTTAGAATTTCCATTCGCGGAGATTTTTAAATGTAAGATAACAAAGCTAATCTTATCTACTTGCATTCAGTTATCTTATATTTGTGTGGTGATTGAGACCCAGGGCGACTGTGTTCCCACACAGGTAGCCGGAGCGGATGATATGAGCGAAAGTGAACGCGTGAGGGCTGGGACCGGCCACGCGGGGATAAGATGAGAGTCTTTGAAATTTCATCTGCGGCTGTTCTACGGGCAGCCTGCTATTAAGACCGCAATGAGCGACGCGACCGATGTTTGACGGGCTGTCATCACCGGACGGGACTTGTTGGCATAGTTCTTCATCGTTTCGATAGGAGAACTATGCTCATTTCGCTCAGCTCCCCTCCGTTTTCTGGGCGTCATCACACAACCGTTACGGATGCTTACTGACAAATTGAAACTAAGCTGAATCGAAGCATAATTTCCATGGCTGAAGACTGAAGAAATCCTGAGGAAACGAGAATTCAACAGACAGCAAAAATTGTGAATGCATAGCCGCGAAACATGCAGTATTTGAAAGAATCGCATGCATTCACAATTTTTGCGTTAAAGGCAAAGATGCATCGTGATTCTCGTGCAGGATTTCTTCCGGGCTTACTAATGTGAATCAAGTGCATAACATAAGATTCAAGATTCACATTAGTAAGCCCGTTATCGCACTATATTCTACAGAATGTTTTTTATGACTGGTCTCCTTTTGCATATTAAAGCTGAAACACAGATTACATGTTGTTTATTGTAATCAAAATGCAAACAAGAAAGGAGACTCATATTATGAGCAGAGTAGTTGTTGAAACAAGTTCAGGAAAGAAATTTGGAACATGTAAACAGATAGAAGAGGAAAAACTGGCAAAACGCAGAGCATCACGTCAGACACCAAAAGCACAGAAAGAATTTACAAAAATTTGTTCTATGTACGGTCTTCCTCCTGAATTCTACGGAATTGGATGCCTTGCTCCAAATGGCAAATTTGGCTATCTGGTCGGATTAGTCGGAGATTTTGCACAGGTAGCGCCGGTATACGATGAGGACCATCCTGTTTTATATCCGTTGTCAAGCACAATGGATATGATAATAGCAGAAGCACAGAAAGAAATGGATGAGCTCGGTAACATGATGGATATGTTGTATGGAGACAGAACGGAATGCAGTGTAAAAACTGAAGTAAGAAGAGAGCTTAGATGGCGCATGGAATGTGCAGCAACAGCCATTACTGTATGCAATTTTGAAATGCCAAAAGTATTAGAAGCAATGAATCTTACAGAGTCCGCATTTCGTGCAGGCTGGATAAGCGGCGAAAAGACTAATCATGTTTATGAACTGGTTTCATATCGGGCGGAAAATGAGAGTGAACCGTTTGTTTTGGAAGATATCTGTAAACAGTCAATTGACCCTAGCAGGTTTAAAATGGTTTCTTATGAATCATTAAAAAACGGGCTGGTAAAATATGCGAAACAGGTAAATGACGTTAAGATGATGCATTTACTTGAAGATATGCATGAACCTATGGTTGAAATAATTGAAGTAAATACGGAACTGGAAGAAGCAGTAAAAAAAATCCAGAGCAGAAAAAAGAAAATGGATACTGTTGATGAATTTCAGCAGACATTTGATTTTTGCTAAAGCTCAGAATTAAAAAGCAGGCGTGTAATGCGTCTGTTTTTTTTCGCAAAAATTGTCGTATTTTGTAAAAATCCAGCATATTAAATCCAGAAGGACAAAAAAATGTCCACAAAAAATAAATCCACTAAGGAGGAAAAAATATATGAGACTTAAAATCACAGGAAAGAACATTACATTAACAGAAGGGATTAAAGATGCAGTAAAAGAAAAAGTAAAAAAGATTGAAAAATTGGTCAGTGAAGAAGCACTGACAGAAGTTATGCTGAGCGCAAAACATGGCAGAGCTAAAGCACAGCGTGCTGAAATTACAGTAAGAGCAAAAAAGAGTGTTGTGAGAGCAGAAGTTACAGATGATGACCTTTACAGAGCAATTGCAGCTGCAGTTGATGTTGTTACCGAAAGATTGAAAAAGATTAAAGAAAAAAGTAGAAAAAGAGCCGGCAGCGAAAGCATCCGGGCAGCTGAAAAAGAAGCGACTGTAAGAGAAGAAGTGGAAATTGGACTGGATGCAGTTGATGATTTTGAAACTGCGGGCGGAATCAACCGTGAAAAGATTGTTTCTGCTGAGAGTATGACCAGAGATGAAGCATGTATCGAAATGGAATATACAGACCACGATTTCTATGTATTCAAAGATGCTGAAGCAGGAGATATGCTCTGCGTAATGTACAGAAGAAAAGCAGGCGGATATGGTGTTCTTACCGTTCCGGATACCGTTTGATACGATTCTTAAAAATATTTGAGAGCCAGGGGATATTTTCTCCCTGGCTCTTTTTTATTTTTCTGTCCTTTTTGACATATTATTCGCAAGTACAAATGATGAACGGAAAATATCTCAGAAAGGAGCAGACTAATATGACAAGCAAACATTATAATTCAGAACGGGTAAGCCGGGAATATCTGATTGACTTTGGCATTGGTCTTGGACATGTTGTAAATGACTTTGTAATTAACCGTGGCCACAAAGATGGTCCGGAAATACATATCCTGACCTCTACCGGAATTATTATCGTAGAAAATTACTATACA
>OLNX01001733.1_pt1 | contig 17957 bp, 9 predicted proteins | sample 1672611 | NCBI WGS metagenome assembly OLNX01 (sample SAMEA3136705, study PRJEB25190) | human gut metagenome | reverse complement strand
CCCGTCCAAGATAGGGAATTATACCGATGAAACTTTTTCACCTGAACGTATTCGTACTTCGACGCTCAGCGACGAGGTAAAAATCGTGAGCGGAGGATTGGGACGCGTGTATGCGGTAGCGCCCGATGCACAGCAGTCTATTATCAGTGCGGGACATGCGGCTAATTGCGCTTTCTGGATTAACGATAGGAATGGCAAGTGGGCGACGACCACTTATTATCGTGATGTTCCCGCTTATGTCGAACAATTCAATTATGTGCGTTCTTTATCGGCTCGTATCGATACGCTTTCTTGGACTCCGGTTTATACGCCCGACCGTTATACGGCCATACCGTATCTGACGAATGATTTTTCTTTTAAACGAACTTTTGCCCGAGACGGCCGTGATAAGTTCGTGCAGTTTAAGACGACGGCTTTGGTTAATCAGGAGATTACCGATGTTGCCGTGGAGTTCTTGGATAAAGGACTTTTGGGACGCCGTGGTGTCCTCGATATGCTGAATGTCGGTTATACGGCCGGCGTGTATCTGAACAAGACCATACAGGACTACGGCTTGGAGTTGCAGGATACTTATGTGCGACTGGATAGGGATATAGCCCGTCTGCTCGATGAAATAGACAAGAAAGTGGGTCTTGCCAACACGGTCGTTTTTTTGACCTCTACGGGATATTTCAAGGGGGAGGCGAAAGAGTCGCCCATTTATAATATACCTTCGGGAGAATTTTATCCCCGGCGTGCAGTCTCATTGCTGAATGTTTATCTGATGGCTCTTTACGGCCAAGGAGATTGGGTGATAGGTTACCAGAATCGACAGATTTTCTTGAACCGGAAACTGATTAAGGAGCGTGATATCGATGCCGATGAAATGCGTAATCGGGCAGCTTCGTTTCTGATTCAGATGACGGGGGTACAAGACGTTTATACATCGCAACGTCTGTTGCTGAGTAATGGAACCGATCGTGTCGCCGCCATGCGAAACGGCTATTATCCCAAACTGTCGGGTGATCTCGTGCTGGATTTGTGTCCCGGTTGGGAGGTCGTCTATGAGGATGCGAACGATACCCGCGAATATGTTCGTGTCAATGCTGTTCCTGCACCGTGTTTTATTTTGGCACACGATGTGAAGCCGGTACGTATCACTTCTCCGGTGCGTGCGACGGCCATCGCTCCTACCGTTTCTCGCCTTTTGCGGATTCGTTCGCCGAATGGTTCGGCCGATGCTCCGCTTCCCGAAATACAATACTAATTCATTCCTTTTTGCGGAGTTAGCAAAATTTGCACTATTTTTGCAGGGTATGTTATACCTTTGCCTTATAGGTAATTTTTAACGAATAAAACAAATACTTTATATGGGATTTAATGATTTATTAAAAAAGCTGTTCGGTAATAAGTCGCAGCGCGATTTAAAAGAAATAGAGCCTTACATTCAGAAAATAAAGGCTATTTCGCCCGAACTTGAAAAATTGTCGAACGATGAGTTGCGTCACCGTATCGATGTGGTGAAACAACATATTCAGGATTCGGTGGCCGATGACCGTAAACGTATCGCCGAACTGAAAGAGCATGTAGAAACGCTCGATTACGATAAACGCGAGTCTACATGGGAAGAAATCGATAAAATCGAGAAAGAGATATTGAAAAAAATAGAAGATGTTCTCGACGAATCGCTTCCCGAAGTTTTCGCCGTGATGAAAGAGACGGCGCGTCGATTCAGCCAAAATGAAACTGTCGAGGTTACGGCAAATGATTTTGACCGGAGCTTGGCGGTAGACCATGATTTTATACATATCGAAGGCGACAAAGCTATTTATGCCAATCACTGGATGGCCGGTGGTAACGAGGTCGTTTGGGACATGGTACACTACGATGTGCAGCTGATCGGCGGTGTCGTGTTGCATAAGGGTAAAATCGCCGAGATGGCTACCGGTGAGGGTAAGACTCTGGTCGCTACGCTCCCTGTATTCTTGAATGCTTTGTCGGGCAATGGCGTACATGTGGTAACCGTGAACGACTACCTTTCGAAACGTGACTCCGAGTGGATGGGGCCTCTTTATATGTTCCACGGATTGAGCGTGGATTGTATCGACCGTCATCAACCGAACTCCGACGCACGCCGTCAGGCATACCTGGCAGACATCACGTTCGGTACGAACAACGAATTCGGTTTCGACTACCTGCGTGACAACATGGCTATCAGCCCGAAAGACCTTGTACAACGTCAGCACAACTATGCCATCGTCGATGAGGTCGACTCGGTATTGATTGACGACGCCCGTACTCCGTTGATTATCTCCGGTCCTGTACCGAAAGGCGACGACCAATTGTTCGAGCAACTCCGTCCGTTAGTAGAACGTCTGGTAGAAGCACAGAAAGTATTGGCTACCAAATATCTCTCCGAAGCTAAGAAACTGATCGCATCCAACGATAAGAAAGAGGTGGAAGAAGGATTCCTCGCTTTATACCGCAGCCACAAGGCATTGCCGAAAAACAAGGCTTTGATTAAGTTCCTTAGTGAACAGGGTATCAAGGCAGGTATGCTCAAGACGGAAGAAATCTACATGGAACAGAACAACAAGCGTATGCATGAAGTTACTGATCCGCTGTATTTCGTGATCGACGAGAAACTGAATAGTGTAGACCTGACAGATAAGGGTGTAGACCTGATTACCGGTAACTCTGAAGACCCGACATTGTTCGTTCTTCCGGACATCGCCGGACAACTTTCGGAACTGGAAAACCAACATCTGACTAACGAACAACTGCTTGAAAAGAAAGATGAACTTCTGACAAACTATGCCATCAAATCGGAACGTGTACACACCATCAATCAATTGTTGAAAGCTTACACCATGTTCGAGAAAGATGATGAATATGTAGTGATCGACGGACAGGTGAAGATCGTAGACGAACAGACAGGCCGTATCATGGAAGGTCGTCGCTACTCTGACGGATTGCACCAGGCTATCGAAGCCAAGGAACGTGTGAAAGTGGAAGCTGCTACGCAGACCTTTGCAACGATTACTTTGCAGAACTACTTCCGTATGTATCACAAACTGTCCGGTATGACCGGTACTGCTGAAACGGAAGCAGGCGAACTTTGGGACATCTACAAATTGGACGTAGTCGTGATCCCGACCAACCGTCCGATTGCAAGAAAGGATATGAACGACCGCGTTTACAAGACGAAACGCGAAAAGTATAAAGCTGTTATCGAGGAAATCGAAAAATTGGTTCAGGCAGGACGTCCGGTATTGGTGGGTACTACCTCGGTAGAAATCTCCGAAATGTTGAGCAAAATGCTTACCATGCGTAAGATTGAACACAAGGTATTGAACGCCAAACTGCACCAGAAAGAAGCGGACATCGTTGCTACTGCCGGTTTGAGCGGAACAGTAACCATTGCTACCAATATGGCTGGTCGTGGTACCGACATCAAGTTAAGTCCGGAAGTGAAGGCTGCGGGCGGTTTGGCTATTATCGGTACGGAACGTCACGAATCCCGTCGTGTAGACCGCCAGTTGCGTGGTCGTGCAGGACGTCAGGGTGACCCGGGTTCTTCTGTATTCTTTGTGTCACTGGAAGATGATTTGATGCGTCTGTTCTCCTCCGACCGTATCGCCAGCGTAATGGACAAACTTGGTTTCCAGGAAGGCGAAATGATCGAGCACAAGATGATTTCCAATTCTATCGAACGTGCCCAGAAGAAGGTGGAAGAAAACAACTTCGGTATTCGTAAACGTCTGTTGGAATATGACGACGTGATGAACAAGCAGCGTACAGTGGTTTACACCAAACGCCGCCACGCTTTGATGGGTGAACGTATCGGTATGGACATCGTGAACATGATTTGGGACCGTTGTGCCAATGCTATCGAAAACAATGATTATGAAGGCTGCCAGATGGAACTGCTTCAGACATTGGCGATGGAAACTCCGTTCACTGAAGAAGAATTCCGTAACGAGAAGAAAGAAAAGTTGGCCGAAAAGACTTTCAACATTGCGATGGATAACTTCAAACGCAAAACTGAACGTCTGGCACAGATCGCTAATCCGGTTATCAAACAGGTATATGAAAACCAGGGACACATGTACGAAAACATCCTGATTCCTATTACAGACGGTAAACGGATGTATAATATCTCTTGTAACCTGAAAGCGGCTTACGAATCGGAATCTAAAGAAGTGGTGAAATCGTTCGAGAAATCAATCCTGCTCCACGTTATCGACGAAGCATGGAAAGAAAACCTCCGCGAACTAGATGAATTGAAACATTCCGTACAGAACGCAAGTTACGAACAGAAAGACCCGCTGTTGATTTATAAACTGGAATCTGTGACTTTGTTCGACGCCATGGTGAACAAGATCAACAACCAGACTATATCTATCTTGATGCGCGGACAAATTCCTGTACAGGAAGCTCCGGACGAACAGGCTGCCCGTCGTGTGGAAGTGCGTCAGGCTGCTCCTGAACAACGTCAGGATATGAGCAAGTATCGCGAAAACAAGCAGGACTTGAGTGATCCGAACCAGCAGGCTGCTGCCAGCCAGGATACTCGTGAACAGCAGAAACGTGAACCCATCCGTGCAGAAAAGACTGTAGGACGTAACGATCCATGCCCATGCGGAAGCGGCAAGAAGTATAAGAACTGTCACGGTAAAAACCTTTAAGAAGTTGAGAAGGGAGAGTTGAGAGCTAAAAGTTGAGTTAGTAGGAGTTTCTATTTCTTTGCGCTCATTTTTGAATCAGCTTCGCTCAAAAGCCTTATTTAATTTTTAACATTAAGGTATAATCTCAAGTTTCAATACACAAAAGAAAGTCTCAAACGGTTAAAAACTGTTTGAGACTTTCTTTTATTCCTCCAAAATTGTACTTTTGTTCAAATTACTAAATAGAACAAAACTATGGCAAAATCTTATTCACTGGCTTTCGTCACTATCTTCCTGCTGACACTGGGCAGCTGTCAGAGTTTGGAACAGATTTCCATTGATTATCTGCAACCTGCCGACTTGAGCTTTCCTCCGCAACTCCGGAAAGTAGCTATCGTGAATAACACCAGCAACACCCCGGATAACAAACTAATAACAACGACTGAAAAAATCAAAGAAGGTACACCGCTCGTAAGTCGTGCAACTGCATACGCCAACGGAGATCCCAAGATTGCCACCGAATCACTGGCTGAAGAAATCGCACATCAGAATTATTTTGAAGAAGTAGTCATCTGTGACTCTGCTTTGCGGGCAAATGATAAACTGGCCCGCGAAAGTACATTGAGCCAGGAGGAAGTCCGTCAGTTAGCCTCTAGTTTGGGAGTGGATTTTATCATTGCATTGGAAAATCTGCAACTCAAAGCAACTAAATCTGTCCGTTTTCTGAATGAGTTCAACTGTTTTCAAGGAGCGGTGGACGTAAAAGTATATCCCACGGTGAAAGTGTATCTTCCCGAACGTAGCCGTCCGATGACTACGCTCCATCCTAACGACAGCATCTTTTGGGAAGAGTTTGGAGGTACTGCCGTAGAAGCTGCCACCCGCATGATTCGCGACAAACAAATGCTGGAAGAAGCGGCGGTATTTGCAGGGACAGTTCCGGTGAAATATCTCGTCCCCATGTGGAAAAAAGGAACACGGTATCTGTATACCGGAGGCTCGGTTCCCATGCGTGATGCTGCCATCTATGTACGCGAAAATTCATGGGACGACGCATACGAACTTTGGAACCAGGCTTTCGAAGGTACCAAGAACCAAAAGAAGAAGATGCGGGCAGCTCTCAACATAGCTGTTTATTATGAAATGAAAGATAGTCTCGCTAAAGCGGAAGAATGGGCGGAAAAAGCACAGCAACTAGCCAAGAAAATTGATAAAAAGAATATCACAGATAGTGTTCAGGCCAGCATTGACGATGTGCCGAATTATTATCTTACGTCCTTGTATTTAGCCGAATTGAAGGAGAGAAACGCTCAATTACCTAAGTTAAAATTACAAATGAGCCGATTTAATGATGATTTTTAAGGAAATTGTGTATCAAATCTTATTTTTTTTATACCTTTGAACTTATAAAAAGAAGGAACCCATGAAACTAAGCCAACAATCACTATCCATTATCGAATCGGCTATCCAAAAGGCAGTCGCTAAATATACATGTAACTGTGAACAAACAGTTGTAACCGATATACATCTCCAACCGGACCAGACATCGGGACAACTTAATATTTACAATGATGATGATGAAGAACTGGCGAACATCATGATCGAAGAATGGGCTACGTATGAAGGGGATGATTTCCTTGAAAGTGTGGAACCTTCTCTACGCAACATTCTTTGCAGAATGAAAGATGCCGGAGACTTCGACAAGGTGACTATCCTGAAGCCTTACTCTTTCGTTCTGGTGGACGAAGAGAAAGAAACCATAGCGGAATTGTTACTGGTGGACGATGATACGATCCTCGTGAATGATGAATTGCTGAAAGGGTTGGATAAGGAATTGGACGAGTTCTTAAAAGAGTTGTTGGAAAAATAATATACAGCATTTTTAGGATAGAGTTCGTTCAGAATTAATATAAATATCCGAAAGCATTATATAAAGAGAATCGGAAGCAAACAGGGTATTTCCTGTTGCTTCCGATTATTTTTATAGATACTTCCCTATTGATTATTTATTATATTTGATCGAGATATTAGCAAGTCGAAGCGGCATGAAGCTCGATACGCCGGACGGAAGTCGAACAGGTCGCAATCTGATACAGATATTATCGCGGTTCAATAAGGCATCCGGCAACTTAAAGTCATAGACTTTATAACCAGGAATGTTCTTCTCCGTCTGTCCACCTGCAGCAGTTCTGTCAAACTGTCCCAGAATGGTAAACTCTGAATTATCTACTTTCACCCATTCACCACTCATCGAATAAGCATATTCAACCACAGCCACAGGGCCACCTCCCCAACTTGCATTCATTTCAACCTGAAGAGACAGGGATGTAGAAATACCTACTGTCGATATTTTGTCTACGTAAAAATATGAACTTGTAGACCACGGTTTACTATTGAAGGCTCCTCCTCGCATACGCCCATAATATCCATCTGTGGTATTAAGATTCATATCTCCCCGGAAATCATCCTGGAAACCTAATATGTAATCTGCATAGGTTTGCTGGAAATGCTTATTCCCGTCTTTATTAAGAATAGCATTTGACTGCGATGCTTCTCCGCCTGTCGGATGATACTCCGTAAATGTAGAAGCACCTATTTCTTTCCAATCGGGCACATTACAATCCCACTCCACGAGCACCGAAGTGATCTCGTTCATATCACCGATATTGATGTCCTCTCTATGAAGCGGAAGAATACACAACCGGCTTTCGGAGATGTCAAAATTGGTAAGCTTGACTTTCGCTACGATTCCGGTGATGGTTCCTGAACCTTTAGGAAGTGTCTCATGCGCATAAGGAGCATCGAGCGAAGTAAGCATATATGTATTAGAGCCGTTTTTATCTCTGATGCAGGTTGGATAGTATCTGTAGTATGCCGGGAATTTCTCCACCCAATAATTTTTATTCGCCTTACGGTCGGCAGCTCCCGGATCGGTAGTCTTGAAATTAGTAAATGCGCCTACCGGAGAGGCAATCTCGACATCTTTTAAGGTCACAAGGCTGAATACCATATTATCCGTTAGTTCTGCGATTGTTTTTTCAGGAATCGTGAAGGTGGAAAGTTCCGAACTGATTACATGGGCGGCAGTGATACCGCTAATCAGTCTGTAGGTAAAGCTGCCCTCTGATTCTTCCTTTATCGTTCCATCTTTCAAACACAATGAGACCTTGGCAAATTGCGCAAATGTAATCAGAGACTCTGATTCAAATACCACTGTCTCCCCGGTCTCATTCTGAATGACATAACGATTGTTCGGGAAGTTTTTCGATGTACCAGTGGCAACGATCGTTCCTTCAATATATACATTGTTAGTAATTCCACCGACAGGATAGCCATAAACGGTTGGATAGCTGACAAGTTCTGCATTCGCATATTCAGAATATGCTTGCGACAGGTTGATTGTAGTCGTGGCTTTACGTTGGTATTGATCGTCATAACTCAATACGATACTTCCTGTGCGGGGTGATTGAGAATTTGTTTCCGTATTGAAATAAAGTTTTCCGTCACTTATCCGATACTCTTTCACCCATTCCACTGTCGGCGTAATCACAATATCCGTTTCAGGCACATTGGTCGAAATATCCATATTATATTCGCCTCCTTTGGTAAAGAGTTCCATATTATCACTGGCAGGAACTATAAATGGATAACGGGATAGTTGTTTTATCTTGATTACATCCGAAGTCTTCCCATCTTTTGTAAACACACGAATATCACAGAAACGTTCGGAATCACTGATATTTTCATCATAAGTCACCGTGAAATAAGTTCTTGATGACTGGGCTCCACGTATATCTGTAGAAAACCAGGTTGATTCTGCAAAGTCTATGCGCCACTCGGTATTGGATTTCACTTCAACCTGAACCGGAGCACCTTCAGCCTGAAGAATAATCTCATTATTTGTTATTTCCAATATGCCGGCTTCATTTTCGTCAGAGCATGACGGAAACATGATAATTGCCATCACAGCCCCAAAAGCTGCCCAAGCTATTGAATCTTTAATTTTCATATTCATCAATTATTAGATTTAATTTCACCTGTTTTATATAGTATCTCATAAGCTTCATTTCGATCATTCAACACAAAGATCTGAAACTTCTCTCCTCCCGGATAAACACGTGTAACAACATGTCCGGCGGGTTTTATCTTCAAACCGTCTTCACCCAGCCTGCTCCTGTTACTGTCTACCATACCGGCGGCAAAAACCGACCGTTCACCGGCATAAAGGCTTTGAGACAGCATCCGGCTTAGCGGAGCCGGTTGAGGATGATAGTAATCCCACACGGGAATCACGTAGGCTTGCGCTTTCACTTGGGAAATGTAGGTATCACACATAGCGTCAGAGTATGCATGATGATTGGCCACTACCACATCTGTTTCGCCCAGCAATGTAGCTACAGGTGTTTCTATGTCAAACCATTCCGGCGCTTTTTCCACTCCAAGGATATCTCCGCCCGAGAAGTAATCGAAATTACCGTATGTGATACGTATTCCGCAACTGCAACGGTTCTCGTTCAACTGTTCGCTCGAAGAAGCGGTAGATGGCACAAGCTCTTTGGAAGTCGTTCCGCTGCCTGTCCAAATTTTACCGTTACCCACAATATTACGTACTTCGAATGTAGGATAGGAACCCGGAGCTTTCAATAGTTTGATTTGTGTGTTACTTCCTGTCACAAACCCTTCATTCTTTTTACCTTCCCGGTCACGAGCGGCAACATATAATTTATAGTTTGAGATATGAGCACCCGTAACTTTAGTCGCCGTCGGATAATCGTATGTAGGATAGCCACGATCTATCAATGTGGAAATATCCAGAAGATTACCCACATGAGTTATTCCGGTAAGTTTGTAGTCCAGCCCTACTTTTTCGATTGCCAGTTTTCCATTTTGTCCGATATGGTCTGTATCGAAGTGAGTGAGCAAGGCATAATCAATAGCACCGTTATTTTTCAACGGCAATGAGAAATGTTTTATATATTGGGCAATCCATTCAGCAGGCCGTTTAGAGTCATTAGGAACTGCTTTCATAATCTCCTGGGTACCGGTGTGTACTCCCAAATCTCCTGCATCCAGCAACATGGTAGTCCCGTCCGGGAAAATAAGATAGGCTGCATTCCCTCTTCCCGTGCTAATCTGATGAATGTCCAAATAACCAGCCTGCCACTCCGGAAGGTATTCATACACTTTATCTACAGCATCATCCGGAAAAGGCTTTTCCTGTTGGCAACTAGCGAATGTAGGCAGCATCATAACGGCTCCTAGAAATAATATCTTACTATTCATTGTTTTATTCTTTAATGTTCTATTAATCAATTTGTTTAACACTGTATATACCGGCTTCCTCTTTCGTCATTTCATTGCCGCCTCCATATCCCGGATTCTGTCTCAAGACGTTGCTGACGGAAATTGATTTTTCCGGAATAGGAAAGAGTTCATAATGATCGTCATTAGTAGCTTTGTGATCCCACCAGGTGCCTGTTGTATATAAGCCCCAGCGACGAAGATCGGTACGACGACGCTGCTCGCCAAGAAATTCGACCATCCACTCATCGAGAATCCGATACTTGTCAATATTCGTTTCAGTCACCGGATCAGGGTCTACTTCATTCTCAAAGTTGCGTTTACGCACTTCGTTGAAAAGATTGGCTGCTTCTTTCTTATATCCGCTTCTGTATTTACATTCGGCAAGCATATAATAGATTTCTGCAAAACGAAGAACCGGATAGTCAGGATTAAAAGCAAGTGTCTTGTCTGTATTGTCCGGCACCGGCAGTTTGCACAAACGTATTCCCGAATTCTCTTCTCCGGTACTTATATTGGAAGGAAGTTCATTTACGGAAGAATATTCTCCGTCTTTCACTTTCTTAAATTGTGCTACCTGGTCAACAAATTCAAGAACCTCACCCGGGTATTCATACAGTCCCGTACATTTCACCTCTGTTCCACTTCTTGATATACGTTGTAATTTTCCGTAAAGAAACATTCCTTCGTATTTGCCATTTCCTTTATATACATACAATTTCTTACGAAGGTCTTTCGCATGAAACTTGGCAAAAGGACGTCCGAGTTTGTCCGTATAGGGATCACCATTGGGTTTCAGAGATGGTTGAAGATGCATACCGTTCGTAGAGGAATAGCCGCTAAGATCGAAATAGTTCTTCGCATTATAATGATTATAACGTTCGAACTGCCACTGAAACAGAGTTCCTTTTGCATATTGCGACTGAACGGACCACATCACTTCTTTCGACTTGTTATTTTCGAAGGTGAAAGGACCGAACCAGTCTTCTTCCAACTCGTAATAGCCGTATTTACCGTCTAGTAAATCCTGACAAATCTGCGCACATTCAGCAAAGCGACTTTCCCCTGTATAGACTTCTGCATTAAAATATAATTGAGCAAGTAGAGCAGCCGCGGTTCCTTGGCGTAAGTAACCTTCTTCCAGCATATCTGCTGTTTTTTTCTCTAGTTTGGGGATGGCGGCAAGCAGGAGTTCTTCCACATAATTAAAGGTTTCCCGTGCTGTGGAACGTGGAGATTCCTCTGTGGTAGAACGTCGGTAAATAGGCATACCGCCATAGAAATCAAGTCCTCTCAAATAGAAATAGGCCACTAATGTCTGGAGCTGCATCTGATGATCTGCCTTCAGTTCTTCCGTCATACCTAATGAAACATAGTCTACACCAGCTAAGTCTTCTTTACAGGCTAAAGCCATGGCTACTCCCATACCTACTCCACGCCATGTTTCTTCGTTGTTGGGGTGAAGTGGTGTCCAGTCATGGTGTTGCAGCTGGGCGTATCGGACATCATTGTAATGTATTCCTTTTTGTGTGACACACATCTCGTCTGTTGTACATTCCTGAAGAATGGCACGGTCGAATCCGTGAAACCAACGCCAGTGCGTGAAAGAGCGTACCAGAAAAGAGTAGACAGTTTCCTTAGATGTGAAATAAGTATCCGGAGTTACTTCGGAATACCACTTCTCATCCAGATTAGTACAACCGGAGGCCACCAGAAGGGTGAGGAAAGAGATTATAATTAGAATATTTCGTCTCATATCATTATATTAGTTTATAGGTACTTTACTATTAGAATTGGATTTTCATACCAAAGGTATATCTACGAGTTTCAGGATAAATATTATTAAACCATTCATAACCGGGATCCAAACCGTTCACATTCACTTCCGGATTCAATCCTGAATATTTTGTGAAACAGGCAACGTTACGGACGGTCAGGTAAAGATCAATCTTATCTATATACTTTTGCCATTTTTTCATGTTAAGAGAATACCACAGGCTAATGGCATCAATCTTCAAGAATGTACCATCCTCAAGCCAGTAATCGCAAAGTTGCTTTACTTCTTTGATGTGCCGGTTATCAATGTATGCGTTGCGAAGAACATTCTGGCCTGCCACTTCAGAAAGTCCATAGTACATATTTATGGTATTGAACACATCGAAATCGATCCAGCTACGCAGGTTGATGCCTAAAGAGAGATTTTTGTAAGTGAAGGTATGATCCCATGATACCATCAATGCAGGAATGGCATTGCCGATATATCGTTTGTCGTCATATGTTTTTTTATCGCTAAGGATTACATTGTCATTCTTATCATACAGAAGCCACCTGCCATTGTCCGTGATACCGGCATATTTCCAGATGTAATAGCTTCCGATTTTTGTTCCGGCCTCAATTCTACCGGCTGATCCGTTTGTACCCGGTGACGGAAATCCTACACGATCCTGATAGGTATTATTGCCCCACAAAGAGGTAATTTTGGAGGAAGAGTGTGATAGGCGCATAGTAGTTGTCCAATTAAAGTTTCTGGTTTTGACGGGTACTCCTCCTATCTCGAACTCCCATCCGGTATTCTCAAGATTACCGTAATTCATGGTGGTTGTTTCATAAACAGCGGGAGGATTGGGAACGTTGATATTATATAACATTCCGGAAACTCTTCTCTTATAGATATCAAACTTACCAAAAAGACGGTTATTCAGAAATGCATAATCCAAGCCGATGTTAAGCTCTGCTTTCTTTTCCCAGTGCAAGTCATAATTGACGTTACGGGCCGGTCCATAAGAGGTGATCCATGTACCGTTATAAGGCCACATTGAATTGGAAGAATACATGGCAGTGGATGCTCCTGCAGAGAAATTGTTATTTCCCGTTACACCGTAACCAACGCGTACTTTAAGGTCATCGAGAAAACTGACATCACGCAGAAATGCCTCATTGGATATACGCCATCCGCCTGATACTGCCCAAAATGTTCCCCAACGATGATTCTTTCCGAATTTTGACGAGCCCTCGTGGCGAACACTTCCTGTAAGCATATAGCGGTCTTTATAGCTATAATTCGCCCGGCCAAAGAATGAAATAAGACGTTCACGGGGATATTTGTGGGAAGACATTGCCGCCTTTCCGTCCGAAAGCCAGCTACCTGTCCCCATATCCCAAGCCCCTACTCCATCCACAGGAAAATCGTAGTTAGTCATATTAAAGTTTTCAGAGTTATTTTCCCAATAACTATATCCGGCTACCGCACTAACCGTATGGTCGTCTGCAAAAACACGCATGAAATTGATGGTAGGTTCAAAAGAGACATTGACTGTTTTGCTATATGCATGAAATCCTCTTCCTTTATAACTTCCATTTAAAGAGGTTCTGTGTAACGCGGACGTATAATGTGTCTGCTGATACTGGCGATCTTCCCAGCCAAGAGTGGCTTGTGCCGAGAATCCGGCAGGCAAATTGAGCTTTACCGTCGCATCCGCCTTCAGCCATTTATCAACATTATCTGCCTGTTTCAACATTACTTCTGCTAAAGGATTGTAATATTCACTACCACCAACCAATACATTATATCCTGTTTCACTAGTGCTGTCATATACATGTTCCGTCGGATTCATCTTCAATGCCATGTCGAAATAGGAACTACTGCTCCGCTGATCCCGGTGTGCTTCCCGGTATTCTGTGTGCAAACCTATTTCCAACAAATCATCGAGAAGGTTAAAATTTGCATTGATGCGCCCCGAATAGTCTTTACGGTTGTCACCAATTGCGATACCTTTTTGATCCTGTGCCATAATAGTAGCATATATTTTAGCTGTATGGCCGCCGCCCGAGAGGTTGACAACATGGCGTTGGGAGAGTGCTCCTTCATTCAAAAGTTCACCGTACCAGTCGGTGGATGCACCTAAATCTGTTCCTACTCCGAACCTAACGAAAGCATCACGATCAAGGACCTGCGGTCTCCTGGAAACTTGCTCGGTAGAGAGTTCGCCCGTATATGATAAGGTTATGGGACCTTCTTTTGCTTTCTTGGTAGTCACTAAGATGACACCACCGGCTGCTCTTGTTCCGTAAATAGCACCTGCAGAGGCATCTTTCAAAACATCAATAGACTGAATATCTTCCTGACTGATAGAACGTAAATCACCTCCGGGAATTCCGTCTATCACAATCAAAGGAGAAGAGGAAGCATTGATGGACGCTACTCCACGCAGCTGGAAACTGGCAGAAGCATTCGGACTGGAAGTCTCGGAAACATTCATACCGGAGATTTTACCCTTTAAAGCTGTCGCAATAGTGGAGCCTCCCATTCCAGTCACTAAATCTTTGGATGATATGGAAGTGATGGAACTAGTCACTGCACGTTTCTCCATCGTTCCATAACCGATAACGACTACCTCATCCAGCAACTGATGATCTTCTTTCAATACCACTGACAAGTTTGTACGGTTTCCCACCTTTACTTCAAGAGACTGAAAGCCAATGTATGAAATCACCAATATAGCATCAGATGCAACCGTCAACTTAAATTTTCCATCCAAATCGGAAACTGTACCTTTCCCGACCACTCCTTTTTCCTGAATACTGGCACCTATTACCGGCTCTCCCTGTACATCCAATATGATACCAGATACAATCATTTTCTTTTCCTGTTGCGGTGACTGTACCTCAACAGACAGTATAATCTTCTTGTCTAGCACTGAATATCGCACATTAGTGCCAGCAAAAACTTCCTTAAGCACACTAAATATATTACTTCTATCAACTGATATAGATACGCGGCGATTCAAATCCACATGTCTGTTATTGAAAAAGAAATCAAAATCAGACTGCTCTTCAATCTCTTTTAAAATATCCTCCACCCGCTGATTGTGTACATCAATACTGATTAAAGTTTTTTGTGCATAACTATCGGACGCATAACATAGCCCGATAGAGCATACCAAGAATAAAATCAAAAGTCTCATAGATAATGGGATTTTGTTAGAAACTCGCCAAAGCGACTTTACCACCCATAAAAATTGGATGCTAAAATAATTTTGCATAAATTTGTGATGACTTAAAGTTAATAAAAAGTTTATCTAAGCTTGTCGCCAAACAAGCATCAAAAAGATTTACCGATTTCCATACGGGAAGATACGCCAATATCATCCCGTATGTTTTTTAATTAAGGGGCTCTGTCTTTCATTGCATTTTTGTTTTAAGGTTAATCAATCAGTATATTTCTATTTTGCTCTTTTCATCCTTCATATCCGGCGAATCAAGATACCGCCAACGGATTTGAGAAGAGAGCCGAAAATATTCCAAAATACGTTCCAAACGTTGATTAGTAAATGTTCCCGTAAACGAGTCTCCTTTCAAGCGATCATTTTTAATAATGAATTCCACATTATACCGCTTTTCCAACATTCGCAGGCCTTCTTCCAAAGGAGTGTTTCTAAATATAATCTTACCTTCTTTCCAGGCAATCTCCGACTCTCCGGAAGTGGCATAAAGCTGAACCTTATTATCTTTTGAATCATAGACCAATTTCTGTCCCGGATCCATCAGCACTTTTTTCGAGACATCATTTGATTTATAAATAAAACCGATCTTTCCTTCTACCAATGTTGCTGAAATCCGATCTTCTTTTTCGTATGCCTCTACATTAAAATGAGTTCCCAGTACTTCTATTTGTGATTGATGGGAAGTGGAGACTATAAATTTCTTTTCCGGATTCTTAGCCACTTCAAAATAAGCTTCTCCCTGTAAAGTCACATTTCTTGTATCATTATCGAAACGTGAAGGATAACTTAGTGTTGATTCCGAATTCAGATAAACAAGCGTACCATCGGGCAGGGTCAATGAGGTCATCATCCCAGGATTTGTTTTCACTTCCATGATTTGTGCCAATTCCTGTTCGTTTCCTCCCCAATATTGGAGCATCAATGTAACGAGAAGTGGAATGAACAAAATTGCTGCCGCACGTTGTGCCCATTGCCACCACATCGTTCCCTTGTGGCTGTTACCCGACATTCTACTTTTCACCTTCAACAATGCTTTCTCCGTATCGACTTTCTTCATAACATTAACTGTATCCGTGGCAAGATAAAGAGCATGTATCTGTTTTGCCATCCGTCGATTTTCGTCCGATTCGCTCATCCACATCTCAACTTGCAGACGTTCTTCTTCCGTTGCCACCCCTTCACAATAACGTGGAAGCAGTTCTTCTATCGTATTTCTATCTGTTTTATCCATATCTTTTTTTATTGCCTTTTACTATAAGACAAGGGAGAATAGGAAGACTCCTAAACTAAAAACCATTTTTTTTAGAAAAATCTTTGTTTCTATCTAAAAAAGCTATATTTGCAGTTAAATTATGGAGCTAATACATGAAAGGAACTTATCAATCAGACAATGATTTTCTATTATCAGCCGTTCAACGCGGAGATCAAAAAGCATTCGATACACTATTTCGGAGATATTATCCGATGCTGTGCGCGTATGGTCACCGGTTTGTCGAGTTGGAAGATGCAGAAGAGATTGTAGAGGATTCTCTTTTATGGATTTGGGAAAATCGGGAAACACTGGTTATCGAGTCTTCTCTTAATTCTTATCTTTTTAAGATGGTGTATCGCAGGGCTTTGAACAAGCTTGCACATATTGATGCCACCCAACGGGCGGATACCCGCTTTTATGAAGAAATGCAGGAAATGCTGCAAGATACGGACTATTATCAGATTGAAGAACTTGCGAAACGGATTGAAGATGCTGTCGCGGCATTGCCCGAAAGTTATCGGGAAGCTTTTGTGATGCACCGATTCCGGGATATGAGTTACAAGGAGATTGCAGAAACACTGGGGGTATCGCCCAAAACAATAGATTACCGTATTCAACAAGCGTTAAAGCAACTGCGCGTGGATTTGAAAGATTACCTCCCGTTACTACTACCTCTCTTATTTCCCTAGAGAGACGAAACATATAAGTAACCACCAATATTATTTCATTTGGCTATTACCTGTCAGCTAAAGTATTAATAGATAACTTGCGTTGTATTAAAGATAAACTTACGTTCCTCTAAGGCAAAAGTTCCCTTTGACCTGAAACAAACTATAAACGAAAGTTCCAATTATATAAATGCAACCTTCATTTTTATAAACGCAAGTTTCATTTATAAAAACAAAGCTTCCGTTTATAGATTTCTCTTAGACAAAAACAACTTTGGCAGTAAGGAAAAGGAAGTTTGCAATAAGGAGACAGTAACTTATCTATTAACTAACTTCATCTCTTTCTATAAGGAAGTGTAAACCAGAAAGTAGATCCTTTACCTTCTTCTGAATCTACTCCTATTTTTCCCCCGAGACGCTCAACAATCGTACGACAGATGGAAAGTCCTAAGCCGGTACCTTGAATGAATGGGTTATATTTTACGAATCGTTCGAAAACATGTTCACACTGTTCGTTTGACATACCACAGCCGGTATCTGATACATAAAAATAAATAGTATCGGTATCTGTCATACGATACCCCATACAGATAGTGCCTGTTTGAGTAAATTTGATAGCGTTATTGACAAAGTTGGCAAGCAATTGTATCAGTCGATTCTTATCAATATAAAAAAGACAACCCGGCAAGCGTTCGGTAAATGCAAGGGTAACATCACTGTTTTTCAAACGTAACCGCATACTTTGTTCGATTTCCTCCATTGTCTGATTAACATCGATCGAGGAAGGATAGAAATCAAATGTTCCGGCTTCAATCTTCGACAAATCCAGAATATCATTAATTAATTGGAGCAACAAGTCGGTATTTGTTTCGATGATATCTGCGTACTCGCGCATTTCGACAGGATCTTCTGTATGGGGAAGCATATTTGAAAAGCCCACGATTGCGTTCAAAGGAGTACGTATTTCATGGCTCATGTTCGCCAAAAAGGCAGATTTCAATTGATTAGCCTGCTCCGCTTTCTCCACCGCTTCACTCAAACGGCTATACGCTTTCCGAAGAATACGAATATAATAGACAATAGCAGC
>OLNX01001729.1_pt1 | contig 17979 bp, 14 predicted proteins | sample 1672611 | NCBI WGS metagenome assembly OLNX01 (sample SAMEA3136705, study PRJEB25190) | human gut metagenome | reverse complement strand
CTTAGGCCCGTTTAATGCGACTTTGCTTGAACAGCTAAAAAACGACTATCAGAAAGGTGAGAAGGAAGTCACCCGATACATTGAACTTCAGGAAAAGGTGGCAGAGAAATATATAAAGATGACTCCTCTATCGGTGACTGCCAAGAAAAAACTTCCCCCCAGTAAAGATCCCAGGGATTATATGACCTTATCTCCCTATTGGTGGCCTGATTCTACAAAAATAGACGGACTTCCCTATATCCGGAAAGACGGTGAACGAAATCCCGAAGTCTACGAATACCCCGAACGTGAGAATGCCAACCGTTTCGGTGATGCCGCTTACTGCCTGGGAGTACTCTATTATATCACAGGAAAAGAAGTCTACGCCAAAGCATGCGCCAACCACTTGCGGACATGGTTCACAGACCCGAAACTGGGTATGAACCCGAATATGACTTATGCCCAAGCCGTGCCGGGTATGAAGAAAATGAGAGGTTCGGGCTTCATAGACTCGCGCCGTTTCAGCCGTGCGTTGGGTGTTGCCAAACTGATAGAAGGCTCGAAAAGCTGGACTCCCTCGGATAAGAAAAAACTCGATGATTGGGCTACCGCCTTCTGTTACTGGATGGAGAACAGCACGCAAGGGCAAAGGGAATCTCATGCCGCCAACAATCATGGCTTGTGGTACGAAGCCATCCACTTGATGGTACTGGCTTACTTGGACCGTACCGACCGTATCCGCGAAGTGGCGGAACAAAGTATTCTCCCCAAGATGGGTGCACAGATTGCCGACGACGGCTCGTTACCCCAGGAACTGAAACGGACTCTCTCCCTGCATTATTCCACTTTCGCTCTGGAAGCCTTAATGGAAGCCAACCAAATTACCAGCCAGATAGGCATCAATCTATGGAGTACCCCTGCTTCCAACGGAAAAGTGGCTTCGCAGGCGGTAGATTATCTGTATCCGTTTTATCTGAATCCCGAAGACTGGAAATTTAAACAGATTAAACCTTTCGACCAGTCCCGTGCCGCCATTCTTCTTTATGAAGCGGGAACGGCATTGGGTAATCAGAAGTATGTCGATACGGCAAAGCGCATCGGTTTGAAATACAGTACGTCCGATGTGGAAACAATACCTTATCTGGTTTTAAAGAAGAAATAAAATTTGAAGAAGAAATAAGATTATCTGTACCTAATATAAAGTGATAACATGAAACTGAAACTGATTTTTTGTTTGTGTATGCTGCCGCTTCTCTGCCTTGCGCAGGAATCTCAACCACAGCAGTTCTCCAACCGCTATGGCATGAAGATGACGCGGAACGACGACGGTTCTTATGCCTTGTTGTATGCAAAGAAATATGCGAAGTTTATTGATGTGAACACCATTCCCGATGTGATGGTTCCCTATACCTATCAGGCAGACCGCTTGAAAAGCAAGGATTATAAAGGAGTGACTACAAAGGACATCGTCTACAAGAAACATAAGGATTACGAATTGATACTCACGGTAGACTTTGCTGAGACAGAGAAGCCTGCCCCGTTTGTCGTTTATATCCACGGTGGTGGATGGGCGCGCGGTAATAACGGCTCGTCCCGGTCTTTATCCCAATACTTGGCGAAACAGAAAGGCATAACAGGCGTACGTGTCTCTTATACATTGGCACCTCAATCCGATGCAACGGTGAAAGTCTCTATCCAGGATATTCTGGACGCAGTGAAGTATGTACAGGAGCATGCCGCAGAACTGAACATTAACCCTGATTGCTTCGGTTTCCTGGGTACTTCTGCCGGTGCGCACTTGGCAGCAGTAGCTGCGATGACTGTTCCCGGTACAAAGGCTTTCGTAGGCTATTCCGGAATATATAACTTGGAAAAGGCTGCCATCACCATGAAAACAAAAGACCCTCAGCGTATTGCATACTTCTGTGACAGAGAGCCGAAAGTGCTTCGTGAAGCCTCTCCCATAAATCTGATTCCAAAGAAGGACGTTCCTGCTTCCATGCTGGTATGTGGCACGTGTGATGTTACGGTAGAGTGTGAACAGAGCGAAATGTTCGCATCGGCTTTAAAGAAAAGAGGGGGAGTCTGCGACTTGTTGAAGTATGAATACTATGACCATAACGTAAGTTCGAAGACTTCGGACAAGATGGAAGAGATTTTCTTCAAGTCGGTAGATTTCCTGACTAACCATATTAAATAAATCCAAATGAGAAAAGGAATTTTATTCTTAGCTCTTTTCGCCTTTATCGCCTGCTCCAACAGTTCGTCGGAAGTGATAGATGAGAAAGAACAACTGAAACCGGAACAACCGGTGGATGGCACATTAACCGCTGACGGTAATAGCGCAAAAACGTATGACTTGATTAAACGTTCGGGCTATAACCACGAAGCTCCCGACTCCTCGCGCGAACATAAGACAGAGCACTTCCAACATATTCAGCAGGTGCATGACAACCAGCTAAATAAGTACGTATTTGCTTTCTTTATTCATGCCGAGATAGATGATGACCGCGGACTGACAAACATCACCGACCGCCAGCGTAATGAGATAAAGACGGATAATAAGTCTCCGAAAAGCCTTGTCGGACAAAAGGGAGAGACTATGGTGTTTCGCTGGAAATTCTGTTTGCCGACAGGATTCCAGACGACAGCCAAATTCTCCCATCTCCACCAGTTGAAGGGTATTGATAATTCATCGGGCACGGCAGACGTCGGTTCTCCACTCATTACCCTGACTGCTTATTCCAACAGCGGCAGTAAAGGCGGTCAACAACTGCGCGTACGTTATGACAAACGTGGCGGAAGCACTACTACCCTTGCCAGTACAGACCTTGCTGGCTTCCTCGGCAACTGGGTGGAAGTAGAAGAAAAAGCCTGTTTCGGTGAGAACGGTTCGTATGAAGTAGTCATCACACGCATAAAAGACGGAAAAGTTCTCTTGGAATTTAGTTCTGAAAAGATGGATATGTGGCGTACGGATTGTACGGGACTTCGTCCCAAATGGGGTATCTACCGCTATTTGGGTGAAGATAGGACCTGGCAAGACCAGTTGCGTGACGAAGAAATTCGTTTTGCCGATTTCTCTATCAAGAAACTTTAGAGAGGGATTTTAAAGAAAACCTTAGAAAAGGACAAACAGTTCGTTTTGTCTATTATGGTGGTCTCCTGTCCGGAATATACTTTGAGGTATATTTTCGGGTGGGAGATTGTCGTTTATTATAGGCATATTAAAACTAAATATGCTAGGGGAAGACGGTGGGATATTTGAATGGGGTATTGATGTATGTTTTGTCAAAAGCAGGTAATTTATGTTCTTCTGATTTTATATCAAGTTGCGTGATTTGTATTTAGTAGGATTTCTACTTGACGAAACCTGAAAAGATGGAGGAGGTAAGATATGTTTTGTCGATTATGATTTATTTTCTTTCTATTGCTTGGTAATATCAGAAAAAGCTATATATTTGTGCGGTCAATCTATAAAATTGAGGTAATAGCCAAGAAATAGTATTACTGATATTCATGGCAGATTGTTTAAGTAGAGTCTTTATTTGAAATGGTAAGGTAATGAATAAGAAAGTAACATTAAAGGATATAGCTATAATGCAATCCGGCATATACATGAAAACTGATTCACAAGGTGAGGTCAGGTATTTGCAGGTAAAGGATGTTAATTCGGAGAATAAACTTGATTATACTCAAATAGCTACGGTAATAAATACAGGAATAAATGATAAGCATTGGTTGAAAAACGGAGATTTGTTGTTTGCGGCTAAAGGAGGCTCCAATTATTGCATACAGTATGAAGGGACAGAACGAAGTACTATAGCATCTTCATCTTTTATTATCATACGTCCCGTCATTAGTAACATATTACCGGAATTCCTTTGTTGTTTTTTAAATACATCGTCCATTCTTGGTATGTTGAAGAATGCAGCAGTAGGTACAGGTATTCAGGTGATTCCTCAATCGGTAATGGGGGAAATACAGCTTGATATACCATCTATAGAAGTACAAAGGCTTGTTGTAGAAATGGATCGGTTGAGAAAAGAAGGTGAATGTATTCGTAGTGAAATTGATATACTTAAACAGAGTTTGCAAGATCAGTTGTTGATGGATTCTTTAAAATGATTGTATTATGAAAGAGAAAGCATATTATATCGTAAGTAAAGCACGGCAAATTTTGGGTGGAACGATTTCTGCCGATCAGTGCAGGGATTATGTATTGGCTCTGCTATTTTTGAAATCTGCAAGTGAGTACTATAAATCAAATAATTCTTTTCAACAAGATGATAATAGCCCTGCTTTACGTTTGTTAGTGTCCGAGCGCAGTTCTTTCGATTATCTATGTAAAGAACTTGATTCACCGGAACTTGGCAGATTGATAAATATGGCTCTTTATGAACTGGAGCAGGTGAACGCTTTGGTTACTGAAGGTTATGAAATCAATAAAGCTATTGATTTCGAAAGTAATATATTAGGAGATATGAACGCGAGATCGATCAAGTTGCGTGAGCTTCTTTTGCTTTTTCAAGAAATCAGGCTGACTAATGCTACCGGGCAGTTGATAGACGTTGGTGATTTATATAATCAGTTGTTATATATATTTGCTGAAGAAGCAGGTAAAAAGATAAATAATGTGCTTACTCCTACAGAGGTAGTTAGTTTGATCACGAAACTAATAGATGGCGATAGAAAAAATGCTTGTTTGTGCGATCCGGCATCCGGTAGTGGTACTCTGTTGGTTGAGGTCGGTAAAAAAATGGGGATCAGAGGTACTGAGCTCTATGGGCAAGAAGTGAATTGGAATTTGTATGCATTGACAAAAATGAATCTGATGCTGAATGGCTTCAAGGGTGCGACTTTTCTTTGGGGAGATAGTCTTAGTAATCCTAAATTGTTGGATCATGGAGGGCTAAGAAAGTTTGATATTGTTGTCTCTGTGCCTCCATTTGCGGATAAGTGGGCAGCCGAAGAGGCTTATAGTGATTTTTACAAACGCTTTAAATATGGCATTCCTCCTAAAAGTCAGGTTACATGGGCGTATATAAGTCATATTTTGGCAAGTTTGCGGAATGACGGACAAGCTGTTGTAGTAGTACCGGTAGGCGTTTTGTTCCGAAATACTGAAAGTAAGATACGAGAGCAGATTATTGAACATAATTTACTTGAGGCAGTTATTGAATTGCCGCCGAATCTATTTTATGGAGCGGCTATCTCTACGGCAATTCTTGTATTCAGAAAGGAAAGAATGAGGACGCAAACTTTATTTGTTGACGCACGGAAGGGGTATATTTCGAATAAAGGACTTTGTAAACTTTCTGATAAAATGCTGGAACAGCTTTCGAATACATATAAAAAGTTTCTTGCCGGAGAAGAGATGGGGAGAGAAAAAAAAGGTTGTTCGTTCTATATCGCTACGCAGGATGAGATACGGCATAACAAGTACGATTTGAAAGTAATTAAGTATGTAGAGGATAAGATTGAGAGAAAGGAGATTGATGTAAAAGTTGCTTTACAAAGAATAGATGAATTGGAAGAGCGGTTAAAGTGTATTGATAAGCAATTTAAAGATTGTGCATGGCGATTGAGGGAGCTGACTAAAGAATAGTAATTATGAAAAAAAAGACACAGGTGTATGATAGAAGTTATAGTTACAATAGTCACAATTTTAGGAGGAGTAGTTACTTTGCTTTCATATTTCTCGAAGGAAAAAGTCAGAGTGACAATCTGCTGTACAGAGAGTACATTGCTGACGCAAAAACCTAAAATACCTGGAATTACTGTCTTTGTACAGTATGAAGATACGATACCGGTTGAAAATCTTTGGAGAATATGTTATACGTTAGAGAATACGGGAAATAGAAATATTATTGGTGAAGGTGCCCAATCTTCTTTAGTGGCTAAAGGGGGCGGACTTCCATTATATACGAAAAATGTAAAAAAGATGATTCAATTATCAGCTACGGACAATAATATGGTAGAGTTGAGAGATAATATGTTACATTTTAAACAGTGGTTGCCGGATGAGTGTATCACAATTGAAGCTTTGGTGGAAAGCTCGGGTGAGAATCCTGAATTATATATTGATGAACATGACATCATTAACTCTAAAGTAATTTTTAAGAATAGTACTAATAGATGAATATAAAATAAATAAAACCATGAAAAAGATTTTTTCTCTTCTCTTTTTGCTTGTTACTTGCATTGCTCAAGCACAAAATGTTTATCGCACCGATAAAGATATATCTTATGTACCAGAGACATAAGATATATCTTTATCGCACCGATAAAGATATATCTTATGTCTCTGGTTCCGAAACGGACACCTATCGTCAGGAGCGTTGTAAACTGGATATTTATTATCCTGAAAACAAGAAGGATTTCTCAACTATCGTTTGGTTTCATGGCGGTGGTATGGAAGGTGGAAATAAATTTATTCCCAAAGAATTGAGAGAACAAGGGTTTGCAGTAGTGGCGGTGAATTACCGTTTGAGTCCGAAAGCAAAGAATCCGGCTTACATCGAAGATGCAGCTGAAGCTGTGGCATGGGTTTTCAAGAATATTGAGAAGTATGGTGGTCGTAAGGATCACATTTTTGTTTCCGGTCATTCTGCGGGAGGTTATCTTTCGTTGATTCTGGCAATGGATAAAAAGTACATGGCAGCATACGGAGCAGATGCCGATAGTGTAGCTGCTTATCTTCCGGTGAGTGGTCAGACGGTGACACATTTCACTATTCGTAAGGAACGCGGTTTGCCTGACGGTATTCCGGTGGTTGATGAGTATGCTCCGGTAAATAAGGCTCGTAAGGAAACAGCTCCTCTCGTGTTGATTACGGGGGACAAGCATCTGGAGATGGCGGCAAGATATGAAGAAAATGCGTTGCTGGAAGCTGTCTTGAAAAGTATAGGTAACAAGAAAGTGACTTTGTACGAAATGCAAGGATTCGATCATGGTCAAGTACTCGGTCCGGCATGTCGTCTGATTGCAGATTATGTGAAGAGATTCAAATGATATATTGTTCTGGCAGGAAGTCAGATATATGTGGTATGAATTTACCACATATATGGTATTTACCCTGAACAGAATCCGCACTATCTTTGTCATATATTAAAACAAGAGAAATTTAAAACAGATATATATGGAAAAGATAGCAAGAAAATTGACGGATTTGGTAGGTAATACTCCGTTATTGGAACTTAGTAACTATAATACAAGTAACGACCTGAAAGCTCGTCTGATTGTAAAGATTGAGTCTTTCAATCCGGCAGGAAGCGTGAAGGACCGCATAGCATTGGCTATGATTGAGGATGCAGAAACGAAAGGAATTTTGCATCCCGGAGCAACTATCATTGAACCGACCAGTGGAAATACCGGTGTGGGATTGGCTTTTGTTTCAGCTGCTAAAGGCTATAAACTGATTCTGACGATGCCCGATACCATGAGTATCGAACGGCGTAATCTTCTGAAAGCTTTAGGTGCGGAATTAGTATTGACTCCTGGTGCAGATGGTATGAAAGGAGCCATTGCCAAAGCTGAAGAACTGAAAGCGGTCACTCCGGGGGCAGTCATCTTACAACAATTTGAGAATCCTGCTAACCCTGCCATGCATTTACGGACTACCGGTCTGGAAATATGGAGAGATACCGAGGGGAAAGTCGATATCTTTGTGGCCGGAGTAGGTACTGGCGGGACGGTTAGCGGTGTAGGTGAAGCGCTGAAGATGCGTGATCCGAGTATAAAGATTGTGGCAGTAGAACCTTCTGATTCTCCGGTACTATCGGGAGGAAAACCAGGTCCGCATAAGATTCAGGGAATCGGTGCAGGGTTTGTTCCTAAAACGTACAAGGCTTCTATCGTAGATGAGATTATTCAGGTGCAGAATGACGATGCCATTCGTACGAGTCGTGAATTAGCCAAACAGGAAGGTTTGTTGGTAGGCATATCTTCAGGCGCAGCCGTATATGCTGCTACGGAACTGGCGAAGCGACCGGAAAATGCAGGGAAAATGATTGTTGCATTATTACCCGATACAGGCGAACGTTATTTATCTACCATTTTGTATGCTTTTGAGGAATATCCTTTGTAATAATGCCGCTTTCCTTCAGATAAAAACAACCGCTCCTTTGGACTCAAACGATTGTCTTTTTTTTGTAGACATACGGTCGTTTGGATCAAGAGGAGCGGTTGTTTAAATTTGGTTGAACAGTCTCAAACGGCTGTTCAACCGGTTAGATGATAATTTGAGTTCACCACAAAGTAACGCAGTGTCTCATAGAGTTATTGTCTGGAGTGTATATATTAATAATGCGCATTTATTTATAAATACCTACTTATAAATGCCTACTTATAAGTAATAGTCAATACTTGATTTCCGCATTGCATACGGAAATCTCCTTGTTCCAGTACCCATTGCCCGTCGGAATTGACAAAAGCCAAGTCGCTGCCTTTGATGGATAGAGTGACAGTTTGGGTTTCGCCCGGTTGCAGTTCCACCTTTTTGAAGGCTCGTAACCGGCGGTTTTCGGGAGTAAGCGAAGCCACAAGATCACTGCTGAATAGCATAACAACTTCTTTTCCGGCATATTTACCGGTATTAGTTACATCTATGGAAAAGTGCAAATCATCTCCTGCGGTAAACGAAGATTTGTCCGTTTGGAAGTTGCTGTATTCGAAAGTGGTGTAGCTCAATCCGTATCCGAAAGGCCATTGAACGGAGACTACCGCATTGTAGTCGTAAGCTCCTTCCATTTTGTCCATCTCTTCACTCACCCGATAATCGTAGGTAGTCAGTGCTGCTTCGTGTCGCGGATATGTGTAAGGCATCTTAGCGCTGGGGTTCACGTCTCCTGCCAGAATGTTCGCTAATGCATCACCACCATAGTTTCCGGGTAATAGAATGTCAATAACAGCATCAGCCAATGGCTCTAGGTCGTTGATAATGCGGGGACGACCCTCATTGAGTATCAGGATGATCGGTTTACCTGTCGTGGCAAGTGCCTTTACCAGTTTGCTTTGGTTGGCAGAGATGGCAAGTTCGGAAAGATTACCGGGTGTTTCGCAATATGAATTCTCACCGATGCAGGCGATAATAATATCCACGTTGCGGGCAGCGGCCACAGCTTTCTCAATTTCCGGTTCATTTTCTTCCATGTAAGCACCTTCGGGTTTGTAGGTTACGCCCTGTTCCAGACGGACATGATCGGCTCCGAATTTGTTGCAGATTGCTTCGTAAATGGTGTTATATTTGTCGGCAAATCTGTCGGTCAGATGTCCTTGCCACGAATAGCTCCAACCGCCGTTCAAGCAACGCATAGAGTTGGCGTTCGGACCGGTTACCAGTAGCTTTTTCCCTTGAGGAAGCGGAAGAATATTATCTTTATTTTTTAGCAATACTTCCGATTCTTCAGCTGCATGAAGTGCGATAAGTGCATGCTCCTTGCTGCCGAAGAGAGGATAATCTTTCAATAAAGTGTTCGGATGATCGAACAGACCCAGACGGAATTTAAGTCTAAGCACCCTGCGGACGGCATCGTCAATACGGCTCATGGGCACTTTCTTCTCTTGCACTAACTCTTTTAGTAGTGTACAATAATTGAGATCATACGGTTCCATAGCCATGTCTATACCTGCATTGATTGCCATTTCGATGGCTTCTTTTTTGTCCGCCGCCACATGTTCGCGGGTATAAAGATTGTTGATGTCCGCCCAGTCGGTGATTAACATTCCGTCCCATCCTAAGTCTTCTTTCAGCCATTGTGTAAGGAGTTCGCGGTCGGCGTGCACAGGCTTTCCGTTGATGGAACCACTGTTGACCATTATAGTCAGTGCACCAGCTTCCACACAAGCCTTGAACGGTGCAAAACATTTCTCACGCAGTTCGGAAACCGATATATAAGCCGGTGTGCGGTCTTTACCGGTACGTGGCATGCTGTATCCCATGTAATGTTTCACGGAGGTGGCGATTCGGTCGGCGGGAATATGGTTAGGATCATCTCCTTGGAAGCCTCGAACAGCAGTGCTGCCCATAATGGCATTGACTAAACAGTCTTCTCCATAATTTTCCCATACACGCGGCCAACGGGGATCACGTGCCATATCGACAGTGGGGGAGTATGTCCAGGGACAATTGCTAGCCCTTGTTTCATAAGCCGTTACACGTGCTGCTTCGTAGGTCAAATCCGGATTGAAGGCAGCACCCATATTGATATTTTGAGGAAAGAGCGTGCCGCCCAATGTATAGGTAGTACCATGATTCTGATCCAGTCCGTAGATACATGGAATACCAATCTCCGCCATCGACAGTTCTTGTATTCGACCGATAATCTCGTTCCACTTTTCAGGGCTTTGTGCTACCGGGCCGGGAGCATTGAGAAACGAACCTACCTTGTATTCAGCAATCGCTTTGTGGAGTTTTGCCTCGTCCAATTGAAATTCACCATTTATCGTCTCTCCTAATACATCAATGGCAAGCTCGGTCATTTGCCCTATCTTGGCGTCAAGGTCCATCTCTGATAGAAGCTCTTCCACTTGTTGTTCTATTTTTGCGTCTTCAGGAATGGCAGTGGGAACTGCCTGTTTGGAACAGGCAGTCATTGCGATAGATGCGGTCATTAATATAATATTTCTTAGTTTCATTATGATTTGTTTTTAAGTAGCATCGTTTATGTAATCTGTCATTCAGAGGGATTTAACCCGAAGAATGACAGATACTTATGGTATGAATGATTTTTAAACTTACTTAGGAACATTATTTCACGGTTACCAAATCTACATAATAGCCATGTCCTACACATAAGAATCCGGCTTCAGCTTGAATCTTATTCAACATGTCTTGTGTCAGTATCAGAGTATATTCACCGTTTTCCGTAAATTCCATCTCACCCGCCAAGCCTGTCCAATAGCCTGTGGCAAGCTGCATTTTATGATATTCGGCAGTAGGTTCTATGGAGTAGACTACTTTCAGTGTTGATCCGGCTGTGATACCGGCAAATACATCCATTGGAATCAAACCAAAAGTTTTGTTGGGATCACCGTCCGGCTTATCCCACGAAACGTAATGGTGTCCTGACCAAAGTGTTATTTCGGTAGATACGGTCACAGTCTGTTCGGTAGTCGTAACATTGTCGTTTAAGAACTGCACAGCCTCTCCGCTACGGGTTTTGCCTGTCATCGTATAGCTTCCATCAGACAAATCCGGACAAGTCAGCGTAACTTCCGTAGAAGATTGATTGCTGAATTGAGACACCGTCTGTCCGCCGATAGTTAGAGAAGCGATGTTTTCAAGATTGATACCGGAAATGGTCCAGTCCACGTTGGCAGTAGCCCGGTTAGCCCCCGAAATGACAAGGGAAGCATTGGTCACTTTCACCATGTCGGCTCCATATTGATTGCCGTCGGCATCTTGCAGAACGATGCGGTAATCGCCTTCGCTTACGCCTGTCGGAACGGTGTATCCCAGATAGTTCTCGTCTTCCGATTCAACATAAGTAGGATCGGTGATCGTGTTTCCTCCCAAGAGGATGGCTGTTACGTTCTGTAAATTACTGCCATATAAACGGGCAGTCTTACCGGGAGATACAATTCTCTCAAAAGCTACTTCTTTAGATTGAGGGTCATCAGCCAACGGATTGACCACCACTAATCCTTCACGGGAAGTCTTCTTTCCTTTCACAGTTTCCACTTCTATTTTCAAATTATACGTACCGGCTTTCAGACTACGGTTGATTTCTTTGTCGGAGTCGGTACCCGATTCCACTTCCTGCCCATCAATGAACCAGGTTACTGTGGTGTAATCTTTCGGAGTCACGGTCAGCGCGATGGATAAGTTCGCATCCCGGCTGATGTTGGCGAATGTAGCCAATTGGCCGTTCGTTCTGTCAGGGAACACTGGGGCAAGGATATGCGGATCATCATTTTCCGTCACCGTAGCGAACGGTTCTTCCTCGGTGCATGCAGTAAATGTGGAGCCTACAGCGAGTAGGGCAAATAGTGCAATATATATCTTTTTCATAATGGATGATTGTTTAATAGTTAGTTTTCAGTATCCCACCACAGAAGGCTGTGCCAATTATCTGTTCCTCCCATGCGCTCGATGGCTTCGTTGTAGCTCTTCTTATTATAGGAAGATTCCAATACAGGATAGCAGAGACGTACCGGAATTTCCGTTCCACCGGTGAGGTATTGTCCGAACCCATATTCTGCCGGTGATTTCAACTTCGGATAACCGGAACGACGCACGTTTGCCCAACATTCGGCAGGATTGGTGAAGTGAAGAATCCAGGCCTGTGTATTGATAGCTTCAAGTTTCTGATTGTCCGTATGTCCGAACGTCCCTCTACCTTGAATGAATGCATCAAACTCTGCATCAGTAGTAGCCGTGCAACCGTAGTTGTCTGTCAGGAAATCCATAGCCGCACGCACTCCTTGTTTGTAAAGATCTTCTGCCAAAGCACTGCCAACGTTCCATTTTTTCACGGTAGCTTCCGCCATCAGGAATTTCACTTCTGCAGAGGTCATCACTACGCCCGGATTGTCGCTTTTTAGGAAATTATTGGCAAGTTTGGGTTCCACTTCACGAGCCATGGTTGCTGTAACAGAAGGGTTGTTAACGGCTAATTCCTTACAAATATCGCTGTCGTATCCTGTAGGCCATGGCTCCCACGAGTAGGCACCCGGGTCGCGCGGACTGAAAGCAATCCCTTTTTCAATCATCTCCTGGGTGATGTCGATACGATTGTCGGGACTGGTGGCACTCATCAGCCCGTCATAATAACAACGGGAAATTTTGAATGTACGGGGATCACCGGAATTGTATAACTGATTAAAGAAAGTGGAGCAGAGGTAACTTGGATTATTAGCGGGGTCGTTGCCGAACAATAACTGTGACAATGAATTTCCGCGATAATCAGAGTAAGCTTCTTGTCCGAAACTAAATGCGATTGTCATGTACTTGATGAGCGCATCGCTTGAGGCGTCCGTTATCACACCCCCATTGGCAGCCAAAGCATTTTCAAATTCCGTTTGTGCCTTTGTAGGATTGACATTGGAGATTCGCATGGCAAAACGTAGGCGAAGCGAGTTTGCCAGTTGTTGCCATTTAGTTACATCACCGGCATAGATGAGGTCACCTGTCACTTTATCTTTGGTCGGATCGATTTTATTGACGGCATCTTCCAGCTCCAGAAAGAAAGCGTTGTAAATATCTTCCTGTTTGTCATACTTCGGATTGAACTTTCCTTCGAGGAATCCCAGGCCGGCTTCACTGAAAGGAGCGTCTCCGTAAGTGTCGGTGATGATAGACATAAGATAAACCCGATAAATGCGGAGCACAGAGTTGATGTTCACTTTCTCTGCATCTTCGGCTGTGCGATATTGAGCATCAATGATATTCTTCAGGGATTGAGTGTAGAACGATGTCCAGATACGGCTCATTTCATTATTGTCTAGCGTATGGCGTCCGCCGTAGTTGGTGGTGTTCCAACATCCCATCAGTTGTTGGGTGAATGCATAATGGTAGTTACGGTAGATTTCCATCATACTAAGGTCTCCGTACGTTTGCAGTTGGGCAGTGGTGAGCTGCGCATTCGGGTCGATGGTAGCGGCCTTGGAAGGGTCGGTATTCATGTTTTCCATGTATTCATCGCTGCAAGAAGCGAAAAACAGGGCACATGCCATCGTGATGATTGTGATGTATTTAGATTGTCTCATGATATATCTTTTTAGAATTTCACATTTACATTAAAACCATAGCTTCTGCGTGAAGGCAACGAACCGTATTCAAGTCCCATACCGGTGGTATTGTTGTAGTTGGAATCCGGGTCGATATTCGGGATATTCTTCCATACGATGAACGGATTGCGGGCAACGAACGAAACGGTCAGTCCGCTTACTACATTCTTCAGCCAGGATTTGGGTACATTGTAACTCAACGTCAGCTCACGGCATTTCACGTATGAGTTGTCGTAAATAAACATAGAAGGTGCATTACGGCAAACGCTCATCCAGTAGTCTTCCGGATTGATGTAGATGTCGTTGGGGCGATACGTTCCATCACCGTTGTCGATGACACCCGGAGCAACGAATCCGCCTGTCGGCTTCCAGTTATCGGCTCCTTTTGCAATGCCGGCTGCCAATCTTTCTTCTTCCGAGCGATACCAGGCGTCACGTCCTGCCAGTGTTTCCGGACTTTTACCCGATTCGTAAGCAGCACGGGCAGACATCGAATAGAGGTCGGCGCCTACTTTCACATCGAATACCGCTACCAGCGAAAGATTCTTGTAGGTAAAGTTGGTGAGTAATCCACCTGTCCAGTCCCAAGAGGCATTACCCAATACGTGGTTGCTCTTGTCATATTGCGGCAGACCGGTTTGCGGGTCAATCAGAATATCTCCCTTTTCGTTCCGTTGGAAGTCCGGGCCTACAATAGAACCAAAGTTCTCGCCTACCTTAGCGGCCACCTGAACGTCGAGCCAAGATGCCTTTTCCAGTTCAAACATATCCGATTCGCCATCCAGTTCTTTTACTTTGTTGCTGTTCTTGGAGAAGTTCAGATTAATGTCCCAGGAAAAATCGCGTGTTTGAATCGGTCGTGTGCTAAGGGCAATCTCAATACCTTTGTTTTCTATCTTGCCGGCATTAATCAAGCGATAGTTATAACCGGTTGTCCAGGAACTTGCCATTCCCATAATCTGGTTTTTACTGATTTGAGAATAGTAGGTGAAATCCAGTCCGATACGGTTCTTCAGGAATTTCAATTCCAATCCCATTTCCACGGAGTTTGTTTTGGTTGGTTTCAAGTCTTTGTTGGGGATGGTTCCGTTATCGATATATCCGATGGTATATCCGGGATAAGCATATTTGGATTTCGTATAGACGAGTCCCAATTGATAAGGATCGGTATCGCTACCTACTTGCGCCCATGACATACGCACCTTTCCGTAAGGCAGGAGGTCGCCCAGTTTTGTCAGCTCGGAGAATACAAAGCTACCGGAGAAAGAAGGATACACATACATGTTGTTGCCAGTGGGAAGGGTAGACGATTGGTCGCCACGCAACGTAGCATCGAGGTAAAGCATGTGTTTCCATCCCACGTTCACTGCTCCGTAAACCGAATTAATCTGCTTGCGGTAACTGCCGGGCACTACACTGATCTCGTTGAAGCTCGTCAATGAAGGGACATCGCGTATCTTCATGTCTTGAGCGGTGGTAACGGTGGTCTGGTTGTTTACCTTATATACATTGCCGCCTAACGTAGCGTTGAAATCGAAATCACCCCAATGGTTGTTGTAGAGAGCCAACACTTCAAAGTTGTACATGCGGTTGCGGAAAGCGCTGTTTTGAAGTCTTCCGGCTTCGAATCCGGGAGTGGTAGGTGCTTTGTAATCATCGAACGTGAACCAGTTGAGTTCGGCGCCCAATGTTGCTTGAAGTTTCAGATGTGGGTCGATGTTCCATACGGCCTTGCCGTTCATGCGGAACAAATCTTTTTTGGATTTATTGAAGTTCTTATAGATATCCCAGTATGGATTCACGTTGTAGGGATCCATACCGTTCCAGTTGGAATATTCGCCGTCGGCAGTCTGATAGGTTTGCAACCATTCCTGGTCGTAGGTGGTGGCAAGGGTCATCAGGTTTTTACCGATATTGGACTTGCTGTCGCCCAGAGCCGGACGGTTCTTCACGTCTTCCCGTGTATAGTTGACGCTGAAATCCAAGTCTACCTTTCCTGCAGACGTATTGGCGCGCAGGTTGAAAATGTCACGGCTCATGTGTGTCTGGGGAACAATGTCTTTATTGCGCATGTCCGTATAGGTAAAGCGAATTCCGGTTTTTCCGCTGTTCACACCTATGATGGCGGAGTTGGTGGCGGTGATACCCGTGCGGAAGAAGTTGGACGTATTGTCGGGGACAATGAGGAAAGGGCGTTCTACGCCGTCGAAATACTTCAGCATGTTTGAACCGTCCGCTTTTGGGCCCCAACTTTTGTTTGTGTTGGATATGGCATCATAGCTATAAGTACCATTGCTTCCCATACCGTATATCTGTTGAACTTCGTCCCATTTGGCAAGTTGGGTATCGAAAGTCAGTGTTCCGTTATATTCCACGCTGATTTTATCCTTGTTGGCTCGCTTGGTTGTAATCAAGATAACACCGTGGCTGGCACGGCTACCATAAAGTGCGGATGCCGCAGGGCCTTTCAATACCGACATGTTTTCTACGTCATCGGCATTGATGCTCGAAATACCGTCGCCCAAGTCGAAGCCTCCGTTTGTGCCGGCACTGCCGAAATTAGTGTTGTCCAAAGGTACGCCGTCCACTACATAAAGAGGTTGGTTATTGCCGGTCATTTCGGTACTGCCTCGCAGAATAACGCGCGTAGAACCGGAAGGACCACCGGCGGTCTGGCTGACTACCAAGCCCGGCACACGTCCTGCCATGGAGTTGATAAGATTCGTCTCTTTCGCTTTGGTCAAGGCTTCACCTTTCACTTCATCAATGCCGTAGCCCAACGCTTTGCGCTCTCTCTTGATGCCAAGGGCGGTGACTACCACTTCATCCAATGCTTTGGCATCCTCTTTCAAGGTGATGTTCAAAGGACCTCTTCCCGCTTTTACTTCTTCGGATTTATAACCCACGTAGCTGACAACGAGCGTAGCTCCCGCTTTTACATTCAAACTGAAATTTCCATCCAGATCGGTAATCGTTCCGTTGGCAGTTCCTTTCTCCACTACGGAAGCCCCAATGATAGGACCTGTGGCATCGCTCACTTTTCCGGTTACCTTGTTGCTTTGTTGTTGAATAGCCTGGGAACTTGGTTCCGTTGCTGCATACACTTGCTGGAAACCTCCCGCCATCCAAAGAGCGAGTGTTCCGCAAAACAGTAGATACTTACATTTTTCCATATTCATAGCATGTATATTTAAGATTCCTATAATATTTTCACCCAGTCGATGTACATATTCACTTTCTGACCGTCTTTCAGGCCCGTCAGTTTATTAATATCGGTAATTCCTGTAAACGCACCTCCCACGGCGAGGTTGAACAGGATGTAGAAGTTGTCGTGGAAGTATGTGTTCGAGCTAATGTCGAACGTATGAAACTTGACGTTGTCGATGGATATTGTCAGGTTGTTTTCATCCCAATCCAGAGAGTAGGTGTGATAATTGCCGTCTTGCAGGCTGTTGGCAACATTGGCTTTGTAGTATTGCTGTTCGTGAGCCGCTGCGCTAGGGCCATAGTGAATGGCGGTGTTCACTTGTTTTTCCGAATCGCCCGCAGCCATTCCGCTCTGTTCTCCCATTTCCATAATGTCGATCTCCCCGCATGCCGGCCATTCTTTGTCGTTATCTCCCATCATCCAGAACGCAGGCCACAGTCCGCCGTTAGTCTTGGGAAGCTTGATACTTGCTTCTATCTTGCGATACTTGAAACTCTTTTTCCCTTTTGAATTGATCCTGCCTGAATAGATCTTATTCCCTTTGCGTTCGGCGGTAAGAATCAGAACCGATTTATCCCCGTCCTTTCCAACCGATACATGAGCGGCATCGTATGCCTGTAGCTCTTGGTTGGTCCAACCGGGTTCATGAGTTTCTTTCGTCCATACTTTTTCGTCGAAAAAGTTGAAATCGTCTTTAAAAAGAATGTCTTGTGGATTTTCCTCCGGTTCCGTTCCAACAGAATCCGACGAACAGGATTGTTGCGCGAAGCAAACGGATAAAAATAGGAATAGTGCTACTTTTTTCATCGTTTTAGCATTTTAAAGGTTAAACGTAATATGTGCTTTATACTTGTAAAGCTTGGTGCAAAGATGCTAATATCCGGCAAAAACGATGGTCAGATTGCTGACATATTAGGTTTGATTGCTGACAAATCTGCTGATTTTTATCGAACGGACGTTATCTTACCCATTATTTTTCGAAGATTGTTGCTATACAAGAATGAGGTAAATGATAATTTTGCGGAGTGCCCTGAAAGGGCTTAATTATATAGCGTAGGGCA
>OLNX01001727.1_pt1 | contig 17986 bp, 8 predicted proteins | sample 1672611 | NCBI WGS metagenome assembly OLNX01 (sample SAMEA3136705, study PRJEB25190) | human gut metagenome | reverse complement strand
CTTGAAATAATTTTCTGGTTTGCCTTGTTCATTGTGTTCTACACATATCTGGGCTACGGAATTGTGCTTTACGTTCTCGTCAAGTTGAAAGAACTTTTCGTGAAACCTGTGAAGCGTTCGTTGCCGGCATCGGACGCTGGTTTGCCGGAAGTGACTCTCTTCATTACAGCATTCAACGAAGAAGATGTTGTAGACGAAAAGATGGAGAACAGTCTTGAACTGGACTACCCTGCGGACAAACTGCATATCGTATGGGTGACAGACGGAAGCGACGACAGTACAAACGAACGACTGCAAACCCGTTGGCAGGGAAAAGCGACCGTACACTTCCAACCCCTACGACAGGGTAAGACAGCCGCAATGACACGTGGAATGACGCTGGTGGACACTCCGCTCGTCGTCTTTACGGATGCTAACACTATGGTAAACCGGGAAGCAATACAGGAAATCGTACTTGCTTTCCAAGACCCGAAAGTGGGCTGCGTGGCCGGCGAAAAACGGATCGCCGTACAGACCAAAGACGGAGCCGCTGCCGGTGGGGAAGGTATTTACTGGAAATACGAATCAACACTGAAAGCACTTGACGCCCGCCTCTACTCTGCTGTAGGAGCAGCAGGCGAACTATTTGCCGTGCGTCGTGAACTATTCGAAGCAATGGAACCGGATACGTTGCTCGATGATTTTATTCTTTCGCTCCGGATCACCATGAAAGGTTATACCATTGCTTATTGCACCAATGCTTACGCCATCGAAAGCGGTTCGGCAGATATGCGCGAAGAAGAAAAGCGGAAAGTGCGCATCGCTGCGGGAGGATTGCAGTCCATCTGGCGACTTCGTCCGTTGCTGAATCCTTTCCGCTACGGGACACTTAGCTTTCAATATACGTCTCACCGGGTATTGCGATGGTCTATTACTCCGTTCCTGTTGTTTGCTCTCTTCCCGCTGAATATTGCGATTCTGCTGTTAGGCGGTTCCGCGATATTCTACGGAGTGCTGCTTGCCATGCAGGTTCTTTTTTACGGATTGGGATATTGGGGATATTATCTATCCACCAAACAGATAAAAAACAAGTTGCTTTTTATCCCCTACTATTTCTTATTTATGAATGTCAATGTGCTGAAAGGCATCCGTTATCTGAAAAAGAAAAAAGGAAGCGGAGCCTGGGAAAAGGCGAAACGCGCTGAAAAGTAAAACAAATGCTATTATCTTTTGTTATCCTTACTATAAGACATTAGTCTCTATCATCTAATAAAAAACAGACATGAACAGAATATTACATGATGCGAATAACGCACAAAGAATATTGAAACTGACGGCAGATACAATGCTATTGGTTGACAGGCACGGAGTCTGCGTAGACATTGAGCCTCATTGTGATCTATGGTTTCTGCAAGAGGATATACTTTTAGGAAAAAATATATTTGAGCTTTTACCAGAATATACGAGAGAGAGGGTGATGCCCATCTTCCAGATTGTACTCGAAGAACAAAGAAGCATCAGCAAGAACTTCAAGTTGGTGCTGAAAGGCGAAACTTTTTACTTCAAATGCCTCATGTTCCCTTATGACGGTATGGTGCTTTGCCAATATCGCGACATCACGCAAAGAAGCAACGTAAAAAGACAGTTGGAACAGGCAAATCTCACCCTGCGGGCTATCCAAAAGGTAGCCCAGATAGGACAATGGACGTACAATACGAAACAGAATATTTTTCATTATCTTGGATATACCGGTGTTTTGTGCGAGGAAAATGTGCAAAACCTTGCCATTGAGAAATATGTGGAACTGATTGTAGAAGAAGACCGTCAGAGTTTTATGGAATGGTGTCGGGTGAACGAAAAAGAACTCAACATGGAAAGCATCAGCTACCGTGTCCGCCTGAACGGAGAAATCTTCTATATGCGTATCCAGACTTATCTGCGTGAACAACGCTCCGACGGTAGTTTCAATATCGAAGGCTATATCCAGAACATCACGGACATACAGCATCGTAGAAATGACATCAATACACTGACTCATGCCATCAACAACGCCAAAGAAAGTATCTTTGCCGCCAAGCCCGATGGCACGATTATCTTTGCCAACCGTCGTTTCCTGTACAATCATGGTATTTCAGAAAACGAAGACATCAGTCAATTAAAGATTTACAATGTCGCCGCAGATATGCCTACACAAGAGGCTTGGAACGAACGTTGCAAAGATGTCATACACGGTGGCAGCAGTAACTTTGTGGCTCATCACCCATCTAAAATCAATAAAGGTATATTGGCTTATGAAGGCACGATGTACAACGTGACCAATGATTCCGGAGAAGAAAGTTACTGGTCGTTTGCCCATGATATTTCCGAGAGGATTCGGTACGAAGCCCAAATCAAACGGCTCAACCAAATCATGGATACAACCATCAACAATCTCCCTGCCGGGATTGTAGTGAAGGAAATCAACAACGACTTCCGATACATTTACCGGAATCGGGAGGCCTACAACCGCGATCTTTATAAGAACGACCCTGTCGGCAAGAATGACTTCGATTTCTACCCGCCTATCGTAGCCGAAAAGAAGAGACAAGAAGATATCCAGGTGGCCACCACCGGAAAAGGTCTGCACTGGACTGCTGAAGGAAAGGACAGAAACGGAAACATGATTATCCTCGACAAACGGAAAATCCGGGTGGACGGTGACGAATTGTCTTCGCCTATCATCGTCAGCATCGAATGGGACATCACGGAGCTGGAAATGATAAAACGGGAACTTCAATCGTCGAAAGAGAAAGCGGAAATGTCTGATAGCCTGAAGTCGGCCTTCCTCGCCAATATGAGTCATGAAATACGTACGCCGCTGAATGCTATCGTAGGTTTCTCGCATCTCATTGCCGAAAGCGACGATGCGGAAGAACGGAAGACGTATTATAACATCGTAAACGCGAACAACGAACGTCTCCTGCAACTTATCAACGAGATTCTCGACCTCTCGAAGATTGAATCGGGAACCATCGAGTTTTCCTTCGGACCGGCTAGTCTCCATAATCTCTGCCGGGAAGTGCACGATGCTCATATATTCCGTACTCCGCAGGGAGTAAGCCTTGTCTATGAATCCTCGGACGAAAGTCTGATGATTGAAACGGACAAGAACCGGGTATTCCAGGTGATTTCAAATCTGATTGGAAATGCTGTCAAGTTTACGAAGGAAGGAAGCATCAGTTATGGTTACAAACTGGCGGACAATCAGATTGTATTCCACGTAACGGATACCGGAACAGGAATTGAACCGGAGAAAGTGGGGCGTGTGTTCGAGCGTTTCGCAAAGCTGAACAATCATGCGCAGGGTACAGGATTGGGGTTATCTATCTGTAAGTCTATTGTTGAACGGCTCGGTGGAAAGATTTCCGTCAACTCCGAATTTGGCAAGGGGACGACGTTTACATTTACTTTACCATACACGATTGCAAATCCTGCAAATGTGGATTCTTCAAAGAAAGAGAATGGTGAAGGGAACATTGCTGGAATAGCATCTGCCGGGAAAACTGCAGATTCGAGTGTTGACAGTTCTGCAAATACACGGCACGCCTGTATTTTGGTTGCCGAAGATACGGACAGTAACTTCGACTTATTGGAGGCTATTCTAGGTAAAGACCATCAGCTTATACGTGCGCATGACGGAATGGAAGCTGTCACGATGTTCGATGAAGTGAAACCGGATCTTATCTTGATGGATATCAAGATGCCGAATCTGGACGGACTGGAAGCTACAAAAATCATCCGTGAACTGTCTGCCACTGTTCCTATTATTGCTCAAAGTGCCTTTGCATACGAACAGGACAGGAAAGCGGCTGAAGAAGCGGGGTGCAATGATTTTATAGCTAAACCAATAGCGGATGATAAGTTGAAAGCAATGATTCATAAATGGTTGCTTCCTTCGTAGAGAGCTTAATCCCTCATGATATAACCAGCAAATAATTTAGATTAAATGAAAGCCTTTTACAGACTGTTTTATTACATATCCATCGTGCTGACCAGTATTTTGGCAGGAGTTACCATTGCGGGTGCTTTCGTAGGCAATGCCGCACCGGATAGTTTCAAATTTATGCCTTTCATCGGTTTGATACTGCCGATACTTTTATTGGCTAATCTTGCTTCTGCTATCTACTGGACGATTCGTTGGCGGTGCTGGGTTTTCATCCCTCTGATTGCTATATTCAGCAATTGGGGGTATATAAGCTGTGTATTACAATCGCCTTTTTTCAGTCCGGCTTCGTCACCGATGGTTAAAATGAATGTATATACTCCGGGAGTGTTGACGGTTGCTACTTACAACGTCGATGCCTTTAACCACGAGCATACCGGCTACTCATGCAAGGAGATTGCTTCTTACATGAGAAACCTGCAAGCAGATATTCTCTGTTTTCAAGAATTTGGCATTAACGATGAGTTTGGCATCGATAGTATATACGCAGCTCTTTCTAATTGGCCGTATCATTATATTCCTTCTTCGCCCGAAGGGAAGAATCTGTTGCAACTGGCTGTTTTCAGCCGTTATCCTATCAAGGAGGAGCATCTTATCATCTATCCTGATTCGAAAAATTGCAGTCTTGCATGTGATATTGAAATCAATGGTCGCACCATCCGCCTGTTCAACAATCATCTCCAAACAACGGAAGTAAGCCAGAACAAGCGCAAACTGGAAAAGGGACTTCGTACGGATGATTCCCAAAGAGTGGAACATGCTGCCCTGGGACTTATCGACGGCTTACATGAGAATTTCCGGAAACGGGCCGTACAAGCTGATCTTCTCAAGCAACTGATAGCCGCCTCCCCCTATCCAACTCTAGTCTGCGGTGACTTTAACTCTCTGCCGTCTTCGTATGTTTATCACACTATAAAAGGTGATAAGTTGCAGGATGGCTTTCAAACGAGCGGACATGGGTATATGTATACTTTCAAGTACTTCAAGCATCTGTTGAGAATCGACTATATTCTCCATTCACCGGAACTGAATAGCACGGATTACTTCTCGCCGGATCTTAATTATAGCGATCATAATCCGGTGGTGATGAGGATGAAATAAAAAAGATGCTCCGTTTATTGAACGAAGCATCTTTTTATATAAATATTCTAGAATGTAAACTTAACGCCTAACTGCATCTGCCATGCACTACCTGTAGAAGCAGTATAATCCCATTTAGAATTTTTCTGGAACACCTCGCGAGAAGATGCATTCATCTGATAAGTAAGAGGTTCTCCTACCTTACTTGCTGTTTTTAACAACCTTACATTATCATAACTCTGCAAACCGCAAGAGCGATAAGCCCCCCACTTCGAATTTAATAAGTTACCAATATTCAACATATCAAGACTTACTTGAATACCGTACTTACGGCTACCAATCTTAGCATAAAAATCCTGTGCTATCTTCATGTCAAAACGGTGAATCCACGGTTCTAAAGAAGAAGCACGTTCTACATACTGCCCCTTATGATCATTCAAATAAGAGTCATTATTTACATAGTTCCAAAAATCTTCTTGTTGGTCTACCGCCGAATAAGTCACATTATTTTGTTTATCTTTAATATCCACAAATGTCATTTCTTCTTTAGAAGCAGGCACATACATCAAATCGGAATAGTTTCCGTCACCGTTCATATCATTAGAATAGGTATAAGAAAAACGTCCTTGTTGGTAACCTGTATAGAACAAAGAAACAGTCGTTTTCATATTCGCATAAGCAACTTCATAAGAAGCATTAGCTATCAAACGATGCGGGGTAGAAAATAAAGAATAAGAGACACCCGGATCATTCAATGAATTAACTGCAACATTATTCTGCCATACTGAAGCCGCCGATGAACCTGGATTTGCCGTCATATCTTTAGCCATTGTATAAGTGTACCCAAATGAACCTGTAAAGCCAAAATCAAATTTCTTCGTTAATACTGCATTAAAAGAATATTGATAACCTTTTTCATCCCCATTAGTCAACTGTATAACGGTTTTCGTCTTAGGATTGTCATAGTAATTATTCTTAGTCCAATATACACGTCCCGGTTGTTCATTATAGGTTCCAGAAGGGGCCTTTTCGTTCATATTCTTCTGAACAACATTATATATATCACGTGTATACATAGCACCAACAGAAAGCATAAATCCATAAGGTAACTGAAACTCTGCATTTACATTACTACGCCAAACTTGAGGCATTTTAAAATTCGGATCCACATAAGCTATAGCACCGGGGACCTCATTTCCCGGAGTTGATGGAAACATATCCGGATTTTGGGTAAGAGTTTCTTTATAATTTGGATTAAAAGCAAAGTTTGCCGGTAATTCCGAAGTCTCAAATTCAACCATATTTTGCATCTGACCTGCATTTGTCGGTTGGTTAGTGAACCATACAAATGGTAATAACCCTGTAAACAAGCCTGTACCTCCAGTCAAAACAATAGAACGGTCACCTTTTATATCCCAATTAAATCCTAAACGAGGAGATATTAACAATTTACTTTTCGGCCATTCGGATACGTCAACATTCGTTCCATTAAATGACTGTTCTTTGATAGCCGCATTCCCTAACAAATCATCAAAATATAACGGTAAATCAAAGCGTAATCCATATGTCAATTTTAAATTAGGTGTAATAGAATATTCATCTTGTGCATAAGCTCCCAACATACCAAATGTCAGTTCAGCTCCCGGAGCGTCTTTTCCATTATATCCATAAGTAATGCCATACAGCATCGGTTTTTCTCCCGTCATAAAATCGTCCATTGAAGCATAACGATAATATCCATAAGGAGCACGTAAATATGAATTCATGAAATACTGTCTTTCAAATGTTGCACCGGCAGTTATCAAATGGTTTCCTTTATTAATAGTTACATTGTCAGTAACACTAAATACATTATTCTCGACATCATTAAAAGGAGTAAACAATTCTGTACCCAATGTCATATACTGCTTACCGTCCTTGTAAATATCAACCATTGGAAACGCATCTCCCTTAGTTGTACGAGAATCTCGGATATGGGTATAAGTCACTAATAATTTGTTTTGTACTGAGGAAGAAAAATTGCTATTCAACTCACCGGAAAGAGACGTTACAATATTTCTAAAACCATAGTTGGAATTTCCAAATGCAAATGCATCAACCCCATAACGGTTTGAATTAGCTTTAGTGATTACCGAAGAAGTTGAACTAATACTAGCATCATTTTCTGATTTCACTGTGTTAAAACGTAATGACAGTTTATGACTTTTATTAATATTCCAATCCAAACGAGCCATAAGCTTCCAATTTTTACTCTCGAAATCATCAAATTTATCATAACTTCCCGGATCATATCCATATTTATCCTTTACAAAATCACTTATTGTCTTCAAATCCTTTATCCAAGTTCTAGAAATATGATTTTGATTATCCCCACTTCCACCTTCTTCTTGACTAGGAGTCCACAAAATACCAGGGCTAGTACTATTTTCTAATTCTCCATTTACAAAAAAGAATAGTTTATTTTTTATTATCGGAGCTCCTAATGTAAAGCCATACAAACTGGATTTATAACTTTCCACATTAGGAACGTCAACATCGTTAATAGATTTTCCTATAAAATTCTTTGGTTTCTGATATGTATAAACTGTTCCCTTTAATTCGTTTGTACCACTCTTGGTTACAGCATTAATAGAAGCTCCCGTAAAATTGGAATACGTAACACTATAAGGAGAAACATTAACGCTAATTTCATCAATTGCATCAAGTGAAATAGGCTGCGCATCTCCACCCGGCAAATTATTAGTACTCAAACCAAAATTATTGTTCAAAGCTGCACCATCCACAGTTATTGTATTATAACGTCCATCACGTCCGGCAAAAGAATTACTGCCACCCGCATAAGGAGAAAGTTTAGTAAAGTCAGTAATACTACGATTAATAGTAGGCAATGTCGTTAACTGACGCTCACTCACATTCGTTACAGTCCCCATCTTCTCTACTGTTTTCTGTGCTGTTACTATAACTTCATCCAATAATTCAGAACTTTCCTTTAAAACTACATTTAAAGTGTATACTTCTCCTAACGATAAATTTACACCTTTATAAATAGCAGTCTGATAACCAACATAAGAAACTTCAACTTTGTAAGGACCACCGGTACGCATACCTTGCAAATTAAATTGACCACTGATATTAGTCACTGTACCATAACGTGTACCTGACGGCTCGTGGATTGCAACCACAGTCGCTCCAATGATAGGTTCATCTTGTGCTGTAACCTTACCACTCATACTAGAAGTGGTAACCTGCGCACTAACGGTAGCAATGACCATGAGCATCGCCGCTACTAAAAAAGATCGCATTCTCTTTAACATAAATGTAGTTGATTAGTTAATATAAATTGTTTGCTTTTAAAAACTGTGCACAAATATAATTAATAATATTTAGAACTACATTACGATTATACTACAATTTTTTAAGAGAGATAAACGTTTTCCCTTGTTATAAAACGATAAAGGCTCTACAATATTTGCAGAGCCTTTTATTTTGAAACAGAAAGCATTATAAATGCTTCAATCTATTACTTTATACTAGTCAGTCATTAACTTTCTATAACGAACGCGTTTTGGTTCTTCATTTCCCAAACGTTTCATTTTGTTTTCTTCATATTCTGAATATGAACCTTCGAAGTAGAATACATTGGAGTCTCCTTCAAAAGCAAGGATATGTGTACAGATACGGTCGAGGAACCAACGGTCGTGCGAGATAACTACTGCACAGCCGGCGAAATCTTCCAAACCTTCTTCCAAAGCACGCAGAGTGTTTACGTCGATATCATTGGTAGGCTCATCGAGCAACAGTACATTACCTTCTTCTTTCAAAGCCATCGCCAAGTGTAAACGGTTTCTTTCACCACCGGACAATACACCGCAGAGTTTTTCCTGATCGCCTCCGGAGAAATTGAAACGGGAAAGGTATGCACGCGCATTCACGTCACGTCCACCCATGCGGATCAACTCATTACCACCGGAAATTACCTGATATACGCTCTTATTCGGATCAATATCTCTGTGTTGCTGGTCTACATACGCCACCTTTACAGTCTCTCCTACTTCAAATTCTCCTTTATCCACTGTTTCCAATCCCATAATCAGGCGGAACAATGTCGTCTTTCCCGCACCATTAGGACCAATCACACCGACAATACCATTAGGAGGAAGCATAAAGTTCAAATCGTCAAACAACAATTTATCACCGTATGCTTTAGCCACATGTTTGGCTTCAATGACCTTATTACCCAGACGGGGACCATTCGGAATAAAGATTTCAAGTTTCTCTTCTTTCTCCTTCACGTCCTCATTCAGCAATTTGTCATAAGAGTTAAGACGTGCCTTACCTTTCGCCTGACGGGCTTTCGGAGCCATGCGTACCCATTCCAACTCACGTTCCAGTGTTTTACGACGTTTGCTGGCGGTCTTTTCTTCCATTTCCATACGTTTGGTCTTTTGTTCCAACCAGGAAGAGTAGTTACCTTTCCAGGGGATACCTTCACCACGATCCAGTTCAAGAATCCATCCGGCAACGTGATCGAGGAAGTAACGGTCGTGCGTCACAGCAATAACCGTACCTTCATATTGTTGTAGATGTTGTTCCAACCAATCGATAGACTCTGCATCCAAGTGGTTGGTAGGTTCGTCCAGCAAAAGCACATCCGGTTTCTGCAGCAACAAACGGCAAAGAGCTACCCGGCGACGTTCACCTCCGGAGAGATTTTCTACCGGCTGATCTTCAGGCGGACAACGGAGAGCATCCATCGCACGCTCCAACTTGCTATCCAGATTCCATGCATCAGTTGCATCAATGATATCTTGCAATTCACCCTGGCGAGCAAAAAGAGCATCCATCTTATCCTGATCCTCATAATACTCCGGCAAACCGAATTTCTGATTGATTTCTTCGTATTCTGTCAGTGCGTCAACAATGGGTTGCACACCTTCCATCACTACTTCTTTTACTGTCTTTGTGTTGTCTAAATAAGGTTCCTGTGCCAAATACCCCACGGAATATCCCGGAGAAAACACGACTTCTCCCTGAAAGGATTTCTCCAAACCGGCGATGATCTTCAATAACGTTGATTTACCAGAACCGTTCAAACCGATAATACCGATTTTCGCTCCATAGAAAAACGACAGGTAAATGTCTTTCAGCACATTCTTATTAGGAGTGAAAGCTTTGCTCACTCCTACCATTGAGAAGATAATTTTTTTATCGTCAGCAGCCATAATGTATGATTATATATTGTTGATAATGGCACAAAGATAAGAAAAATGTTTGAATTCTTTTGGAGTTATAAAAAAATGTTCTACCTTTGCACCCGCATTCGAAAGAAAGCACTAAAGGATTGATTCGCTAGCTCAGCAGGTAGAGCACAACACTTTTAATGTTGGGGTCCTGGGTTCGAGCCCCAGGCGGATCACAAAACACAAAATTAATCCCTTGATAATCAGTCGTTATCAAGGGATTTTTCTTTTAATATTCTTCACATATACTTATTCAACAAGCATAGAGCGACACGGTAATTCGATTATAAAAGTAGTACCTATCCCCAGTTGGGAATCGACTAATATCCGCCCGTTCATCTTCTCGACGATCAGTTTGCAGATAGGTAAGCCCAGACCGGCCCCTTGAGCAAAGGAATCCAATTTCTCAAACCTTTCGAATATCTTTTCAAGCATATTCTGCGGGATGCCCCGACCGGTATCTTTAACACCGATTCTGACAGATTGGTGGTCTACCTCATAGAAGACTTCCACATGTCCGGTGGTAGTGTTCTTTAAGGCATTCGAAAGGAAATTACTCAAGATCTGTTTGATACGCAGTCTATCCAGTTCTACCAGAGAATCATGTGCCGGATAGTTAGTCAGAAGTTCAACGCCGGATGGTACTTGATGAGCATACTCCGCTACACTCTCGTCAAGAAGCTCGGTAAGGTTAACCCAGTCCGGACGCAATTCCAGATAACCGGATTCTATTTTAGAAAGATCAATTACATCATTAATCAGATTTAATAATAGTTTGTTGTTATGTCCAATCAGAGAATTATATAGTTCCTTTTCCGCTGCATTTTCCGTACTAGTCAACAGGCTTGAAAAGCCGACAATAGCATTTAAAGGAGTACGGATTTCGTGACTCATATTAGCCAGGAAAGCAGACTTTAACCGATCGGACGCTTCAGCTTTATCACGTGCCTTGACAAGCATTTCTTCTGTCCTTTTCAGTTCTGTGATATCATAATTGATGCTGATAATTTCGATAATCCGGTCTTGCGGGGCATATTTTTTTACTAACAGATTGACATGCGTCCATGTGTATGTGCCATCCTCCCTAAGGACACGCATCTCTTTGCTAAGTTGGGTAGTAAGTCCCTTTCGTGCGTCGTCCAAAAACCGAATCAACAAGGCACGGTCATCGGGATGGAAATGCCGGTATGTGCCAAAGATGTCGGACAACGGAGTTTCATCCGCTTCACCCACATTTCTGTACCAGCTTTTTTGGGCATAGCCGTGTCCACTCAAAATATTGAAGTGGGCATAACCGACCTTGGCATAATCACCGACCAGTTCAAAAAACTCCTCAAACTCCTGAATCTTATTATAGGCTACCGTTGTTTCTGTCTTATCCGCATTAATCAATAGATAGTTTATTGGCTGATGCTCACTATTATATAATGTAGTCACTTTAGTCATCAGATCAATCGTACCCTGTTTTTGGGTATTCTGATAATACGATCCGACCTTCGAGAAGTCATAACGGAAAGTAAAGTCGGCATCTTCATTTTTCTTCAGCCGTTCTTTCATTTCTTTCGGAAAAATAGGATTCTCAAAAAGATTAATCCCCAATACATCTTCTTTCTTCTCTATATGAAACATTTCTAATTCCTTATCATTCAGATCCACCAATACCCCATCCATATCGTATAATTCGATACCAATAGGCAAATACTTGAAAATGTTAGATAAGAGACGCTCACTGTATTGCAAAGCTTGGTAAGCAGATGCCATATCAGGACCATCTTGCACTTCGGATATACCATAGACGATTTCGTTTCCGTCTTCATCCGTTTCTTGAAAGCATACCTTGCTACGTACCCAAACAGATCCTTTCACCGTATCAAGCAAATACACCACCTCCGGCCGTTGATACACACCATAAGAATGAACTGTTGTAGAAAGTTGTTCCTCTTTCTGAATACGTTTATTGAAATCTTCAAAACTAATAACTCCGGTCTGATCCAGACCTAATAACTCTACTATAAAGTCAGAACATTCATAATTCGCAGTTGATAAATTGGCTTTCCACCATCCCATATTAGCGTTAGCCATCAACTGCGAGAAAAAGGTAAAATCTTGTAGTCTATTCATAACGCTATTTATCATTTTATTATTTTTCGGGCGCAAAAATACAGATTGGTAACAAATCTAACTTTCAGAAAGACACTTCTTTAGCATATTATAAGAAGATTATTTGTGATTAAACTAAAAAATTTCCGGTTAAAACTTTCTCTAAAAGAGATTATTTCAACCGGAAATTTTACAATCGTCAAGTTCCTTATTTTACTTTTTCAAGGACTGATAAACAGCTTTTGCCATCACTTTAGCCCCTTCTTCATTCGGATGGATCTTATCCGGAAACAATTGGGGCATTCCGTCCATTGCTGCGTGAAGATCGATGACAGACAAGTTATTTTTCTTGGCAACCTTCTTTATCATCGGAATGATTTGTTTAGAGATGATATCATCGTTGATATTATCACCGGTCTGATAGGCTTTAGAAGGATAACAAAGATAAATCTTCGGTTGAGCTGGCAACGCTTTGAAAGCATCGACCATTGTTTGCAGATCTTTCGTGAAGTCGGCCTTATACTTCCAGTTGAATGATTTACTGTCATTCGTACCCAACTTGATAACAACGATATTAGGATTGAAAGCCAGCGCATCCTGATAAGCCTTTTCATTCATATAAGGATGATCGCCCTTGTTCAGCAGAGTGCGGGCACTGACTCCGAAATTCTTTACCCAATAAGCCTCTCCCAACATACGGCTCAACACAGCCGGATAACTGTCACGATCACGATTCTTGATACGTGCTCCATACGTAATACTATTTCCAATGCAAGCTACACGGATAGCATCTTTATGAGGTACTTTGAAACTACGGAGCCAAGACGTCAGTTCGTCCAACATTTCATTCTTATAGAGGAAACCCTCGCGAATTCCCCATCCATGTCCACCGGAAGGATAAATATGAAGCACTGAAGGAACATTGTTCTTGTTCAGCGCCAAATAATAATTAACTCCGTTAGCAGGCGGAACGACTTTATCATCATCACTATATACGATAAAAGCACGCGGTGTATCTTTCGTCACTTGCTTTTCATTAGAATATTCAAGTTCCAATTCAGCAGAAGCATCTTTTCCCAAAAGGTTGTCGTGAGAGCCCCTATGGGTATAAGATTTATCCATCGTAATCACAGGATAGAAAAGAATCTGAAAGTTCGGACGAAGTTCGGGTTTAGCATGAGTGGCAATGGTAGAAGCCAGATGTCCACCGGCAGAAGAGCCCATGATACCAATGTCATTCGGGTTCAAATTCCAGACATCAGCACTGTCACGCACCAATTTCATTGCTGCTTCAGCATCCGAAATGGGTAATGTACGATCACCGTTCGGCATCCGGTATTTTAGCACAATCAATGCAATACCTTGTTTATTGAAATAGGGCGCCCAATCACAGCCTTCGTGTTCGAATGCCAAATGTGAATATCCACCTCCCGGACACGCAACCACAGCACGCCCTGTAGCCAGTTCCGGCGCAGGAAGAAATACGCGAAGTGAAGGTTGTTCAATATCAAAAGGTTTCGGAGCATTTTGCGCTACCACTCGTGAACCAGCAAAAAAGAGAAGCAGCAAGATAAAAATAGTAGAAAATTTCTGTTTCATAGTATCTATGTACTTTGATTAATGAATAATTAGATGCGCGAAGATAGTAATTTTGCGTATCTTTGCAGCCCATTTTGATTAGAAAAATTATATGCAAGGAATAAAGAATCTGACACAAGGCCCTATCAATCGTCAACTGTTTAATCTGGCAATGCCGATCATGGCAACGTCGTTTATCCAAATGGCATATAGCCTCACAGATATGGCGTGGGTAGGACGACTGGGAAGTGAAGCCGTAGCCGCCATCGGTTCTGTCGGAATCCTGACCTGGATGTCCGGTTCTATCTCCTTATTAAATAAGGTGGGATCTGAAGTGAGTGTCGGACAATCCATCGGTGCGCAAAGCCAGGAAGATGCCCGCAGTTTCGCGTCTCATAACATCACGATTGCTTTGATTATTTCCATCTGTTGGGGCACACTCCTTTTTATATTTGCAGAACCTATCATACGCATCTATGAACTCGAAGATCATATTACGGCCAATGCCATCCAATACCTGCGGATTATTTCTACCGGATTGCCTTTTATTTTCCTTTCCGCTGCCTTCACCGGAATTTATAATGCGGCAGGGCGCAGTAAAGTCCCGTTCTTTATCAGCGGCACAGGATTGATACTGAACATCATTCTGGACCCACTCTTCATTTTCGGTTTCGGGCTGGGAACCAATGGTGCGGCATACGCTACCTGGATTGCGGAAGCAAGCGTTTTCCTGATTTTCGTCTATCAGTTGCGTTGCCGGGATGCCCTGCTTGGCGGTTTCCCTTTCTTCACGCGGCTAAAGAAAAAATATACACGGAGAATCTTTAAACTGGGATTGCCCGTGGCTACTTTGAATACGTTATTTGCTTTCGTCAATATGTTCCTTTGCCGCACCGCCTCGGAACAGGGAGGACACATCGGCCTGATGACTTTCACCACCGGAGGGCAAATTGAAGCAATCACCTGGAATACCTCACAGGGATTCTCCACCGCACTAAGTGCCTTCATCGCCCAAAACTACGCCGCCGGACGAGTGGAACGGGTACTTAGAGCCTGGTATACGACTTTATGGATGACGGGAATCTTCGGAACATTCTGCACATTACTATTCGTTTTCTTCGGGAATGAAGTTTTTGCCATATTCGTCCCCGAACAGGCGGCCTACGAAGCCGGAGGTGTGTTCCTCCGTATCGACGGATATTCGCAACTTTTTATGATGCTCGAAATCACCATGCAGGGAGTATTCTACGGCATCGGACGCACCATCCCTCCTGCCATTATCAGCATCAGTTGCAACTATATGCGTATTCCGCTTGCCATCCTGTTTGTACGGATGGGCATGGGAGTAGAAGGTATCTGGTGGGCAGTATGCGTCACAACGATTGCCAAAGGACTGATTCTCCTGGGATGGTTCACCATGATCAGGAAAAAATGCTTAAATCTGCCTTCCGTGTCAACAAGGTAGCCGTGTCGTTTGTTATTTTACATATACAAAGATCGTCCGGAGTTATTTTAACTTAAAAAGTATGACCTTGGCAAATAATATGTATCTTTGCGTTGTTAATTTATTAAAGTATTATTTTATAAACCTATTTAAAAAACATTGCATTATGAACAAGATGAAATGGATGGTTCTCTTCATGAGTATAACCATGATATTCAGTGGCTGCGCAAGCATGAACAATACGGGCAAAGGTGCCGCAATCGGCGGTGGTTCAGGTGCTGCATTGGGTGCTATCCTCGGCGGTGTTATCGGTAAAGGCAAGGGTGCTGCCATCGGTGCGGCTATCGGTACTGCAGTAGGTGCAGGAACAGGTGCCCTTATCGGAAAGAAGATGGATAAAGCGGCAGCAGAAGCAAAACAAATTGAAGGCGCACAAGTAGAGCAGATAACTGACAACAACGGATTGCAGGCAGTAAAAGTTACATTCGATTCAGGTATTCTTTTCACTACCGGTAATGCGACTCTGAGTGCTGCCGCCAAGTCTGCATTGAGCAAGTTCGCCAACAACGTACTCAACCAGAACAGAGACATGGATGTATCCATCTACGGATATACCGACAATCAGGGCTGGAGAAACAGTACTGCCGAACAAAGCCGTCAAAAGAATCTGAACTTGTCACAGGAACGTGCACAGAGTGTAGCCAGCTACCTGTTAAACTGCGGCGTTTCTTCCAACCAGATTAAAGGTGTGCAGGGAATGGGCGAAAGCGATCCTATCGCCAGCAACGACACAGCTGCCGGAAGAGAACAGAATCGTCGTGTAGAAGTTTACATGTACGCAAGTGAACAGATGATTAAAGATGCACAGGCCGCTTCCAATTAAAAAAATATTGCGTTATGCGCGCAACCTGCTGATTTTCTTCTTTGCATCTACCATTCTGGCTGTGATCGTCTACCGCTTTATGCCGGTGTATGTCACTCCGCTGATGGTCATCCGAAGTGTACAGCAGCTTGCGTCAGGAGATAAACCCACGTGGAAACACACGTGGGTTTCTTTTGATAAAATATCTCCTCACCTGCCGATGGCGGTCATCGCCTCCGAAGACAACCGCTTTGCCGAACACAACGGATTCGATTTCATCGAGATAGAGAAAGCGATGAAGGAGAACGAGAAACGGAAACGGAAGCGCGGAGCAAGTACCATCAGCCAGCAGACAGCCAAGAATGTGTTCCTGTGGCCGCAATCGTCTTGGGTACGCAAAGGTTTCGAAGTTTATTTCACCTTTCTGATAGAGTTATTCTGGTCGAAAGAACGGATTATGGAGGTATATCTCAACTCCATCGAAATGGGAAAAGGGATCTATGGCGCACAGGCTGCCGCAAAGTATAAATTCAACACAACAGCTGCCAAGTTGAGCTCAGGACAGTGCGCACTGATTGCCGCTACGCTCCCTAACCCGATACGGTTTAACTCTGCAAAGCCTTCGGCTTACCTATTGAAACGACAAAAACAGATATTGCGATTAATGAATCTGGTTCCTAAGTTTCCGCCTGTAGAGAAGAAGGCGGTCGATAAGAAAGACACTAAGAAGAAGAAAAAGAAATAAAGCAATCCCTTTATCACAGTCTATTTCATCAAGAAACAAGACAAGGATAAAGGGATTTCTTTTTTCCGTTATTTAAGAGACAGACTATGCCGGTTCCTCACACCTCTCGATATACGCCAATGGTTCGCCTTTATCTACCAATGCTCCCTGCTTGGCACATACCTCAATCACACGACCGCTAAAATTCGCCAACACCTTATCATATGTATGCCAAGGAGTAGCAATATAGCAAAACACATCGTCCGGATCATATTTATGTCCCACTTCGGGCGGCATAGAAGGCGATTCCACGTCGATCTCCCAAATGATCTGACCTTTCTCCATTGCCGTCACCGGTTCGGCTTTGGCACGTTTCATCCGTTTCACTTCTTCTTCGGAGAATCCCTGTTTTGCCAATGCGGCATCTTTGGCACGCTGCAAATCATCTTCGAAACGTTTCTTGGCAATACCTGATTTATAATCCCGATATTGGCGGTCGTGCATTGCCAGTTCGAAGAGTTCTTCATCATCCTGTCCGAAGTCCCAGCCGTTTTCTGTCATTTCCTTGCGATACTCGTCCAGCTGATCCGGATAGTTCTTCTGCGGGTCTTCGTCCGTAAATTCGTATCCTTTTTCTTTTGCCAGTGCGATAATCTCCGGAGCAAGTGCACCGGGCAAACGACCACTCTTACCCAGAATCATATCCCAGGTATGATTGTCGATCATCGTCCAACGCTCCTCTCCCTTGATCAGAGACATCACATTCATCAATGCCACATTCTTCACATATTGGCTGAACGGAGTCACCAATGGAGGATAGCCGAGTTTCGGCCACACATATTCCACTTCGTCAAACAGCATCACGAGCAAATCGTCGATGCTCAGTTCCGGTTCGTTCTTACCTCTCAATATCAGGTTGATGCCGGAATGCACTCCTTTCAGATCGGCCATCATAGACCCCATCATACCTCCGGGGAGTCCGCATTTCAAGAGCAAA
>OLNX01001725.1_pt1 | contig 17988 bp, 16 predicted proteins | sample 1672611 | NCBI WGS metagenome assembly OLNX01 (sample SAMEA3136705, study PRJEB25190) | human gut metagenome | reverse complement strand
CTGAAGAAGTAATTCTTCGCATATCGCGCGATAAAACACGAAACCGAGGGCGTTTGCCCTCGGTTTTTGTTTTCCGGGAATCCGCAGAACAATCACTGCACATACAAAAAGCTAAAACAACTTTTTCTGCATGAGAGCATCTCCTTCCTGCCGCTGACTGCGGGAAGGAAAAGAGGGTCTGACCGCTAATATGTAACTGTTCCTGCGTGCATTTTAACATGCGGCAGCGAAACCTCTCAATAAAACCGCCTTTCAGGGCGGTTTTTGCCGTAATACGGCATTGCGAGGGAGCGCGATATGTTCCCCTGCAGGTATACGCCTGTCGAGAGTTTACCATCATCGCATCCGCCGGAAAGCCGCGTTCATTCCTAACTCCTGACTCCTGATTCCTGATTTACAATCTGCTTGTTATCAATAGAAATTGCCGCTATATAACACTATATAAATCGTTGCAAATTCTCCGAAAATAGGGTAGAATAGTAAACAGGAATAGAATAAGGAGTGTGGAGCATGGAAGCACAGAAATATAAGCGCGTACTGATCAAGATCAGCGGCGAAGCCCTTGCGGGCGATAAGCATTTCGGCCTGAACTTTGATGTCATCGGTCCGGTATGCGATGTGATCAAAAAATGCAACGAAGAGGGCTGCGAGATCGGCATTGTTGTCGGCGGCGGCAACTTCTGGCGCGGCGTAAAGGACGGCGGCGGCAAGATGGAGCGCACCCGCGCGGACCACATGGGCATGCTGGCAACCACCATCAACGCACTGGCTCTGCAGGATGCTCTTGAGCAGCGCGGCGTGGACGTTCGTGTACAGACCGCTATCGAGATGAACAAGATCGCTGAGCCGTACATCCGTTCTCGCGCGACCCGTCACCTCGAAAAGGGCCGTGTCGTTATCTTCGGCTGCGGCACCGGCTGCCCGTTCTTCTCGACCGACACCGCAGCGGTTCTGCGTGCGGCAGAGATCGGCGCGGATGTTATCCTGCTGGCAAAGAACGTAGACGGCGTGTACGATTCCGATCCGGCTGTTAACCCGGATGCCAAGAAGTACGACCACCTGAGTTACATGGACGTGCTCAATCAGGGTCTCGGCGTTATGGATTCCACGGCAACCTCGCTGTCCATGGATAACCATATCCCGATTCTGGTATTCGCGCTTTCCGACCCCGAAAATATTCACCGCGCTGTTAACGGCGAAAAGATCGGCACGATCGTTGAGGAGGTAAAATAATGAAGGAACAGATCAAGTCCCACGAGGCAAAAATGCAGAAAACGCTGGACGTGCTCTCCAAGGAGCTGGCAGCAGTCCGCGCAGGCCGCGCAAACCCGGCGGTTCTCGATAAGATCACCGTTGAGTATTACGGTGCACCGACCCCGCTGAATCAGGTTGCGGCAATCTCTACTCCCGACCCGCGCACGCTGGCCGTCCAGCCGTGGGACGGCTCGGTGCTCAAGGCCATCGAGAAGGCGATCCAGGTCTCCGACCTCGGCATCAACCCGCAGAACGACGGCAAGCAGATTCGTCTGAACTTCCCGCCGCTGACCGAGGAGCGCCGCAAGGAGCTGATCAAGGGCGTTTCTAAGACCGGTGAGGAGGCAAAGGTTGCGCTCCGCAACATCCGCCGCGATGCACTGGATAAGTTCAAGGCAGCGCAGAAGAAGAGCGAGATCACCGAGGACGAGCTGCACGACGGCGAGGACAAGATGCAGAAGCTGACTGACAAGTACGTCAAGGAAGTTGATGCTATGGTCGCAAAGAAATCGAAGGAACTCGCAGAGGTTTAATCCAGGGGGAAGTCCGCTGCCTGCAGCGGCATGAAATCGGATTTTCGTAGAAAATCCGTAAAAAGCGGGAGCATGTATCTCGCTTTTTACACAAGGGAGCATAGCTGTGTGCCGCAAAGCGGCGCGCAGATGTGCTCGCAGGACGTATCCGAGCGTATGCTCGGTACGTTCCGATCGACCTAAAACGTGTTTTCGGTCGAGGAGCGAAGCGACATTGGGGGCGGCGGATTCGTCGCCCTTTTGCATGAAATTGGCAGGAAAACCTGCCGCAAGAGGGACAAACAGGGAGGAAACAGGTTGGGTCTGTTCACACGAAAAAAGAAGGATAACGCGCCCGAAAACCGTCCGGTGCCGCGTCATATTGCGGTAATCATGGACGGCAACGGCCGCTGGGCCAAGAAACGCGGTCTGCCGCGCAAGGCCGGTCACAAGGTCGGCGCGGAGACGTTCCGCACCATCGCCACCTACTGCAAGGACATTGGCGTGCAGTATTTCACGGTCTATGCATTCTCTACCGAAAACTGGAAGCGTCCGCAGGATGAAGTCGATGCGCTGATGAACCTGTTCCGCTCCTATCTGAAGGAAGCGGCGGAAACCATGTTCGAGCGCGGCGTAGCCGTGCGCGTGCTGGGCGACCTGACTGTTCTGCCGGAGGATATCCGCGCGCAGATCGCGGAGGTGGACGAGATTGCCGATCGGCTTGGTCCGGACGCGGCAACAGCCTCGCTGTGCATCAACTACGGCGGCCGTGACGAGATCAAAAACGCCGTCCGTGCCATCGCGCAGCGGGTGAAAAACGGAGAGCTGGCACCTGAGGATATCACCGAGGATACCATCACCGCCAACCTGTACACCGCGCATATGCCCGATCCCGACCTCATCATCCGTCCTTCGGGCGAGATCCGCACGTCCAACTTCCTGCTGTGGCAGTCCGCCTACTCGGAGTACTACTTCACCGATGTGCTGTGGCCGGACTTCAAAACCACCGATCTGGATGCGGCAATCGACAATTTTAACAACAGAAACCGTCGCTTCGGCGGCGTATAATATCCAATTAGGGTGATAAACGTATGAAAGCAAGAGTATTGTTTGGCGTGTTCGGCTTTGCCTTTGTGCTGCTGGCGCTGTATGTGTTCCCGCCGATCGTGCTGGAGCTTGTCGTGGCGGCGCTGTGCGTGTTCGCCACCTATGAGGTGCTCGGCTCGACAAAACTGGTGCGCAACCACTTGGAACTGATGCTGGCAATGGCCGTCTCGCTGGGACTGGCTGTCGGTCATTTCAGCATCCTGCCGCTGCGGCTCGAGAGTGTGATGCAGGGACTGGTGCTGGTGCTGCTGTTCGGTTCGTTTGCGATTGAGCTGAAATATCACGACGTCATGAAGGCTTCGCAGGTTTCGTGGGCGTTTTTCGGCGGACTTGCCGTGCCGTACCTGCTGCTCAGCCTGCTGCGCATTTTCCAGATGCACTACCACCACGGTTCGTTCATCGTGCTGCTGCCGCTGCTTGCTGCCTGGGGCGCGGACACCTGCGCTCTGTTCTCGGGCATGCTGTTCGGCAAGCATAAGCTGGCGCCGGTCGTCAGCCCGAAAAAGACGGTAGAGGGTGCCGTCGGCGGCGTGGTCGGCGGTGCTGTCCTCGTGCTGATCGCGGCTGTGATTATGAACCGGACGCTTGACCTTGAAATGCCGCTTTGGTCGGCGGTCGTGCTCGGTGCAGTCGGCGCGGTGCTTGGCGAGATCGGCGATCTGTCGTTCTCGGTCATCAAGCGCCAGACCGGCATTAAGGATTACGGACATATTTTTCCGGGACATGGCGGTGTGCTGGACCGTTTCGACAGTGTGCTGTTCGTAGCGCCTTTCGCCGAATTACTGTTCCGTATTATCTGGTGATGTAAATTGAGAATGGAGAATGGAAAATGGAAAATGAATGTATCGCGCAGAGCGCGATGATTTAATTCCGCCCGCAGGGCGGTTCCATAATTCTCCATTCTCCATTTTCAATTCTCCATTATCCAAATCGTTTAACAGGAGAAAAATAATGAAGAAGATTGCGATTTTAGGTTCAACGGGTTCGATCGGCACGCAAACGGTCGATATTCTGCCTTCGATCGACGCCGAAGTCGTCGCATTGACGACCAACCGGCGCATAAACTTATTGGAGGAGCAGGCGCGTGCCCTGCATCCGAAAATGGTCTGCGCGATGGATGAAAACGCAGCAAAGGCGCTGAAAATCAAGCTGGCAGACACCGATATTGAGGTTCTGACCGGCATGGACGGTCTGATTGCCTGTGCCGCGGAGAGCGGCGCGGACATCGTGGTAACGGCGGTTGTCGGCATGGTCGGGCTGCTGCCGACGATGGCGGCCATCAAGGCGGGCAAGGACATTGCGCTGGCGAACAAGGAGACGCTCGTGTGTGCGGGCGGTCTGGTGATGAGCGCTGCAAAGCAGTACGGCGTGCGCATCCTGCCGGTGGATTCCGAGCATTCGGCTATCTTCCAGTGCGTGCAGGCGGCAAACGGCAACCCGATCGACAAAATCCTGCTGACAGCCTCCGGCGGTCCGTTCTTCGGCAAAAAAATCGAGGAAATGCGCGGCATGACGCGCGAGCAGGCACTTGCACACCCGAACTGGAGCATGGGGGCAAAGATCACGATCGACTCCGCGACCATGATGAACAAGGGTCTGGAGCTGATCGAAGCCATGTGGCTGTATGATCTGCCGCCGGAGGACATCGAAATTGTCGTCCACCGCGAGAGTATCGTGCACTCGGCGGTGGAGTTTGTGGACGGAGCGGTAATCGCGCAGCTTGGCCTGCCGGATATGCGCCTGCCGATCCAGCTGGCGCTGACGTGGCCGCAGCGTGTGCCGTGCAAGGTACCGCGCATGTCGCTCGCGGAGATCGCAAAGCTGACGTTCTATGCACCCGATTACGAGGCGTTTCCGGCGCTGAATCTGGCAAAGCACGCCGCCTCCCTCAAGGGCGACCGCGGCGCTGTGCTCAACGGTGCAAATGAGGCCGCAGTCGGTCTGTTTTTGAACGGTAAGATCGGTTTTACCGACATCGCAGAGCGCGTTGCATACGCACTCGATACCATTCCGTACAAGAAGGACATTACGCTGGACGACGTTCTGGCGGCGGACAAAGCCGCGCGCGAGATCGTGCTCGGCTGACCGAAAGGAGCTACGCTTTGCTGCAAATCATTCTGGCAATCCTCGCCTTCGGCGTGCTGGTCATCGTGCATGAGTTCGGACATTTCATCACCGCAAAACGCGGCGGCGTGCAGGTCAACGAATTCTGGATCGGCATGGGCCCGACCCTCCTCAAGCACGAGCATAAAGGCACGATGTACTGCCTGAAGCTGCTGCCGTTCGGCGGCGCGTGCGTCATGGAGGGCGAGGACGGTGAAAGTGAAAACGAGCACGCCTTCGGCAAGGCGAAGCTGCCGCGCCGCATGCTCATCGTGTGTGCAGGTGCGCTGATGAATTTCCTCGTGGGATTCCTCATCGTGCTGGCGGTCATGCAGCCGAACGGCCCGAACGGCGGCTATATCGTCTCGACGGTCGATTCCATCGACCCGGCCAGCACCGCAGCGGGTGACCTGAAGGCGGGCGACGAGATTCTCAAGATCGACGGCTACCACGTCCTTGTGCGCAGCGACTTTGAGACCGCGCTCAGCCGTACTGCGTCCACCATGCATGAGGTTACCGTGCGCCGAGAGGGTGAAAAGGTAACGCTGCCGTCCGTCAAGCTGGAGGCGACAGTCACCGATGCGAACGGCAACAAGCGCATCGGCATCACCTTTGCGGAGCTGCCCGACAGCCTTGGCATGCACCTCAGCATGAGCGTGCGCACCGCCGTCAACTACGCGCGGCTCGTCTGGTCGAGCATGGGCATGCTCGTCAGCGGACAGGTCGGCGTGGATCAGCTTGCCGGTCCAGTCGGCATGGCCGAGGTCATGGCGGATACCGCCAAGTACAGCATGATCTCGTTCTTCCAGCTTGTGGCATTTATCTCGATCAACCTCGGCGTGATGAACCTGCTGCCGCTGCCTGCACTGGACGGCGGTCGGCTCGTGTTCCTCATCATCGAGGGCATCCGCCGCAAGCCCGTGCCGCCCAGGTATGAGGGCTATGTGCACGCGGCAGGACTCATGCTGCTGCTTATGCTGATGGTGTATGTGACCGGGCAGGACGTACTGCGCATTTTTATGCGCAGTAATTGAGAATGGAAAATTGAGAATTGAGAATTGTGGAGCCGCCCGAAGGGCGAAATTAAATAACGGCGCTGTGCGCCGCACATTCATTTTCCATTTTCCATTCTCCACTTTCAATTAGTGAGAGAGGTAGAGGTATGAAAAAGACCAAACAGATAAAGATTCGTGACGTTTTAGTTGGCGGCGGCGCGCCTATCGCGGTGCAGTCCATGACCAACACGGATACGCGCGACGCGCAGGCTACTCTGGCGCAGATTCGCGCACTGGCGGACGCGGGCTGTGACATTGTTCGCTGCGCCGTGCCGGATATGCAGGCGGCGGAGGCGCTGCGCGAAATCTGCGCGAACTCGCCGCTGCCGGTGGTGGCGGACATCCACTTTGACTACCGTCTCGCGCTGGCGGCGATCGAGTCGCGCAACCTGCTCACGGACGATGAGCTGCGCGGTGCGCGCAGCGTGCTGCGGGCAGCTGCCATGACGTATGTCGCGGCGCTGCTGGTGTCGTTCGCGCAGCTGCTGCGGCTGATCCTTCTCTACGGAAACCGCCGCCGGGATTGACACGGCCGTTGCAATCGACGGCAAAATATCGTAAAATAGCAGGTACGAACGGTACCTGCTATTTTCTTTTTGAGGTGATCGTATGCATCGCATTTTTATCGTGGAGGATGACGCGGCAATCGCCGCCGCGCTGCAAAAGCACCTGACGACGTGGGGCTTTGACGTGCGCTGCGCGGAGGATTTCCGCAACGTGCTCGCCGAGTGCACGGCGTTCGATCCGCAGCTTGTGCTGCTGGACATCACGCTCCCGTTTTATAACGGCTACCACTGGTGTCAGGAGCTGCGGCGCGTGTCGAACGTGTCGGTCGTGTTTCTCTCCTCGGCGTCGGACAATATGAACATCGTCATGGCCATGAACATGGGCGGGGATGATTTCATCGCCAAGCCCTTTGATCTGAACGTGCTGCTGGCGAAGATCCAGGCCATTTTGCGCCGCACGTATGATTTTGCCGCGCCCGCGCCCACGCTTGAGCATCGCGGCGCCGTGCTCAACACGGCGGATGCGAGCCTGACGTATCAGGGGCAGCGCATCGAGCTGACGAAAAACGACTATCGCATCCTGCAGACGCTCCTTGAGCGCAAGGGCAGCGTCGTCAGCCGCGAGACGCTCATGGAAAAGCTCTGGGAGACGGATAGCTTCGTGGACGAAAACACGCTCACGGTCAACATCGCCCGTCTGCGCCGCAAGCTTGAGGCCGCCGGCCTGCCGGATTACATCACGACGAAAAAAGGCCTCGGCTATCTCATCGAGTGAGGGGGCAGGATATGTTTGGCGCTTATGTGAAGGAAAACCGCAAGCTCGTGGTCGCGCTCACGGTCTACACGGCCGTGTTCGCGCTGATCTTCTGGCTCTACCGGCTGCCGCTGGGCGCGGTGGGGTATGCGGCGCTCGTGTGCCTGTTTTTGCTGCTGGTCTGGTTCGCGGTCGATTACCGGCGCTTTGCCGCGCGCCTGCGCCTGCTGCGGCGGCTGGAGCAGGAGATCACGCTCAGTACTGAGCAGCTGCCCGAGCCGGACGGTGCGCTCGAGGCGCAGTATCAGGCGCTCGTGCGCGCGCTTGATGCCGACCGCCGCGCGCAGATGACCCGCAGCCAGCGCAGCTATCAGGACTTGGTTGAGTACTACACCGTCTGGGCGCACCAGATCAAGACGCCCATTGCCGCCATGCGCCTGCTGCTGCAGGATGCGGACACGGACGAGCAGCGCGCGCTGCTCGAGCAGCTGCAGAGCGTGGAGCAGTATGTGGAGATGGTGCTCGGCTACCTGCGGCTCGAGAGCCCGTCGTCGGACTATGTCATCCGCAACTATCTGCTTGACGATATCGTCCGGCAGGCGGTGCGCAAGTATGCCTCGCAGTTCATCCGGCGCAAGCTGCGTCTGGAGTATACGCCGCTGAATGTCAGCGTCATCACGGATGAGAAGTGGCTGCTGTTCGCCATCGAGCAGGTGCTCTCCAACGCCCTCAAGTATACGCGCAGCGGCTCGGTCTCCATCACGCTCGAAGCGCCGAAGACGCTGTGCATCCGCGACACGGGCATCGGCATCGCGCCCGAGGATCTGCCGCGCGTGTTTGAAAAGGGCTACACCGGCAGCAACGGCCGCACGGATAAGCGTGCGACCGGCATCGGGCTATACCTCTGCCGGCGCATCCTTGCAAAGCTCGGTCACTCGATTACCATCGTCTCGACGCCCGGCGTGGGCACGACGGTGCGCATCGGGCTCGAGCAGGACGCGCTCGAGGTCGAGTGAGCCTTACAGAATCGTAAGTTTCCGCCGGGAAAATGTAAGCCGGAAGTATGGCAGCCATTTTCCCGGCGGTTTATACTGAGCCTGTCATTACACAGGAGGTAACGGTTATGTCGTTTTTGGAAGTTCGTCACGTTCAGAAAATTTACACCACACGCTTCGGCGGCACGAAGGTGCAGGCGCTCAGCGATGTGAATTTCACGGTCGAGAAGGGCGAGTACGTCGCCATCATGGGCGAGAGCGGCAGCGGTAAGACCACGCTGCTCAACATTCTTGCCGCGCTCGACAAGCCCACCGGCGGCGAGGTCGTGCTCGACGGTCGGGCGCTGGGCACGATCCCGGAGCGGGAGATCGCGGCGTTTCGCCGCTCGCAGCTCGGCTTCGTGTTTCAGGAGTTCAACCTGCTCGACACATTCTCCGTGCAGGACAATATCTTCCTGCCGCTCGTGCTCGCCGGCAAGGCGTATCCGGAGATGGCCGCGCGCCTCGCGCCCATCGCCCGGCAGCTCGGCATCGCGGAGCTGCTGCAGAAGTTCCCGTATGAGCTCTCCGGCGGACAGAAGCAGCGTGTAGCCGTCGCCCGCGCGCTCATCACGCAGCCGAAGCTCGTGCTGGCCGATGAGCCGACCGGCGCGCTCGATTCTCGTGCGACGGATGAGCTGCTGCGCCTGTTCGAGGAGATCAACCGCGGCGGTCAGACCATCCTCATGGTCACGCACTCGGTCAAGGCGGCCAGCCACGCCACGCGCGTGCTGTTCATCAAGGACGGCGAGGTGTTCCACGAGATCTATCGCGGCGAGAGCACGGATGAGCAGCTCTATCAGAAGATCTCTGACACGCTCACGATGCTGGCAACGGGCGGTGAGCGCCATGCGTAATCTCTATCCGCGTCTGGCAGCGACGAATCTGAAGAAAAACCGCCGGTTCTACCTGCCGTATCTGCTGGCCTGCATCGTGATCGTGGCGCTGTTTTGCATCATCCTCACGCTCGCGAGCGATCCCTATCTCGGTCAGATGCAGCACGGCGGCAGCGTCAGTCAGGTGCTCGGTTTCGGCGTGTCGATCATGGCGCTGTTTTCCGCCATCATCCTCTTTTATACGAACAGTACCTTCACCAAACAGCGCAAGCGCGAGTTTGCCATCTACAACATCCTCGGCATGGAAAAGCGCCACATCTCCTACGTGCTCTTCTGGGAGTCGCTGTATACGGCGGCCATGGCGCTGTTTTTCGGCCTCGTGGCGGCGGGTGTGTTCTCCAAGCTCCTGCAGCTCGTGCTCATGCGGCTCATCGGCGGGGAGGCCACGTTCGGGCTGAACATCCGCCTGATGAGCATCGGCTGTACGGTGGTGTTCTTCGGCGCGCTGTTTTTGCTGCTGCTACTCAACACCATCCGCATCATCCATCTGTCCAACCCCGTGCAGCTGCTGCGCGCCGGCAGCGAGGGCGAGCGCGAGCCGCGCAGCAAGTGGATCCTTGCACTGCTCGGCGCGGTGTGCCTTGCCGCGGGCTATCTCATTTCCCTGCGCACAAGCGTGGCCTTGTATGCCATCCAGAATTTCTTCCCGGCGGTCATCCTTGTCATCATAGGCACGTATCTCACGTTTATCGCGCTGAGCGTTGTCGTGCTCAAGGCGCTGCGCAAAAACCGGCGCTACTACTATAAAACCAGCCACTTTGCCACCGTCTCCGGTCTCATTTACCGCATGAGCCGCAACGCGGCCGGCCTTGCGAGCATCTGCATCCTCTCGACGATGGTGCTCGTGACGGTCTCGACCACGGTGAGCCTGTATAAGGGCGTGGATGCCTACGCCGACGTGCGCTGGCCGCAGGATATGACGCTCACGCTCATGACCGACCCCCGGACGAACACAGTGCCGGACGTCGCGCCGGTTTTGCGGGTGGTGGATGATGCCATGACGCGCTCGGGGCTCACGCAGAGCAATGTGCACGGCTATCGCACCGTCAGGTTTTCCGCGCAGCGCAGCGGCGATGCGCTTGATCTCACGAGCGAACAGCTCACCGGTTCGAGCGCCGATGAATACGCCGTCATGGTTCTGGACACGGAGGGCTATGCCGACCTGACCGGCGAGCAGGTGACGCTCGCGCCCGGCGAGGCGCTCGCATGGACGGACGGCGCAGCCTTTGGCGACACGCTCACGCTCGGCGGCGATACGCTGCGGCTGCGGCCGCTCGACAGCTTCTCGCTCGTCAGCGGCAGCTCCATCATGGGTCTGCACACACTGTATCTGGTCGTGCCGGATCTCACGGAGATTCTCGAGCTGCGCGCGCAGCAAAACGCCTACACCAGCGAGCACGGCGGCACCCGCAGCATGCTCAACTACACGTATCAGTTCGACCTCTCCGGCACGGACGACGAGCAGCTCGACGCGCTGCACGCACTGCTCTGCGACCCCGGGTTTGAGTCTGCTGCCGAGGCGGCGAACGTGAATTACACGACCGATATGCGCGCCGACGGCTATCCCACGCTGCGCAGCACGTACGGCGGCTTTTTGTTCCTCGGCTTTTTCCTCGGGTTCGTGTTCCTGTTTGCGACGGTGCTCATCATCTACTATAAGCAGGTCTCCGAGGGCTATGACGACCGCGGGCGCTTCCGCATCATGCAGCAGGTCGGCATGACGCCGAAGGAGGTCAAGGCGACCATCCGCACGCAGGTGCTGCTCATGTTCTTCCTGCCGCTTGTGACGGCGGCGATCCACATCGCGTTCGCGTTTCCGCTCATCAAGCAGATCGTGTTCGCCTTCGGGCTGCAGAACGTGCATCTGTTTTTGCTGTGCACGCTCGGAACGTTCGGCGTCTTTGCGCTGCTGTACACCTTTGTGTACCTGCTCACGGCGCGCACGTATTACCGCATCGTGCGCATGACGGATTGAATCAAAAAAAGTCCGCACAGGCACTGCCTGTGCGGACTTTTTTGCATATGCGGCCTCAGCCCCAGAGGGCGGTCAGCATGGGGATGATCTGCTTCTTGCGGCTCATCACGCCGGGCAGGAACACGGCGCTGTCCTTCGGCTCGACCGAGAAGGCGGCGCGGATCGTGTCGTCATTGCCGATGTAGAGCAGGCTCGTGCCCTCCATGAGCACGTCCGTGACCATGAGCGCGATCATGTCATAGTGCTGCTGCTCGAGTTTCGTGGCCATGACGGCCAGCAGCTCGTCCTTGCGCTCGAGCACCGCAGCGGAATCGAGCGACGTGACCTGACCGACGCCGAGATAGTGGTCGGCGATGTGGAATTCCTTGAAGTCGGCAAAGCACAGATCCTCGGCCGACTTGTCGCCCGCGCTCGAGGCGGCAAAAAGCAGGTTGCCCAGCTCCTTGAGCGAGATGTTGGCGATGCGGGCCAGACGCTCGGCCATGGCGATGTCGCGCTTCGTGCACGTGGGAGATTTGAACATGACCGTGTCGGACAAGATCGCGCCCGCCATCAGACCCGCCATGTTCGGCGACGGCATGACGCCGTGCTCCTGATACATATTGGTGATGATGGTCGTCGTGCTGCCGACGGGCTCGTTGCGCACGCGGATGGGCTGCGTGGTCTGAATATCGGCCAGACGGTGGTGGTCGATGATCTCGAGGATCTCGGCCTGCTCCAGACCGGGCACGGCCTGCGCCAGCTCGTTGTGGTCGACGAGTACGACGCGCTTGCGCCGCGGACGCAGCAGGTGATAGCGCGAGAGCGTGCCGACGACTTTTTCGTTCTCGTCGAGCACGGGGTAGCAGCGGTAGCGGCTCTCGAGCACGACCTCTCGCACGTCGTCGATGTAATCATCGAGGTGGAAGCTGACCAGATCCTCCGTGTTGCACGGGCGGGAGATCGGGATCGCCTGATACACCAGCCGCGCCACGCGGCTGGCATCGAGCGGGGTAGAGATGACGCAGGTCTTGCCGGCGTTTTCGAGCCACGCGGGGTCGACGTCGGTCTGGCAGAGGATGATGCACTGCACGCCGATGTCGAGCGCGCGGCGGATCATGTCCGGCTGGTTGCCGCAGAGAATGATGCTGTCGGGGTCGGAGAAGAGCAGGTTGTCGCAGCTCTGCGGCAGGGCGATTGTCACTACGCCGGACACGCGGTCGACCTGCTCGGCGCCGTCGTTGAGGATGCGCCCCTCGATGACGCTCAGGAGGTTGAACAGCGGCAGCGCGTCCACGTGCCGGTCGCTGATCGTGCGCATGCTGTAGGCCGCGATGTCGCCGGCGGAGAGCATACCGTAGAGCGTGCCGTCTTCGTTGATGATGGGCACGGCGGAGATGTTCTGGTCGCGCATGATGTGCCAGGCGCGGTCCATCGTGACGCTGGAGTTGAGCGCCGGCGGCGTGTCAAAGTCCAGATCGCGCACCTGCGTGCGGACGTTGCTGATTGTGACCGGCTCCTGAAAGCCGAAGCGGTCGAGCAGGCGCTTCGTCTCATCGCTGATATGGCCGAGATGTGCGGCCACGTAATCCCGATCGCCGAGCGCGTTGCGCAGTGCGGCATAGGAAATGGCGGCCGCGATGGAGTCCGTGTCCGGATTCCGGTGGCCGGTGACGTAGATTCTGTTCATGTATTGTGTAACTCCTTTGGCGTTGTTGTGAGGCAAACCATATCATATTATAATCTGACACCCTGCCTTGTCAATGATTGTTCGGAAAAGTGCAAAAACTGTCCGGTTTGTTGGCAGGCATCTGGTCGTGGTCTGACCAGATACGTTGTGATAAGCGATAAAAATGGGACGGTGGACGAAAACCAGTTGCACATTGTTAAAAATTGTGCTATCTTTGGTTCAAAGGGCTTCTGGTTGAACCAGACGGCAGACCGGAGGCCCGCGACGAACTGTGAGAGGTGGAAGCAAACCATGAAAGACCTGAAGCATCTGATCTATTTTGAGAATCTGCTGCAGGAGGCCAACAACGAGCTGGTACAGCAGGCCAAGGTGGAAGGGGAACACGCCCTGGGCTACACCTGTTACTTTGTGCCGGAGACGCTGCTGAACCTGCCCGGCTGCTTCTCGAGCCGCCTGCGTGCGCCGAATACCGGCAGCATCGACGTGGGCACGTATTACATGTCGAGCAAGATCTGCTCGTATACCCGCAGCATTCTCGAGCGCGGCATCGAGGGCGGCTATGACTATCTTGACGCGCTGCTCTCGTCCGAGACGTGCCAGATGATGCACCGCGGGCACGAGCATTTTGAGATCCTCGGCCTTGTGAAGGAGAAAAATCCGCAGTTTTTCATGAGCATGATGGACGTGCCGTTCTCGGACGAGGACTTCGCCGTCGATTACTATGAGGAGCAGCTGCGCGTGCACGTGCTCGAGCCGCTGCACGAGACCTACGGAATCGACATCTCCGATAAGGCGATCCGCGCGGCGATCCGCGACCACAACGAAATTTCCCGCGTCATGACCGAGATCGGCAATCTGCGCAAGGCGGCCAACCCCGTCATCACGGGCTATGAATTTCACGTGCTGCAGCTCGTGAGTCAGGTGTGCCCGCACAAGCGCATCCTGCCGTACCTCAAGCAGACGCTCACCGAGCTCAAGCGCCGCAAGCCGGACGCGCAGCCGTGGTTCCGCGTGCGTCTGGTCGTGACCGGCAGCGAGATCGACGACCCCGCGTTCACGAAGCTCATCGAGGACTGCGGCGCGATGGTCGTGGCCGACCGCTACTGCTACGGCAGCCTGCCCGGCCGCGAGCAGATCGAAATTCTCGACGGGGAGACGCCGCTGCGTGCCGTCGCCCGCCACTATCTGCGCACGAGCCAGTGCCCGCGCTTTATGGAGCGTGCGCGCTCCGACGGCCGCCGCACCTATATCCGCGACCTGTGCCGCGAATACAGCGCCGACGGCGTGCTCTACGAACAGATGAAGTTCTGCGAGTTCTGGAGCTACGAGCGTGTGCTCGGCGTGCACATCCTGCAGGAGGAGCTGGGCATCCCGACCGTCGGCATCGAGAAGGAGTACACCCTCGCCGGCGCCGGTCAGCTGCGCACGCGCATTCAGGCGTTCGTAGAGAGTCTCGAGATCAAGCACATTCAGGGAGGGAAACTGTGATGGCGGACAAGAAGGTCAAAGGCGCCGGGGATCGTTTTCTGCCCGGCAGCAACATTGCAAAGCACCGCGAGTGGCGCGGTCTGAAGGATACCTGGTACGACTATGTCGAGTGGGTCAAGGTGCTCGGCATTATGGGCGGCTTTGTGGCCAAGAGCCCGGTGCGCATCGCGCGCGGTATGCTGACCTATCGCTGGATGGGCTCGTACCTCGCGGCGCTGAACATGATCGACCGCTGCGTCGAGGGCCTGCGCGGCCCGGCGCTGCGCGTGGCGCGCCTGTACCTCAACACGATCATGAAGGGCTCGACGACCTCCATCGCCGAGATGATGATGGGCGACCGCCGCTTCGGCGACAATGCCTTCGGCCGCACGCAGGTCGTGCTCGAGCAGACCATGTGCCCGGAGATCCTCGCCGGCTTCCAAAACCTGCGCCCCGCGCAGCTTGAGCCGTTCCAGGGGCTGCTGCTGTGCTATATGGACCAGGGCGCAAACCCGTATTATATCGACGCCATGGAGAGCGTCGGCCTGCCGGCGGATTCCTGCCGCCTGTCGAACAATGCCGCCGGCGTCGCACTGCTCGATGAGTTCCCGAAGATCGGCGCCTGCTGCATCTCCAATAACGCCCCGTGCGACTCGTCGACCATGAACAGCCAGCTCATCGAGCGCCACCTCGACGTGGATACGATGCCGGCTGCCATCCCCATGCGCTGGGAGGACCCGCACACGCGCAAGTACGCCCGCGAATCTCTGCGGCGCATCATCGACTTTGTCGAGCGGCAGACGGGCGAGACCTATGACTGGGACGCCTGCCGCGCCGTCATGGAAAAGCACAACGACGAGGTGCGCAACGAGCAGGAGAAGTGGGGCTTCATGGCGACGCCCTACACCGCCGCCGCGCTCGCAGTTCCGGCGCTGTTCCACACCTTTTACTATGCCTTCTCCGGCGGCCGGAACCCCGAGGTCATGAAGACCGAGCACAAGGTCATGCGCATCCTCGAGCAGGCGTATGCAGACAAGACCAACTGCTTTCCCAAGACGCGCTACCGCGCCATCACGTGGGGCGGCCCGCCGTGTTACTGGCTGCAGTTCCCGAACTGGCTGTATAACTGCTGGGGCATTCTGATGATCGCGGGCATGGACCTGTTTTCCGGCAACGTCATCATCGACACGACCGATGAGGAAACCATCCTCGACGGCATCGCCCGCAACTACGAGACCGGCGTCATGCGCCGCCACCTGACCGGCGGCTGGCGGCACCTCGTGGAGTTCTGGGACGAGGCAGAGAAGTTCCACTGTGACATGGTCATCCTGCACGATGACATCACCTGCAAGGGCGCGCTCGGTCTCACGGGCGTCATCCTCGATCAGGCGAAGGAGCGGACGACGAAGCTCATGATGGTCTCGAACGATATGTTCGACCACCGCACCATCTCCCGCGCCGACATCCGCCAGCAGGTCAACGACTTCATGTTCTCGGTCATGCAGGCAGAGCCGCTTGATGCGTCCCTGCTGCAGTATGACGATTACGAGGGCTGGTAAACAGGAGGAAATGATGATGAAAAAACTGCTGCCAAAGCTGCTCCTCGGCGCGACCGGCGTCTGGGTGGGGAGCATGCTCATCTACTGGTTCAATCTCGATAACAAGGCGATCTATTTTCTCGTGCGGCCGCTGCTCGATCGGCTCTACGACCGCAGAAAGGTTGACGGGAAGGTCTGATGGGATTTCGGCAGATCCAGGCGCCGACGCTCCGGGAGCTGTTCGTCGACCAGGTCATCGGCATGATCTTTTCCGGCGAGCTGAAGGTGGGCGACCGCCTGCCGTCGGAGCGTGAGCTGTCCGAGCAGATGCACATCAGCCGCTCCATGGTGCACACCGGGCTCGAGGATCTCGAGCGCATGGGCTTTGTGCGCATGGAGGCGCGCCGCGGCAACTACATCGAGGACTACGCCCGCCACGGCAATTTCGAGACGCTCATGGCGCTCGCCAAATACGGCGGCGAAATTGACCACGCCATCGAGAGCTCACTCGTTGAGGCGCGCGATGCGATCGAGGGCGGGGCGATGCTCCTGCTCGGCGAGCGCGGCACGCCGGAGGATATGCAGCAGCTGCGCGCCATCACGGACGGGCTGCGCGCTGCCGTGGATGCGGGCGAGGGCAACGCTGTCTATGCGCGGTGGATGCGCCGGTTCGACACGACCATCGCCGAGCTGAGCGGCAACCGCATCTTTCCGCTGCTCATGAACAGCCTCGCGGATGTGAGCGGCGTCCTCTGGGAGCGCTGTGTCGGCTTCTGGGGCGCGGAGACGGTCATCGAGCAGGAGCTGTGTATCATCGACATGCTCTCTGCAGGGCGCGGCCGTGACGCGGCGCTGTATATCGAGAACATCTACCACCATTACTGCGACGCGCACGCGGACGCGTGACGGCGCACAATACACAAAAGTCCGCCTGACGGCTTGTCAGGCGGACTTGTTTTTCACGTTATGAGCGGCTCAGGTTTCCGAGATAGCCGAGGATGTTGTCGTTGATCTCACCGGTGAGCGTACGGTTGTAGTTGCAGATGAACGTGCCGGCGATGAGGATCATCATCGCCTCGGCCTCGTGCATACCGGCCTCCTGACCGTAGATGCGGACGAGGCACTGCTCCATAAGTGTGCGCCAGGCGCGAAACTCGTCCTGCACGAGCTGCCCGATCTCCGGGTCATAGCGCGCGAGAACGTAGGTCTGGGTCGTGGCGCTCGGGCGCTGCTCGTGCGACGGGGCGTTGGCCACGTAGTCCATGAAGGCGTTCATGTACGCGAGGTTGGAGGCATAGTCCGCGCGTGCGTGCGCGGCGAACCACTGGCTGCACTTTTCGCTCATATATTCGCGCGTGTAGCGCACATAGGCGAGGATGAGGTCGTTTTTACTTTCAAAATAGTTGAGCAGCTTGGCATGGCTCATGCCCGCCTCGGCTGCAATGTCGCGCAGGGACACGCTCAGCATGGGCTTGCGCTCGATGCAGCGCTCAAACGCCATGAGAATGTCCGTGCGGATCTGCTCACGGTCGACAATGATCGGCATACGCTTCGCCTCCGGGTACTTGGATGCACCGATTATACAGCGTTTCGGGACATCCGTCAAATCGCGGCGCAGCGCGTGAAAAAACCGCACAGGATCTGCTCCTGTGCGGTTTGACGATACTGGTTCAGTCGAGCTTCAGATCGCCCTCGCGGATCCAGCCGAGGCGGCGGCACAGCAGGCCGATCGCCCAGCAGATCACGGCCGGCAGCACGATGCACACCAGCAGCAGACCGATCCAGTCCATCGCGCCGGGCTGAATGGCCACGGCGCCGTTGGCGATGGCGGCCTCGCTCGGCGCGACCCAGCCGGTCCACACGCCGATCGGACCGCACAGACCGCACGTGCCCATGCCGGAGTTGACGGCGGCGCCGTTCATCTGGAGCTTGAACAGGCAGGTGGCGAGCGGGCCGTTCACGATGGAAGCGACCACGGGGGGCAGCCAAAGGATGGGTTTCTTGACCAGGTTGGGAACCTGGAGCATGGAGGTGCCGAGACCCTGAGAAAGGAGACCCTGCACGCCGTTCTCACGGTAGGACGCAACAGCGAAGCCGACCATGTGAGCAGAGCAGCCA
>OLNX01001722.1_pt1 | contig 18005 bp, 11 predicted proteins | sample 1672611 | NCBI WGS metagenome assembly OLNX01 (sample SAMEA3136705, study PRJEB25190) | human gut metagenome | reverse complement strand
TATTTTCAATTTAGGACAGTTAATTTTATCGTCCTATTAAAGTATAGCCCTCCGGGGCAAGCTCGATAGCCGTGACCGTTTCACCGTAGTTGGCAGCCCATGCGTCAAAATGCTGGAAGCCCTGCTCCTGCAATGCTCCCATTTGCAGATACCGTTGGATGGTGTATAGCTCCACCATGCTGTTAGAGATAGGCGTACCGGTGGCGAACACCACACCCCGTCCGCCTGTAATCTCGTCTAAGTACCGGCACTTCATGAAAAGGTCGCTGGACTTCTGCGCTTCCGTCTGTGCAATGCCGCTGACATTCCGCATTTTGGTATAGAGAAACAGATTTTTATAGTAGTGGCTCTCGTCGATGAACAGCCGATCAACGCCCAGTTCCTCGAACGTGACCACATCGTCCTTCCGGCTCTGGTCGTTCAGCTTGTCCAGCTTATTCTGCAAGCCCTTGCGGGTCTTTTCCATCTGCTTGATGGTGAAGTTCTCCGCATGGGCATTCTTTGCCTCCTGAATGCCCAGGATGATCTCATCCATCTGCTGCTCCAAAATAGCCCGCTGCCGCTGGATGCTGACGGGTATCTTCTCAAACTGGCTGTGCCCGATGATGACGGCGTCGTAGTCGCCGGTGGCGATGCGTCCGCAGAACTTCTTGCGATTTTTTGTTTCAAAATCCTTTTTCGTGGCCACCAGCACATTGGCGGCAGGATAGAGCTGCAAGAACTCGCTGGCCCACTGCTCCGTCAGGTGGTTCGGCACCACAAAGAGGGATTTCTGGCACAGGCCCAGCCGCTTGGATTCCATGGCCGCCGCCACCATCTCGAATGTCTTCCCTGCCCCCACTACGTGTGCAAGCAGCGTATTGCCGCCATAGAGAATGTGGGCGATGGCGTTCACCTGATGCTTCCGCAGGGTGATCTCCGGATTCATGCCGGAAAAGTTGATGTGGCTGCCGTCGTATTCCCGTGGGCGGTTGCTGTTGAACAGGATGTTGTACGCCTTGCAGATCTTCTCCCGCCGCTCCGGGTCTTTCCAGATCCACTCGGCAAACGCCTCCTTCAACAGCTCCTGCTTGCCCTGTGCGATGGCAGTCTCCTTTTTGTTGAGCACCGCCACACGCCGCCCGTCCGTATCATACTGATAGTCGAAAATGCGGACGTCCTTCAAGTTCAGACTGCTCTCGATGATGTCGTAGGCACTGGCCCGCGACGTACCATAGGTGCTGTACGCCTTGACATTATAGCTATCCTTGCTCTTGCCCTCGATGCGCCACTCGCCGGTGATTCGGGAGTAATGCACCTTAATGTCCCACCGTGCACGGCGGGATGTGTCCAGCGTCTCAAAGATGAACTGCCGGATATACTCCGGATTCAGCCATGTGGCACCCAGCCGCACGGAGATCTCGCTGGCGGTCAAGTCCACGGGCTGCACCTTCTCCAATGCCTCCACATTGGGAAGGTACTGCGACTCTGTTTCCGCTTTTGCCCGCACCTCTGCCAGCTTCCGGCGCACATTGCCGGACAGGTACTCGTCGGCGGGCAGGTATTTCTCGCCGCCCCTTTCCCCGTAATCAGGGTTCAGAAAGACGACGCCCTGCAAGTCCGCGAACAGGGTATCCTCGTCCTTGCCGGTGAGCTGCCCCATATACACCATATCTACGCAGGCTTTCTCCCCGATGGACAGTGCCAGTGCCTCCACCGCCGTATCTACTCTTTCGGCAGGCCGGTGACTGCGAACGGTACGCTTGGTGAACAGGTCGGCTTTCCGCTTCAGGCCGCCCTCCTCATCCAGCACCTCCAACGAACACAGCAGGAAGTAGGAGCTATCCTGATCAAAGGCGATGGCGTTGCCCCGTGAGTTGATAAGCCCGTAGTCGTGGGTAAAGCGGTCATAGAGGTCGTTCAGCTTTGCTTGCTGCTGGCGTATCATGTCATCCGGATAGTCCTCTGTCTGATACTCCAGCAGTGTCCGCACACAATCCCGCAGGCCGATCATACCGCGGATGCGGCTCTCGGCGGTCTTGGACACCTCCACCGGATTCATGCGGCTGTCCTCGCGGTAATAGAGCTTGTCATTCACCAGCGTATAGGAAAAATTGCGGACGGTGGGGTCTGCCGCGATGGACTGATCCTCGCCCTCCAGTTCCTCCGCCCGGTCGTAGGCATTGATCTCACCGTGGATATTCTGCACGGCGTTGGCAAGGAGGCTGTCCAGCGGCTGCTCCGGAAACGGCACACAGGTGGGCTCCGGGCCATACGGTCCCGATACCATTTTCATCTCGCCCAGCACCATATCCGGGTGGTCGATGAAATAACGGTTCATGGTGATACCGTCGTCATTCGTCCCCAACTGCACCCAGTCTGGCTCAATGTCCACCATGCGGTCACGTTTTTGCAGGAACAGAATATCCGATACCACCTCCGTACCCGCTGCCGCCTTGAAGGTATCGTTGGGCAAACGAATCGCGCCTAACAGCTCCGCCCGCTGGGCAATGTACTTCCGCACGTTAGAGGTGCGTTTGTCCATGGTGTAGCTGGAGGTAACGAACGTCACCACGCCGCCCGGCCTCACCTTATCCAGCGTCTTGGCAAAGAAATACTCATGGATGGACAGATTCAGCCGGTCATAGCGGCGATCCTGCACCTTGAACTGACCAAAGGGAACGTTGCCCACAGCCACGTCAAAGAAGTTGTCGGGGAAGTCCATCTTTTCATAGCCGCGAACGGAAATACTGCTGCGTGGGTACAACTGACGGGCGATGCGTCCTGAAACGTCATCCAGCTCCACGCCGTAGACCTTGCTCTCCGCCATGCTCTCCGGCAGCATACCGAGGAAATGACCGACGCCGCAGGCAGGCTCCAGCACATTGCCCTGCCGGAAGCCCATCTGCCCCAGCGCGGCGTAGATGCTGCGGATCACCACAGGCGGCGTGTAAAAGGCGGTCAGCGTGGATTCCCGCGCCGCGGCATATTCCGTTTCGGACAGCAGCCTCTTTAGTTCCTCATACCGGCTGTGCTTGGGGTCGAAGCAGTCCGCCAAACCGCCCCAGCCCACATACTTGGCCAAACCCTCCTGCTCCTCCGACGTGGCAGGACGGTTCTCCGCCTCCAACTGCTTTAAGAGCCGGATGGCCGCCATATTGTTGGCATACCGTTGGCTGGGCGGCGCTGCGCCCAGAGCATCGTCGGTGATACGGTAGTTGACACCGCCCGCGAACAGCGGGGCGGCGGCCTCCAGCCTCTCTTTTTTTCTCGGCAGGTGAGGGACAGGCGGCATCGCCGCCTGTCCCCGCGGTGCTTCCTCCTCTCTCTGCTGTACCTGCGGCAGCGGGGATATTTCTTGCTCCTGTGCCGGTTCCTCCGTGACCCCCACTTCCCCGGTGGGAGTTATGGGTGTCGCTTCCCGCACCGCTTGCCGCAATCCACTGTCGTGCCGATGGTTAAACAGGCTGAACGTGCCGTCAACGTATTCCGAAAGCTGCTCCCTCGCCTGCTGGCAGGAATCATAGTGCCGGTCTCCCTCGTCCATGCCATCCAAATAGGCTGTCAGGGCTTCCAGCATTTCCGCCGCTTTCACCTTATCTGCCAACTGCTCCTCAATGACGGGAACGGCGTCATAGTAATCCGCGCCCTTGGGGTATGGTCTCGGCACATCGTCCGGTGCATCCGAAAAGCCGAAATACACTGTCCGCGCCAACTGCCGCCGTTCATATTGCGGAATTGCGACAATGGCATCCTCGCCGGGGAAACGCTTCTGCGCGATGAGCCTTTCATACTCCTTGACCACATTGGGAATGCTCAGCTTGACTTCATCATACTGTTTCCCGGCATATTCCCGCTGATAGGTCAGTCCCTTATAGGTTTTCGTATAGTCATATCCATCGCGCCCGCCGCTGTACTCTCCAAAACGGCTTTTGATGAATTTCTGCTGTTCCTCTTTTGCGCGGGGATAGCAGAAGAAGGAATACACCGCCAGTTGGCTGTCCACGGAATCCGCAAGGAAGAACTGGTCGATCTCATCCTGTGTGATGAACATTTTGCACCGGCGAAGGAAATCCGGCTGCGCAGAAAAGCTGCGCTCCGGCAGGTCAATTCCGTCCAGCACCACACCGATTCGGTGTGTATTATACTCAGACAGTCGAAAGCGCATGATGCTGCGATCCTGCTCATAGGCGTTCAGAAAGGCGTGGTATTCCTCAGCCAAAGCCGCAAGGCCGCCCTCACTCTTGGCAAAGGCCACCATATCCTCGTCCAGCTCCGGATAGCCCTTGCGCTGGTCGTGGATGGCCAGCGTCTGAGGGAACAGGCCCTGTGCGCGGCCCTCTTGGGCCAAATCGCGGGCGGTCATCAGCAGAGCGTCACCCATCTCAAGCAGCACCTTGTCCTGCGCCTGCTCCAGCTCTGCCGCCGAAAGATATGTTCCCGCCTCCAGCAACTCCAATATTCGCACCGACGCCTGCTCCCACGTTACCGTGGTGCGGCTGTGGCCGGTACGAACGCTGTCGCCCTGCGCCAGATGGATACCGTCCTCCATGAACCACACGGCATATTTCTTACCCTCACATTCAATGCCGCGTCCGTTCTCCGCGCCAAACTCACGACGCAGGAAAGCAATACATTCCGCTTCCGGACGCTGGCGCGTATAGAACACCGCGATCCGCTCCGCGCTGCCGCGGCTGTTGCCCGCCGTGTACAGTGTCTGGTCGATAACCGCCTGCGGCACCGGGCGGGTAGGGAACAGCTCACCCGTTCGCTGCGTCTCCGGCACCTCGTAAACCGCTGCTCCGCCGCCCATGTCGAAGAAGGATAGCTGTTCCGCCATCACCGGCGCGTTCTGCAAGCCCAGCTTGATCTTGTACTCACCGCGCTCGATAAGGCCCTCGGTCATTTCCGTGACCACACCCCATGAAAAAACGGACTCCGATGTACGGGAGAGAAAACTGCCCTCCCACATCAGGAGCCCATTCTGCTGGGCGTGGTAGCCCACCCGGATTTTATCCGTACCGGCCAGGACTTCCACCCATATATCGTTGTAGCTGTTTTTCAGGAACTCTGTGCGGCTCATTATATCTCTATTGGCTTGGAAATACGCGAATATCTCCTGCCGCGTGTGCTTGCGCCCGCCATCGTCCAGCAAAATCGCTTCTATGAGGTGTTCATCTAAAAACGCCGGAAGCTCTGTGCGCCCGGCGTTTTCGTCTGTACTATTTAGTTGTAGATCAGGTCGTTCAGCACCGTTTCCTCCGCGCTGTGCTTCAGGTTGTTCATCAGGCCCGTCCAGCGCTGGGGATCGGCGGCTTTCAGCTCCTCCGTCACGCCCTCGGCCTTCGCCATCTGCGCCACCAGCCGCGTCACCATCTTCTCCGCCGTCGTCTCGATCTCCGCCAGATGTGCCGCCAACTGACCGCTGGTCTTGAGATTCGTATACAGCACCCTGCGGTGCTTCTTGATGTACTGCCTTCTCAACTCCGCGTACTTGCCCAGGTGCACCTCCGCCTCTTGGGGCAGCAGCAGGTTCGGCAGGCGAAAGCCCTCCTGCATCCTGTATGTCACTTCCATGCTCAACACTCCTTTCCGTTTCGCCGCTATTCTGTCCTTTGCCCACATCATAGTCGATTTGTGCATCCTTTGCAAAAAATTGCTCCCGCCGCGCCTGCATCACCGTGCGGCTGATCTCCCGCAGACCCATCTCCGCAATATCGCTGGTGGCAATGCCCAAGGCGTTGATGGTGCCGGGGGTATCAAAGGAATAAATACCCTCAAAATCCTCCGGCAGCAGGTAGGCCATGGTGGGCAGTGAAAGGCGGGTCAGCAGCATATAGGCAACACTGCTTTGCAGCGCCCGCCTGTATGTGACCTCTACATTCAGTGCGTCCAGCTCCTCCAGCATACTGCCGCCGCGACAATCCAGCAGATCCCGCAAATAATCCTGCACATTGTCCGCCACGGCATTGCGGCTGGCAGACAGTATGGCATCCGGCAAATTATCTTTTTCGGCCAGTGTTCCAAAGGTTGCCTCCAACGTCTCAATGACTCGTTCTGTGTAGCTCTCCTCCATTGACCACAGGGGGACAGCCCGTGAGGCAGGCGTCGTATGGGTGTCCGTGATGTCAAAGTAGTGCTTCAGCCGCCCTTTTCCACGGGCTTCGTCAATGACCGCAATGCCGGTAGCTCCCGCGTTGACCCACCTCCCAAACTGCCGGTTCCACTTCTCCAGCTCCAGCACCGCCGTGGCGTCAGGCCGCTGGGCATAAATCAGGACTTGCTCGTCGAACGGACATTTATAGTTATAGCAGGCCGAGCGCAAAAAGCCCGTCCAGCTCTCATAATCGCCGGTCAGCTTTGTCAGTGTGCGGCTATATAACTCCGTGATAAATTGAAATTTACTTGCCAAGGTATTGCCTCCTTCCTCAAAAATGTTGGGAGTATTGGATCTCGATTACCGTGCTTCGCCCCGTTCTTTCAGTCTTTGCAGTCCCTTCAAAAAGTTCGGCACCTCCTGAAAGCCCACAGCATCCACATAGTAAGCATTTCTCTTGCTGCCGCGCTTGACCACGATCACATCGCTCTCAGATAGAGAGCGCATTCGCTGGCAGAAAGGCCGCGTATCCGCATTGTGCTTCCGATATAACTCCTCCAGCGTCATGTTGGGGGCCACCATCCCGGCAAAGGCTTTGCGGTAATGGGCGGCACGCAGTTTTCCCTTGGCATGCTCATAACGCATAAAGGCGTAGTCCACCTTACCCACGTTGTCGATCTGATATATCTCATAGCAGCCCGCGTCCGCAGGCAATTGCTTTGGATCAAGCGGCTCATACACCGTGCCTGTCCGCTGCGCTACCTCCGCAAACTCACAAATATGATAGACCTCGCTGCCGATCAGCGTATGGCAGTCGTCGATATAGGTGCAGGGCCGTATCACGCTGCTGCCATCCATCCGCGTCATGACGATGCTGGCGCCATCCGGAATATAGAACAGCGTATTGTACTCCGGATCAATAAAGCGAATCCGGCGTTTGCTCTTATCCGGCTCTGGAAAGGCGATAACGCCCATGATATTTACCGGCTCACGGTCTGTCACCTTTCTCCACCCCGTTCCTTTTTCTGTGCAGTCCGGTGCTGCTCGTACTCTTCCGCTTTTTCTTTTGCCCAATCGGGCAGCTTTTCACGGTCAGCGATACCGAGAATATCCGTTCTGTCCCACCGGCATCTTTTGCCAGAATACAGTTCTTCAAAATAAACTGCGCGTCCGCGGGAGCCGGGAGAACAGCCAAAACCACCCAGCGCATACCCGAGCTGGCAGTCCGCAGTGCGATACTCCGGCGCAAGGCTGGCAGGGCGGATGATCACCAGTTTTCCTTCCAAGGATTCATCCGAGCATGGCAGGCAATATTCCCGCCCTAAAACAGTTACAGGTATTGCACGTTCCGCCTGAAATGTCCTCACCTTCTCTGTCTGCTCCCGCAAGCGCTGCAAGAACACGTCCATAATCTCAACGTAGCTTTTGCTGCCGATAGCCTCTGAAAAGCGCTCATTGCCCAAAAAGTCATAATCCTGATAGCAGGTCATATAGGTGGTGTCTGTCGGATTATATCCGATCAGCATCGTCATGCCGCCCATACGAATGGACTGTATGATTTCATAGTCACCGGCTCTGCGGGGGGTTGAAGCCTTCTGCTCTCTGTACCCAAGCTGTTCAGCTTTGTCACGCAGTATAAGGCCCTTGAGATATGTACCCTGTTCAGGCTGCTGTTCAAACCACTCCCGCGCCTCACCGTCGCCAAGGGAAAATTGAAGGGTAAAGCGTTTGATCCTGCTGCGGTATTCATCATTTTTTGCTTTCCGCTTCTGATAGTTTGTCATCGTTCCTCACCACGCTCTTTTTTCTTACACTTCCGTTCTTTTTGCAGCTCCTCCAAAGAACGCGCCGGTTTCCCATCAAAGGAAACGAGAATATTGGAGGACGGCGTCCCTCTCAACATCGTTTCAACCGACTCATCCTCATGCGCTATCTGTTTCTTTTTCATTTCGGCCTCCTTTTCCTCGCACAAAAAAACAGAGATCTGAGCATCCTCTGCCGCAAATCTCTGTTCCAGTCTTTCTACTGTCCAGTCCTTTTTGAATTGCCCCAAAGGGTTATGGCCAAACTGTTCAATGGCTCGTTGATCCATCTCCCGCAGCTTTTGCCACAGTTCCGGATGATGGTGCCGCAGCTTACGCAGTTCACCTATTCTTTGGAGCGGGCAACACCAGCAGGAGCAGCGGTGGTATATCTCATAAAGGCCACCCCAATCATACCCACGGTCATAGCATATTTTCAAAGCCTCCGCTTCTGTAATGTCCCAATCCACCAGCGGGTATTGTTCATTTTTGATGCGCTTCGGCTCGTCTGCCGCGATACCGACATAGTGGAGCGCCTGATACGCACCCTTGAGCCGGTTGACCTCTTTGTTGATAAGATGCGTCTTGAGCTGACCGGTACACCATCGGACTTTGACCCCGGGCCAGCCGTTGCCGTAAAGCGAAACGCCCAGCTTTTCCCTATTCTCGATAGAAGATGGCTTTTGCTTTTTCTCCTCGAACATCAGGTATTCAAAGCCTTTGGGATGACGGAGCGTTGTCAGATGGATACCGCGCTCACGATAGAGATGCTCGTCCAGCTTTGCCAAATGTTCGTACATCTCTGGAAACTCCATGCCGGTATCCGCTGTCAGCACCATGTCGATGGGCATCCTCCGTTCCAGCATGAGCAGCAGCATGGCCGTACTGTCCTTGCCGCCCGAAAGGGATACCGCGTGAAATATCCGCTTGTCGAATCAACTCACCTCCGTCCTGTTTTTCTGCAAGCAGTTATACTTATCTTTCCGGCTCCGTCTGCCTTTTCGCCTGATGCCGGTCATTTTTCTGCTGTTCCCTATGAGCCTTTTCAAACGGCTTCCGCTGGTAGCAGTAGCAGTAAAAATGGTAATCGCCCTTGACCGGCGTACAGCGGATCATATACACATACTGCTTCGTTTTTGCCATGAAACCGTATGACGGAAGCAACGCGCCCTTGATGGCACAAACCCTTCCATAACGGTCACAGCAGCGTTTCATGGTGTCAAAATCCCGCAGCGGAGAATCTGGCTGCTCCCGCAGCCAGTTCACAGCACGGTCAATATCCGCCTTGAACGCCGGTGTGTTCAGCGCGTCATTTTGGTGAGGCCACCATGTCGTGAAAAACTGCTTCCCACCGCTGCCAAAATCGCCCCGCAGATGTCCAACGCAGCCCACGGCCTTGTCCTGCTCCTCGCCGCGTGAGAAATAGAGGTCGTGCAGAGTCTCATCATTGACGCTGTAAAAGTCGATGACATTCTTTTCGCTGGTGGGGTATTTCTGCTGAAATTCTGCAAGTGTGCGGCAACCACCGTCCTGGAAGGAAAGGCTGTCGCTCGCCAGCGGAATCCAGCCCTCCACAGGAAGCTGGAACGGCTCTCGAGTAAGAACAGTGCCATAGTAGTTGACCAAGATACTCCGTGACAGCGTTACCGGCTCACCCCAATCCTCGTCACCATGGCGCAGTTCATAGCGGTACACCCCCTCCGGCACAGTTGTCCTGTCAATGCGGCACTCCGTAAACAGCGCAGGCTTTCCCAAAATTGTGACCTCCTGATAGGTCAACTTCTCCGCGTCATGCCTCATCTTTCTTCACCCCGTTCCTTTTTCAGCGCAGTACGGCTTTGCTCCCGTTGTACCCGCCGCTCCTTTTGCTCCTGATACTCGCTGCCTGTCCTTTCACAGAAGTCCTCGATCATCGCCGCACGGTCTGTCCCGTAATGTCCCCAGAAGAAGTTGGGCGGCCCATCTCCATCATTCTTGCAGTTGCGCTGCCAGGTAACAAACGGGGAGGGCGCTTTCGGGTGTTCACCTAAAACAAACTCGGCGTTTCCCACACGCACCCGCGCCGTGATCTTATAGTCTGCGTTGATGATCTCACCAATGACATAGCTGCCGCTTTCCAGATCCATGGTGTAGCTGCCGTTCTGTGCCTGCTGCGCCTTCACCGGCATGGCAGGTACACCGCAGACCAGATCCGGCTGCATGACAAACTGTGACCTTGCGCCCAGCAGCTCCTTCGGAAGCGCCGATACCGGCAGATATAGTTTTTCTTTCCCCATGACCTCATATCGCAGCAGAAAATCGTCCACCGGATAGTAGATACTCATAACAGGGTCTTTGATGTGGCCCTTTGCCATGATCGCGTTCACATATCTTGCGTTGTCCAAATACCACTGCGGGTCTGCTCCCGGCGTATGCCAACCGAACATAGACCCGGCACGCATGGCGGCCTCCTGTATGTCAGAAATGCCCCGCCGCCGATTATGCTCTCGAGCGATGTTCTGATTTTCCTCCCGCTTTCCGGTGTCCCAGTCGGAGGCGTAGTAACCGCGCTCACCCCTCTTGAGAATGATGAGCTGCCCCGAAGAGGGCAGCGTAGATAAACAGAAATCGGGCAATTCATTCCTTCGCATAACCAACCTCCTCACCGTGCCTGCTCCTGCTGCCTGCGGCGATGCCAGCCCTCCAGCAGCTTGATGATGACCTCCCCCATCTGCTTGGGCGTATAGCTGGGCGGAAAGTATTTTTGCAGGCGGTCGTTCCGCAGCGTCACCTTCCGCTCCAGCGGCTTTTCCTCCCGCATGATGAGGTCGATGATGTTGTTCTCCAGCTTCCCCTCCGCGCTGATCTGCTTGAGCCGCTGGGCCTGATCCACGGAGGGCGATACCTCGTCCCGCTCCATGAGGAACTGGAGATAGGTCTGTTCTTTCTCGGTCAGGTGGGAGATGTAGTCGGCTGCCGGAACGAATTTCAGTTTTCCCGCGTCCACCGCCTCCATCAACGGCGGAATGAGGTTTGTCAGGCGGATATAGCGTTGGATTGCAGTTACGTTGTCCTCCGCTTGTTCAGCCAAAATCTTTACAGATGTCATGCGATTTAACTTCTCTCCATTTTGGAGAGAAGTTAAATCCGTCCGCGCCCCCTGCCTTTTCATGGCGTCCAGCTTCAGCTTATACGCCTTGGCTTTCTCGCTGGGCAGCAGGTTTTCCCGGTTGATGTTGTAGTCCACCACCAGAATGTCCGCGTCCTCGTCACTGTAATCCCGCACGATGACCGGGCGGGTATCCAGTCCCACCACCTTGGCACAGTAATCGCGCCGGTGGCCGGAGATGATCTCATACCCGCCCTCGCTACGGGGGCGGACGATCAGCGGCTCGGCAATGCCGGTGCGCTCGATGCTGTCCATCAGCCGCACCAGATCGGCACTGGGCCGGTCTACGGAATACGGCTGCCGCGCATAGGGAAACACCTGCTCCGCAGGTACGATCTGCACCCGCTCCTGTCGGTCGGCACTTCTCTCTACGTCTGTTTTGAACAGGTCATCGTACCGGGTCAGCTCTATGCCGTTTAATTTGCGGGCCAAGCTGCAACACCTCCTTCGTCAGCGCGGCATACGACTGTGCCGCTTTCCCCGCTGGGTCATGCTCATAAATGCTGGTTCCCGTGACGCTGATCTCCGCCACGCGGATAGAACGGGGTATCTCGCTGGCGAATACCCGGCTGCCGTAGTTTCTGCGCAGCTGCTCACTAATTTCCTTAGCCAGCGTGGTACGGCTGTCCATCATGGTCAGCAGGATACCGTCCACCGTCAGGTGGGGATTGATCTGCCGTTTGACGCGGGCGATGGTACGCATAAGCTGCTCCAGTCCCTTGGCGGCCAGATACTGCCCCTGCACCGGAATGATAACGCTGTCCGCCGCTGTCAGTGCATTGATGGTCAACATTCCCAGCGAGGGCATACAGTCGATGATGGCGTAGTCATAGGCCGGTGTCACCATGGACAAGAACTGCCGCAGCACCGTCTCCCGGCTCATGATGTTCACCAGTGTTACCTCCAGCCCCGACAGCTCAATGTTGGCGGGAACAAGATCAACCCCGGACACATGGTGCAGGATACCCTCGCTGGGTGCGATGGGTTCCTCGTTGATGGTCTTTGTCATCAGGTCGGCCAGCGTGGGGGAAAGCTCGTCCGGCTGCCGCCAGCCCAGCATTTGGGTGAGATTGCCCTGGGCGTCGGCGTCCACCAACAGGACTTTCTTGCCCTGCTGGGCAAGGCCGACACCCAAGCTGGCGGCTGTGGTGGTTTTCCCTACGCCGCCCTTTTGATTTGCCAGTGCGATGGTTTTCAAAAGCACACCTCCATTTCGTGCAACAAAAAAAGAGCCTTCCGGCTCTTGTACTTTACTGTCGTTCTATTTTTAAGTAGGAAAAAATCGTGTTTCTACATATTTTTCTTGACTTAACGTTTTACAAGAGCTAAACTGTCAATGAGGTGATCCACATGAAACGCAAAGTCGAAGCGCAGCTTATAGCGTGGAAAAACAAGTCCTCTGAGCGTCAGCCCTTATTGGTCAATGGGGCCAGACAGGTAGGCAAAACATATATCCTTCGCAAATTCGGCGAGGAACAATTCAAGAACGTGGTCTATGTCAACCTGGAGACGAATCTGACCATCGCCTCCTACTTCAACGATAATATTGCCCCTGAGCGTCTGCTGCGCTATTTGGAAGCCTCCACCGGCGAACGCATTATCGCAGGAGAAACACTTATCTTCTTTGATGAGATTCAGTCCTGTGAACGTGCGCTGACATCACTGAAGTATTTTTGTGAGGAAACTCCGGAATTTCACATTGCAGCGGCGGGCAGCCTATTGGGTGTCGCCATCAACAGACAGCACTATTCTTTCCCTGTGGGAAAGGTCGAAACGATTACCATGTATCCTCTGGATTTTGAGGAATACCTATGGGCTCGTGGTAAGGAGTTCCTTGCTTCTGAAATCCGTTCCGCCTTTGAAACGATGATCGCCCTGCCTGACGCGCTCCATGCGGAGGCGACTGAGCTGTATCGTGAGTATCTGCTGATTGGCGGTATGCCCGCCAGCATCAACGCCTTCCTCAGAAGCGGCAGCTTTTTGGATGTCTCCCTGGTGCAGAATGAAATATTGGACAACTACATCGCGGATATGGCCAAGTACGCCAGTAACGCCGACAGTGTGAAGATCCGCGCCTGCTACAATTCCATTCCAGCGCAGTTGGCAAAGGACAACCGCAAGTTCCAGTACAAGGTCGTACAAAAAGGCGGCAGCGCCTCCCTGTTCGGTGCATCCATCGAATGGCTGTATCTGGCGGGGGTCGTGCTGAAATGTCAGCGCATCAGTCAGGCATTTGAACCCATTTCTGTATATGCGGACTTGTCGGCTTTTAAGCTATACATGGGAGACGTGGGCCTTTTGACCGCAAAGTCCGGGCTTTCCCAGCAGACCGTTTTATCCGGCGAGGGGAACACTTTCATGGGCGCTGTCACGGAAAACTATGTGGCGCAGCAGTTGGCCGCAAATGGGCATGATCTCTACTATTGGGAAAGCAACAACACCGCCGAACTGGATTTCGTCCTGCAAAGGGGAAATCAAGTCATGGCCATTGAGGTCAAGAAGGGCGAACACGTCCGTTCCCGCAGTCTCAATCTGTTCATCGGCACCTATCATCCCTCCTGCGCGATACGCCTGTCCCTCAAGAACTTCGGGGAAAAGGATGGTCTGAAGTCTGTCCCTCTGTACGCAGCCTTCTGCATTTGACGCTCATCCAAACCAAATCATTACGAAAATAGCTGTTCGGTAATTTGTGCCGGACAGCTATTTCTCTACCCGCTTCCGCCGCTGAGGTCATGGCCCACCATCAGCGCGTAGTGGTTATCCATGGTCAACGGCGCGTTATACAGCGCGGTCAGCAGATATGGCTTCACATGGCGCACGTCGGTAGTATTTTCCCTGATCCGATCCAGTACATACAGCAGATGCGCGCCGGTCAGCTTCAGCAGCCTTGAACGCACCACCTCCGTTGGCAGCTCCTCTCCCGCCACGCGGAGTGTAGGCTTTGTGGAACACACGGTATCCAGCATCAGCCCCACTATCTCGTCCAGCCGTCCGCGATCTACCTTTGTATAGCCGACGAGATAATCGTAGTCCACATTGGTCATGATCTGCTCTCGGTATGTCTCCCGCCGCTCCATTCCGCTCTCCTGTATAGGCTTGCCCTTATGAGGAAGGGAAGGGAAGGACTTAGTAGAATCCGTACTTAGTATTTCTTTACTTTGTTCTTGTATATTTAATTGCGCGGGATTTTCCTGTTCAGGTTTTCCCAAGACAGGTTTTACCTGTTCAGGAAAAGCCCGTTTAGGTGCGTCACCGGCATTTTCCACCTGAACGGTATTTTCCCGTTTAGGTGTTTCCGGCTCTCTGGGCTGCTCCAAAATGGTATATTCGATGCCGCCCAGCGTACCGTCTGCGTGGCGTTCCCGCGCCCGCACAATGTACCCAGCGCCCTCCAGCTCCCGCACCGTGGCACAGATGCTGTCCACACCGTCCTTACAGATGTAGGCCAGCCCCCTGGTGGTATAGTCCCAATCCTCCGGCAGCGACAGCATCAGGGTCAGCAGCCCCTTGGCCTTTAGCGACAGCGACTTATCCCGCAAATGATGGTTTGACATGACGGTGTAGTTCCGCGTTTTCTCCACCCTGAATACAGCCATGGGTTCGTCCTCCTTTCTAAAATATATTTAACTGGTGAAAAAATAGCACCACTCAAATCACAAGAAATTCTGATTGATGAAATGAGCGATGTTTACTTTACAATTGATTCCTCAAAGATATTATGGTAAATTACATATGAATAGACCTTGCGGTTAGACATAATTCGAGATTGTTGCGATTAACTGTATGGGAGGAAATCAGGATGACAAAAGACTTAGACTATGCTATTCGGGTAATTAAATCAACCATACAAGATCATTCACCAGAAGTGTTCTACCCATATTTTTTTATTGTTGGAGCAGGAATTTCTGCTCCAGAGATTCCCATTGCGAGTGAAATCATCAAAAAGTGCAAACGCAAATGTAAAGAACTCGATGAAATATCATATATCCAATTTGAAAATGAAACCAAGGTCCACGAGAATAACCCTATGAAATACTATTCCGAGTGGATTGAATTTGCATACCCAAACCGAATAGACCGAAGCAACCTGTTCAAGGGTCTAAATGCGAAAGCAAAGATTTCTTCCGCGAATTTGATGCTTGCACAGATTTTGGATTCTAAGAAGTTTGCAAATACCGTATTTACGACAAACTTTGATGATAGTTTGAAGCGTGCCCTAAACTTGATTGGAACCAAAGAATTCGTTTCTGCTGAAAATGCAATGGACAATTTGGTTGTTAACAATCATACAAAAGAAATCCAAATCATTCATGTTCATGGAACATATAAATTTTATGATTGTGCAAACCTAGAAGATGAAATTACTGAAGTAGCCGGGCAATCTGGTACAATTAGTTCTACCCGATTACTAAATACATTTTTAATAGACCAAGCCCCTATTATCGTTGGATATAGTGGCTGGGAAAGCGATGTAATAATGAAATGTCTCAAAGAACGAATTTCTTACCCTACTCCACTACGATACATTTGGGTTTGCCATAGCACCAAAAATTACGATAGCTTACCACAATGGCTGAAAGTGTCCAACAATATCATTTTTGTTGTCCCCTCGGACAATGATGAAAATTGTGATAACGGTGACTATATCCAAGAGTTTACAGAAAACATCAACGAATCCTTAATAGACGCAACAAAATTCTTTAAACGCCTTGTATACGAGTTCAAAATACCGACATCCACCGTCCTCAGCAATCCGTATCAGTACTTTTCAAAGACTATCAGTGAGCTTTTACCTGAAAACGAAGATGTACTGCACTTGCGGCATTGGACGCAAAGATTAAAACTGCTAGAAAAAAACAGCAGCGAATTTGATGCTGCTGTTCGCAAAATGGAGGAATTTTCTCTATCAAAGGACTATAGCTCTGCAACAACGATACTGCATAGTTTTAACAAGATGCCCTTAAGCCCTGCTGACATCGAATTTATTGCGTCCCTCATTGTTGAGTTTATTGATGATCGTAACACCGTTCAAAGCGCTGATGATCGGCTTGTTTTTCGTGATGCAGCTTTGGATTTTGTCGAACACAAATTACTGGCATTGTCAAACTCAGAATTTAGTATCCGCGTTCTGAAAGCGATTTTGTTCTTTAGGTCCGCAGTTCGAGATAAGAATAAAGAAATCAGTTTAATTGAAAGAATAATCGGGTTATCTCGAAAAGATAGCAGTTTGTTGGAAGTAGAATTAAGAGCACTTGGTTTATTATCCTCTATGAGTGACACACAATCAGAAGAGAAGTATCTGAAAGAATTGATTGCCCGCAGTTCTGAAAACTGCGAAAATAAAACGTGTCTATCTCTTAAATACAAGGCATATCTTGAGTTATCGCTTATATCTACTGAGGGATATGCAATTGATTGCATTAATGACGCTGAGAATATACTGCCAAAGCTAAATAACCCTAAATACGAAGTGGAACTCTGTATTCAAAAAGCAAAGATTTTGAACACAATTAGTGATGGCAAAACTAGGAAGTACTGGTCTCAGCAAATATTAAACATCTTACAAAGGCGCGATACAGCATATGACAAAACTCTGTATATAAATCTCGCATATTCTTTCCTACCTTTTATTAAAGACTTCCATGACCTTGACCTAGCTGCTCTTAAAGATCACTGTTTAATTGCTTTCCAACAGTTTAACGCAAACGAAGCAAATTGTAGAGATAGGTTAGAACACATTAGGTGTTGCTGTATATTATCTTTTATTTTGCAGGACGAATACGAGACCGTTAAATATGCAAACGATGTCCTTATGTTAGTAGATAAATTTCCTTGCGAATGCAAGGAATACCTTTTGGCTATCCGTCAAATCCTTGTCTCCTACTTCTCGGTGTCGCCTGCCGTTGTGTCTTCACAGGAAAAAAGCAGCACACTACAGCTATTGAAGGATTCAACAGGAATTGGTCGTAACTTTTGGAACTTGCTAGAATGGTTACATGGTCTAAAATGCTTAGATGGGTTGACTCAATATAACGCTGATGTCGCCTTACTAGAAGACCTCGAAGCAAAACTTACTAATGGTTTAGCTTTATATTGCGATGGAAATCACAATGAAGCGGAAACTCTTTTTGTAGAGGTTGCAAATAGCAATTTCCCATATATTTCGGAAATAGCTAAAACAAATTTACTTTATATGATTCGTCGTGGGGAAACCAAAACTGAGTCTTCTTTTTGGACCACGCTTGAAAAAAAGAAGTCCCTCAGCGCCTTCGACTATGTCAATATAATTCTATATTGCTCGTCGACAGGCAACAAGAACACACCTCATTATGCTAAGGCCATGGAGAAGATGGTAAATCTAACTACCGAGGAAACTAAAGATCTAACTAAGTGGTGGGGTGATGCGTCAATCGTAGGTGAGTATGAGAGCAAATTAGTACTTGCACTAATACACGAGAAGGAATTACCATGATTCCACACAATTGACTTACGGACTGAAGATATTTAGGTCTCCTTCACCCATAATTGTATGTGAATTTGTAGTAGGTCTAATTGATAACCGCGGATTTCTATATACCGTTACACCATCCACTATAATCTCAAATCACACTGTTCTCGTATAATGCACATCCCAAAAGCCATATATGTCTCAAGAGGAAACCCGCTTCCGCCGGTTTCCTCTTGCTTGTTGTCAAATTTCAGAGTTAAACTGTTCCAAAGCACCTTTGAATCGGCGGTCGTCGACCACGATTCTGTCTAATATTTGTCTAATAGCAGCCCCGATTTTGGCACCAAATTTGCCAATATCAGGCAATACTGCCGAATACCCTGCAACAGGCAGTTCGATAAAAAATCCTGTATTCATGCGGGTTTGCGGACATTTTGAAGCACGGCGTACTACACGGCACGACCCGAATGTTATAACTCCTAAGCGACAGGCCACTGGTTCGAACCCAGCCGGGGGTGCCAAAAATGACCG
>OLNX01001720.1_pt1 | contig 18013 bp, 14 predicted proteins | sample 1672611 | NCBI WGS metagenome assembly OLNX01 (sample SAMEA3136705, study PRJEB25190) | human gut metagenome | reverse complement strand
GAAGGGTCACATCGAGTACGGCGAGAATGAGCGTGAAACCGCTCTGCGTGAGGTTTTCGAGGAGTGCGGACTTGAAGCGGAATTAGATGAAGATTTCCGTACGGAATACACATTCCACACACTTGACAACACCGAAAAGACAAGCGTATTCTTTGCAGGAAGGTTTGACAGGGATGCCGCCGTGAAGATTCAGCAGGAAGAAGTAATAGGCGACTGGCTGTTAAGCTACGGGGACGCTATGAACAAGCTGAACTGGGAGCAGGACAAGGCGATTTTAAAAGCCTGCGAGGAATATCTCAATTCAAAGCAGAATTAATTATATATCTGTAAAATACCCTTGCGAAACGTTTTGGAGTTTGCAAGGGTATTTCTTTATATTTTTGCATGTAGAAAAGGACGGGCAGAACCCGTCCTTTGAAAAAGCGTATTCAGCGCAGAACTTACTTGAGTTCGATCTTAGCGCCAGCCTCTTCGAGCTTAGCCTTGATCTCCTCAGCCTCAGCCTTGGAAACGCCTTCCTTAAGAGCCTTAGGAGCAGCCTCAACGAGCTCCTTAGCCTCCTTAAGACCCAGACCCAGAACGTCCTTAACAGCCTTGATAACAGCCATCTTAGCGTCGCCGAAGGAAGCGAGAACAACGTCGAACTCGGTCTTCTCTTCAGCAGCAGCAGCGCCAGCGCCAGCAGCAGGAGCAGCAGCTACAGCAGCAGCGGAAACGCCGAACTCTTCCTCAAGTGCCTTAACGAGCTCGTTCAGTTCGAGAACGGAAAGAGCCTTAACTTCTTCGATCATAGCGGTAATCTTCTCAGATGCCATTTTAGTATCCTCCATTAAATTAAAATTATTGTGCGTTTTCACGCAGTAAGTTTAAGCCGTGCGAAGCAAATCGCAGGCTGCGCCGCAATTAAGCGGACTGCTCTTCGTTCTTCTTTGCGATCTCGTTGAGCGCGATAGCAACTCTCTGAATCGGAGACTGAAGCATGAATACGAGCTGAGAGAGCAGGGTCTCCTTGGACGGAAGCTTTGCGTAAGCTTCAACTTCTTCCTTAGAAATAACCTTGCCGTCGATGAAGCCGAGCTTGATAGCGAATGTGCTGTCAGGAGCCTCGGTCTGCTTGAACAGGAGCTTGGGGGCAATGATGATGTCCTCAGCGGAAAGAGCGATAGCAGTTGTGCCGGAGAGAGCGGGCTCAAGACCCTCTATCCCTGCGATCTCAGCTGCACGCTTGAGCAGTGTGTTCTTAACTACGAAATACTCTACGCCGTTTTCACGAAGATCCTTACGGAGCTTGGTGTCGGCCTCAACGGAGATACCCTTGTAGTCAACGAGAACACCGCCGGCAGCGTTCTTGAGCTTTTCAGCTAAGTCAGCGACATATTCCTGCTTCTGTTCGAGTACGCTTTTACTAGGCATTTAATTCACTCCTTTACTAAATTTGCGCTGTTCAGTAATGAGGAGAAAAATAAATCCCTCTCTGTAGACACAGAAAGGGAGCAGATGTTATAATCTCATTCCCATTCCTCGGCAGGCGGTGTTAACCATTAAAGACTTTCGTCAGCCTGCTGTCTTTAGAACAGCATAATTATTATATCACGTCAAACACGGTTTGTCAAGTGCTTTTTCAAAAAAATTTTAATTTATTCTTCGTTTTCTTCTGTTTCATCGTCCGCAGCGATTTCCTCGATTATTGCGCGTATTTCGTCACGCCCCTCTCCGGTCTGGGCTGAAAATTCGATAATAGTGATGTCCTCGGCGCAGGGGAGTTCGTTCAGCAGGGAAGCGCGGCGCTCTTCCCGCTGCTTCTTGGACAGCTTGTCCGCTTTTGTGAGTATCACAACGAACGGTATTCCGCTGTCGATCAGGAAGTTCACCATCATCACATCGTCGGAGGTCGGCGGGTGGCGGAAGTCGATGAGCTGGAACACCAGCGCAAGCTCGCGGTCGTCGTGAAGGTACCCCTCGATCAGTCCCGCCCAGCGCTCTTTATCTGACTTCGCGACCTTCGCGTAACCGTATCCCGGGAGGTCTACAAAATAGAGATTCTCCAGGCTGTAGAAGTTGATGGTAGCGGTCTTGCCGGGAACCGCGCTGACCCTTGCCAGGGATTTTCGGTTGAATATCTTGTTTATCAGCGAGGATTTCCCGACGTTGGAGCGCCCGGAAAACGCGATCTCAGTACGCTCGGACTTAGGTATCTGCTTGAAACTGCCGTAGGACGTGTAGAATTCTGCGTTGTTGTAGTTCATATGTCACCTTAAAAAAAGCCGCCGAGTACTACCCGGCGGCAGCATTATTTAGTTTGCAGTAAGCGCGGGGAGCTTCTTCTCCGCCTTGGCCTTGGCGGTTGTGCGGCGCTTGAGCGGAGCCTTTTCCTTCGGGTTGCAGTTCGGAATGACCAGCGCAGTTTCCAGGACTGTGGAGATATCCTCGGCAACAACGAACTTCAGGCTGTTCTTTACAACGTCGTCCAGTTCGTCGATGTCAGGCTCGTTTTCCTTCGGAATGCAAACCGTCTTAACGCCCGCACGGTATGCGGCCATTGTTTTTTCCTTCAGACCGCCTATCGCGAGTACCTTTCCGCGGAGGGTTATCTCGCCGGTCATTGCAACGTCCCTGCGCACCGGAGTGCCGGAGAGCGCGGAAACAAGCGCAGTTGTCAGCGTTACGCCGGCGGAGGGACCGTCCTTCGGGACTGCTCCCTCGGGAGCGTGGATATGGATATCCTTGGTTTTCCAGAACTCGGGGTCGATGTTGTATTTCTTCGCAATGGAGCGGGTCAGGCTGACCGCTATCTTCGCGGATTCCTTCATTACATCGCCAAGGCTGCCGGTGAATTCGGTCTTGCCGCTGCCGTCGAGTATCAGTACTTCAAGCGGCATAAGCACGCCGCCTACGGAGGTCCACGCCATGCCGTTCACAAGACCTACTTCGTCGTGAGCTTCGAGGTGTTCAGGCAGGTACTTCTTTACGCCGAGGAAATCTGTGATGTTCTCATCGGTGACCGTGACCTTCTTCTCGCCGGAAACCAGCTTCTTAGCGGCCTTGCGGCAGATATCCGCGATGGAGCGCTCCAGCTTTCTCACGCCGGCTTCGCGGGTGTAGAAGTCGATGATGGAGTACAGCGCCTTATCGTTGACCTTGAGGGTCGTCGATTTCTCGCCGTGCTTCTTGAGCTGCTTCGGGAGCAGGTGCTTTTTCGCAATGTTGAATTTTTCCTCGCGGGTGTAGCTTGAAAGCTCGATAACTTCCATTCGGTCGAGCAGCGGAGCCGGGATAGTATCCAGGCTGTTAGCGGTTGTGATGAACAGAACGTCGCTGAGGTCGAGCGGGATCTCAAGGAAGTGGTCGGTGAATGTGGTGTTCTGCTCGCTGTCGAGGACTTCAAGCATAGCGGAAGCAGGGTCGCCCTTGTAGTCGCTGCCCATCTTGTCGATTTCGTCGAGCAGCATTACGGGGTTCATGCTCTTTGCCTGCTTGAGCGCAGCCGCGATACGTCCGGGCATTGCGCCGATATAGGTCTTTCTGTGTCCGCGGATTTCCGCTTCATCCTTCACGCCGCCCAAGGACATCCGCACATAGTTGCGGTTAAGTGCCTTCGCAACGGAACGCGCGATTGAGGTTTTCCCGACCCCGGGAGGGCCGACCAGACAAAGAATGGTCGCATGCTCCTCCGGTGCATTTTTGCGGACAGCAAGGTATTCCAGGATACGCTCCTTCACCTTTTTCATACCGTAATGATCCTCATCCAGAATTTTTTCTGCTTCCGCTAAATCAAAGGATTCCTCTGTCGTTTCCACCCAAGGCAGGGAAAGCAGGGTCTCGATATAGGTTCTGGAAACATTCGATTCGGGAGAGGTTACGGGAATCTTGAGCATGCGGTCGATTTCCTTTTCAATCGTATCCCGCACATGCGCAGGGGGATTTTTTTCATCCAGCTGTGTGCGATATTTCGCCGCATCTGCGCCAACGCCGTCCTTGTCACCCAATTCCTCCTGAATTACCTTCATTTCCTCGCGGAGATAATATTCCCTCTGATTCTTGTCGATTCTCTGCTTTGTTTTGTTTTCGATTTCGCGCTTGATTTGCAAAACCTGACACTCGTGCTGCATGGTAGTAATCACCATTTCCAGACGTTCATAGGGATTCAGCCGTTCCAAGAATTCCTGTTTTCTGTTGTAGGCAAGCTCCATCCCTGCGGCAATGACATCCGCAAGCGCCCCGGGCCTTTTCGCCGCTACCACATTGCCCATCAAATCCAATGCGGCAGTATTATTCGCCAGCTTCAGATAATTATCATATTCCTCCACCGCAATTTTCATAATTGCCTGCTCCTGCTCGCTGGGCTCTTCCTCAAAATCCTGCGCAATGGTCGTAATTTCGGCATAATCGCAGTTTTTCACATGGATATTCAAAAGTCTGCCGCGGTTTTTCCCCTCCACCACAACATGTGTCAGATTGCCGGGCAGCTTCAGCACCTGCTTCACCTCTGCCAGAACGCCGATGTCATATAAATCATTTCTGGAAGGATCGGGAATAACAGGGTCCTTCTGCGTTACCAGAAAAATTTCCTTTCCGTTTTCTTCTGCCGCCTGCAGCGCATCCAGAGATTTCTGTCTGCCTGCCGGAAAGCTGATTGCCATTCCGGGGAAAATGCTCATGCCCCGCAGTGCAATCATCGGCACAAGAATCGCTTGTTTCTTTTCCATTCTTTTCACCTCGTATATCAACTTTTAAAAAGCTTCATTTTATTTATTTTTATGTATTTATCCGACAAAAAAATCAAGCTTCCGCCTTAACTAAATAGTATACAATAAATCCCTTCCATGGTCAAATCCCAGCTTTCTGCCGAAAAATAAAATCCCGTATCCAAGCTGATTTTTCTTGTAATACTCATAAAAATATGATATACTATTAATGATACGAATAAGATATGGTAATAAATTGGAAACGCACACTCCTCCGGATGATAACGAACAACACATAAAGTTATGATTCAGGAGGATTTTTTATGCCAAAAAACAAATTTCAAGACGCTGTTTTCACCGCCATCATGGCAGCCGTAATGGTATACGGTATGATTGTGTACAATGTTGCATGGAACACAGACGGTGTTTCCGCCATGACATTTCTTGCCGCACTGCATGAAATGCCAATCATGTTCCCGATTGCCTTTGTGCTGGAATTTTTTATCGTCGGCAAACTTGCGGCGGCTCTCGCCTTTCGGGTGATGCGCCCCGATGACAGACCACAACTGATTACCTTTGCAATCTCTATCTGCATCTGCTGTATCATGTGTCCTGTGATGAGTCTGATTGCCACAGTGCTTTTCAACAAACCTGATTTCTGCACATGGGTACAGACATGGGCACGCAACTTCCCCATGGCTATCTGCTATCAGCTGTTTTACTGCGGCCCCCTCGTACGATTGATTTTCCGTACTATTTTCAGAGAAACCGAATAATTCGTTTCAAAAAAGCTCCACGCAGAGTCTTCTCCCGCGCGGAGCTTTTGCATTTCATTTTTACCCGATTTCCTTTTCCTGCAAAAAATCAATTCCTTCCGAAAGTGCCGCGCCCTCAGAAAGAAACGCCGCACCGAGCAGCTCCTGCACGGTTGCAACAGGAATGACCTCTATTCCCAAATTGTGATAGTTCTCCTTCCAATTCTGCTCCGGAATCAAAACCTTCGCCGCGCCTGCCTCCTTTGCCGCCGCAAGCTTCTGCTCCACGCCGCCGACAGGAAGCACCTGTCCATGCAGACCGACTTCCCCCGTCAGCGCAAGAGTATGGGCTACAGGTATTTCCGTAAAAGCGGAATAAACCGCAAGAAACATTGCTACCCCTGCGGAGGGTCCATCCACAGGAATCCCTCCGGGGAAATTCAGATGCACATGGAAATCCTGCGCAGTAAAGCCGAACTGCTCCAGCAGTGTAAGCACATTCTCCGCCGCAGAACGAGCATTGCTCTTGCGTTTCGCCGTTCCCTGCCCGTTTTTCAGCTCTTCCTCCTCTACGATGCCCGTCACCGTTAAGCCATTGCCGCCCTTTTGCACCACCGCTTCTACGGAAAGCAGCGTCCCTCGGCCATTGCCCTGCACTCCCAAGCCGTTTACCACACCAACCTGTGGCTGCTTCGCGATTTTCTGCCGATACAGCGGCTGATATCTGCCTGCCTCTGCCGCCCATTCCAGCTCCCTTGCCGTAATCTTCTTTTTCCCCTCCATCCACGCCAGTGAGGTCAGCGACTGCACAAGATTCACCGCATCTCTGCCACCGCCTGCATACGCCGCAATCCTGCCGCAAAGCCCCTCCTCATAGGAAACGCCCGCACGCCGCAGGCTGTTTTCTGCGATTTTTTCCACCGCGGTTCTGTCCAGTGGCTCAAAAAAGATTTCCGTACACCGAGAACGCAATGCTTCGGGAATTTCCTGCGGATTGCGTGTGGTCGCTCCAATCAGCCGAAAATCCGCAGGCATCCCCTTCCGAAAAATCTGATGGATATAGGGCGGAATACTTTTGTTGCTGCTGCTGTAATAGCTGCTCTGAAAGCGTGCCACCCTGTCCTCCAGCACCTTCAAAAGCTTATTCATCTGCACCGGATGCAGCTCCCCGATTTCATCAATAAACAGCACACCGCCGTGCGCTTCGCAGACTGCCCCCGGGCGCGGTCTGGGAATCCCCGCGTTGCCAAATGCCCCTGCGCCCTGATAAATCGGATCATGCACAGAGCCAAGCAAAGGGTCTGCAATGTTGCGTTCATCAAACTGCAGGGTGGTCGCATCAATCTCCACAAACCTTGCACCTGCACCGAAGGGGGAACCTTCCCTTTTCTTCGCTTCCTCCAGAATCAGCCTCGCCGCCGCTGTTTTCCCCACACCGGGCGGGCCATAAATCAAAATATGCTGCGGATTAGGGCCGCAAAGTGCTGCGCGCAGTGCCTTAATGCCATTTTCCTGCCCGATGATTTCCTCCAGCGTTCGCGGTCTAGTCTGCTCCGCCAATGGTTCTGTCAGCTTTATTTCCTCCATTGCCATCAGCTTATCCATCTCTACAATATTATCCTCACACCGCAAGCCCTCTCCTGCACCTTTTCTGCGGCTGCTCCTCCAAAAATACCATGCGCCCAGCCCGAAAAACAAAAGCTGCGCCCATGTCAAAAGATTCCATTCCAAGCTCCCATCTCCTTTTTCCAATCTTAGAAATAGTATCTCTCAACAGGGCGGAATTATCCGCACAAAAAAACGGTATCACATAACAAGCTTGTGACACCGTTTTTATCGTTTTTATCCTTTTTATCTTCTTTCTTCTCCTTACAGCACCAACACCGTTGCAATGCTGAAATAAACCACCAGTGCAATCGCATCCACAACCGTAGAAATCAAGGGACCCGCCATCATCGCAGGGTCAAGCTTGACTGCCTTTGCCAGAATAGGCAGAATACACCCCAGTGTTTTCGCCAGAACAACCGCAACACCCATACTGAGGGAAACCGTCAGATCAATATTAAACGGGGTCGAATGGTCGAAAAAGGTCATACGAATCATATTGACCATCGCCAGAATCAGACCACAGAGGATACCGACGCGCAGCTCCTTGAACACAACCTTAAACGTATCACGCATCTGAATATCCCCCAGCGCCAGACCACGAATAACCATGGCAGAGGCCTGCGAACCGGCGTTACCGCCCGTACCGGTGATGATTGTCATAAAGCTGGAAAGCATAACAACCGAATCCAGAAGGCTTTGATACATCCCGATAACAAAGGCACTCAGCGTACCGGAAATCATCAGCACGCAAAGCCACGGAATACGATTCTTCACCAGTGCGAATACGCTCATTTTCAGGTATTCATCATCCGAAGGCAGAACAGCATTCATCAGTTCCATATCTTCTGTGGTTTCCTGTTCGATAACGTCTACGATATCATCGACCGTGATAATGCCGACCAGTCTGCCCTCCGTATCCGTTACGGGCAGTGCCATCCAGTTATATTTCTTGAAGATATTTGCAACCTCCTCCTGGTCATCTAATGTGTGTACGGAAATAACGTCATCCTCCATCAGATCCCCAACCAGACTGTCATCCTCCGCACAAATCAGGGTTCTCAGAGGAATAACCCCCAACAGCTTTCGCTGTGCATCCGTCACATAGCAGGTATAGATGGTTTCCTTATCCATCCCAACACGCTTGATTTCGCTCAGCGCCTTTGCAACAGTCATATTGGCACGCAGGCGCACAAATTCGATTGTCATCAGGCTGCCTGCGGAATTTTCGGGATAATTCAGAAAACGATTGATCAGCTGTCTTGTGCCTGCATCGGTGTTTCGCAGCACCTTTTTCACCAGATTGGCAGGGGCTTCCTCCAGAAAGTCCACCGTATCATCCAGAAACATTTCGTCCACGATATTGCGCACCTCTCGGTCGGTAATGGACTGCACAATATGCTCCTGTGTATCATTATCCATATAGGAGAACACCTCTGCCGCAACATCCTTCGAGAGCAGACGGAAGATAAAAAGCTGCTTTTCCGCCGTCAGTTCCTCAAAATATTCCGCAATATTGGCAGGCTGTTCCTCATTTAATTCCTGCTTTAGCTGCAAATACTGTCCACCGTCCATCAAGGCCGTATAATTATCAAACAGAATCTGCATTTCTTCATTCATGTCACTCATTTTTTCACCCCAAATTCAAATAAAAAAGCACCGTATGCCTTCCAAAAAAGTTTCTCCGCATACCGTGCATTCATTCAAAAAAGGGCATAAAAAACCACAGTCAACTCTGTTGTATCCAAAAAAGCTGACCGAAATGCACGGTAAAATTTTTCTCAGATCGTCGATAGCCCTCAGGCTCTAAAGGAATGGTATCTTTACTATGACTGCCGTCCATTTCGTTCACCTCGCTTTGACTGTACGATTTTTCACTCACTATATCCAGTATATGCCTTGATAATTTTTGCGTCAACACTCTTTACAAAAATTTATCAAAAGTTTTTGAATTGTGTTGGATGAAATTGATTTTTTTGTTATACTGTGGTTGAAAAAATCGAATTTTGTAAAAAGCATAGGAGGAATTTTTATGGCTTTGAAGGAAACCATTCAGGAATTTAAGGAATTTGCCATAAAGGGCAATGTGGTAGATATGGCTGTCGGCGTAATCATCGGCGGCGCATTCGGCAAAATTGTTACTTCTTTTGTTAATGATTTGATTATGCCCATCATCGGCAAGCTGACAGGCGGCGCAGATTTCAGCCAGCTTTATCTGCCTTTGGACGGCAATCATTATGCCACCCTTGCAGATGCGCAGGCGGCAACCGCAACCATCGCGTACGGCTCCTTTCTTACACAGGTGCTTGATTTTCTGATTGTGGCAATCGTCATCTTTGCGGCGCTAAAGGTGCTGGTGAAGCTGAAACGCCCTGCCGCTCCCGTAGAAGAAGCACCCACAACGAAGGTCTGTCCCTTCTGCAAATCCGAAATTGCAATTGAGGCAACCAGATGCCCCCATTGCACCTCTCAGCTGGAGGGTTGATTTCCAAAAAAACAAAAGCGAAGTCCTCATTTTCACAAGGATTTCGCTTTTTTATTTTTTCTGTTTTTTTGCTTCAGCCTTCCTGCGCGGCAAAAACCTTTTCTATCTCCGCCAGAAGCTGTTCGGGGTCTATCTCCCGTCCCGTATAATCCAGCTCCATCAGCCTTTCACCGTCCCTGCAAAGCACATGATAGCTAACCGATTCGCTCCACTCCGTGCGGCAGACATGCAGGTGGGAAAACGCAGGATATTCCACGGAAATTTCCTCGGAGGCAGGGAACTCATGCCCTCTCTCCTGCCATCTTTCTTCGGTCAGCCTTTCATTCTCAATATTCTTATCATATTGCTTTTCGGCATCCCGTTCCCGGCGGAAGCAGGTATAGCGCGTATTCAGATGCCATTCTGCTCCTTCTGCGTTCTGCATATACTGCTTGGTTTCCAAATCTCGTTTTGTCCGCAGTTCAAAGCGATGCTCCACGCCGTAGTTATAAAGTCCCCCCATCCGCTTTATCGTCTGATACATCATCCCATCAAACTGATTGGCGCTCATGTGAAGTCCCTCCTGCGCAGGGTCAACGCTTTCACCGCATCGCATCAGGGGTTCAGCTATCAGGCTTTCCAGACGCACCGCAGGCAGATTGGCGTAGGTGCTTTTCTTCGGCAGGTCGAAGGTTTTATCATTAAAGTTGCCGCCATAATAGGTTCCGCCGACAATAAGAACAACGCCCACCAGCGCCAGAAGCGCCTTTATCACACGATCCTTGCGCCAGTTTGTGTATTCATCGGGGATATCGCCATCCTCGACCCTCTCCTTTTTCCGCCGCAGCTTGCGTATCTCCCAATAGCCGCCTGCAAAAGCAATCAGAGCAGTTGGCCCAAAGAATCTCAGTGCAATCAGAAGCGTATCTCCGCTCAGTGCCGCCCTTCCCATGCTAAAGACGCACACAGCCAGAATAACCAGAGCAATCAAAAGCCCAATCTTTGTTTCACGGATACTCCCTTTCTCCTTCTCTATTTTTTTATCCAGATCCCGCAGCACCGCTTCCTGCGACACCTCCGGCTCATCCGCACTGCATTCCTTTGCAAAAACATAATCCAACTCATAATGGCAGACCTCCTGCCAGCCATCCTTCGCATATTCCGCCCGTTCCTCGTCCGTCGGCGCATGCTCCAGCTCCTCGATACGGTAGCGCAGGTGCTGCGGCTCGTCCTCACGAAAGATGTATTTCAGAGGTGTCATCTCCTCCAGAAGCAAGCCCTGCTCTGCCATCTCCTTCAGATAAAGCTCGCCCAATGTTCCTGCGGATCTCCATTTTTTAATACGCTTATCATCTCTGCTCATGCATCTGTCCCCCTTACGATTTCCGTCCCTTCCTTCTTTGTCGAAATCTTCTGTTTCATATATACCATACCTTTGTCCAACAAGGAAGTCCTTTTCCGGAATCGTAAGAAAATTGTAAGAAATGGCAGAAAAAAAGAGAAAATTTCTCATTTTCCCTTTTTCCCTGCTCCCTATTCCTTATTTTTCGTGTATGCGCTTACCCGTCATGTGTTCAATCGTAATCTCGTAAAGCTGCACCGCATGGATACCCTTTACGATTTCCGCTTCAGCCTCCTCTTTTGTGGGGTAATATTTCAGTGCCAGCTCTCGCACTCTGTCCTCCGTCTGCCCCGCGTCCGCAACCAGCTTACATCTGCCGAACACAATTACGCTGTGCAGATAGGGTGCCCAATCCCCTTCTTCAAAGGCTTCGTTGCCATAAACGGTAAAGCAGACCTTATCGTCCTTTTTCAGCGCATCCACCTTATGCCCTGTCTTGCCGCCATGGATAAAAATTTTTCCCTGCGCGTCGTCATAATAATAATTGACAGGAATCGCGAAGGGGTAGCCCTCATCTCCATTCACCGCAAGAATTCCTCTTTTTTCTGCGGAAAGCAGTGCCTTCGTTTCCTGTGCGGAAAGTGCCTGCTTACTTCTTCTCATTGGTCTGAACATCTTCTTCTCCTCCTTTATATACTTAAAAAGCCCGAAGGAATCCCTTCGGGCGGCTTTGCTTAATATTTTTTCAGAAAATTGCCAAATTTCGTATACTGCCCCATCCATGTCAAATCGACCGTACCCGTCGGGCCGTTTCTCTGCTTCGCAATAATCAGCTCTGCCTGATTTTTCTTTTCCGTATCGGGGAAGTAATATTCATCACGATAAAGAAAGGCAACTACGTCCGCATCCTGCTCAATCGCACCGGACTCACGCAGGTCGGAAAGCATCGGACGATGATCCGCACGCTGTTCACAGGCACGGCTCAGCTGACTCAGCGCAATCACAGGCGCTTCCATCTCTCTTGCAATCGCCTTAAGGGAACGGGAAATTTCAGAGATTTCCTGCTGACGGGAATCGTTTCTGCTGTTGCCGCTCATCAGCTGCAAATAGTCAATCACGATAAGCCCCAACCCTTTTTCCACCTTCAATCGGCGGCATTTGGAGCGCACCTCCATCGGGGTCACCCCGGGGGTATCGTCAATATAAATCGGGGCTTCGGAAAGGGGGCCCATAGCGTTAATCAGCTCCGCCCAGTCGTTTTCCTCCAATTCCCCGGTACGCAACTTCTGTGCATCAATCATGGCCTCGGAGCAGAGCATACGGTTAACCAGCTGCTCCCGGCTCATTTCCAGAGAGAACACCGCCGTCGGCACATTGGCGCGAATCGCCGCATTCTGGATGATATTCAGCGCAAATGCCGTTTTCCCCATGGAAGGGCGCGCCGCAAGCAGAATCAAATCCGATTTCTGCAGGCCTGCCGTTTTGGCATCAAAATCCAGAAAGCCCGTCGGCACGCCTGTCAGCTTGCCCTTGGAACGGTAGATATCCTCGATTTTTTCAATCGAGCTGACCGCGATATCTCTGATATGATGGAACTGCTCGGAATGGCGCTTCTGCATGATATCAAAAATGCTTTTTTCCGCCGTATCCATAATGGCATTGACATCCTCTTTGCCCTCATAGCTCAGCTGAGAAATATCTCCGGCAGTGCGAATCAGACGGCGCAGAACGGATTTTTCCTCCACGATTGCCGCATAATGGCGCACATTGACGGAACTGCCGACTGCAGAAGAAAGGTTTGCCAGAAAAGGCAGACCGCCTATCTGCTCAAACTGCCCTTTTTCCTCCAGCTTATTCTTGACTGTAATCACATCAATGGGAGAGCCGGAACGATATAATTCCTCCGCCGCTTCAAAAACCATGCGATGGTCGGGGCGATAAAAATCCTCCCCGCGCAGCACCTCAAGCGCAACAGATGCCGCTTCTCTGTCCAGAAACATGGAACACAGGACAGCCTGCTCCGCCGTTTCATCATGGGGCGGCACACCGCGCATATATTCTGTTTGCTTTTCCTGTTCTTCCATGTTTTCCGCCTCCTGTACGGGGACTTACGCTTCTACGATTTTCACCTTTACCTCTGCCGTTACCTTGGGATGCAGCTTAATGACTGCGGTTCTTTCGCCAAGCATCTTAATGGGGTCACCGATAGAAACCTTCTTCTTATCAATATCCAGCTTGGTCTGCTTTACGATTTCCTCTGCAACCTCTTTATTCGTCACAGAGCCGAACAGCTTGCCGTTGCCGCCTGTTTTCACCTTAATGGTAACAACCTTATCCTCCAGTTCCTTTGCAGTTGCCTGCGCCTTTTCCAGCTCCTCCTGCTTACGCTTTGCCTCTGCCTTCTGCTTCAGCTCATAATCATTCAGATTGCTTTTTGTTGCTTCCACAGCCAGCTTTCTGGGCAGCAGGAAATTCTTTGCATAGCCCTCGCTGGCATTGATTAAGTCGCCTTTTTTGCCGACGCTTTTTACGTCCTGTAATAAAATCATCTTCATGTCGTTTCCTCCTTCAAATATTCATCAATGGCACTGCGTACCCTTTCCTTTGCTTCTTCCGCGCTGCAATCCTTAAGCTGCGCCCCGGAAACGGTGAAATGGCCGCCGCCGCCCAGTTTTTCCATAATTCTCTGCACATTCACATCCCCAAAGCTGCGTGCGCTGACATAAACCACATCATCCACCTTGCAGCAGACAAAGGATGCCTTAACCCCTGTTACATTCATTAAATCATCCGCCGCCTGTGCCGCCGTCAATGTGGAATTCTCCCGATTGGCAGGGCATACGGAAAGCGCCATGGAGCCAAGATACAGCTCCGCATCACGCACAGCGGTTGCTTTTGCCTTATAGGAATCAATATCATTCTGGAACAGCATACGCACACGGATACTGTCTGCCCCGTTGCGGCGCAGAAATCCTGCGGATTCAAAGGTAATCGCACCCGTTTTGACTGCGAAATTCTTGGTATCCACGGTAATGCCTGCCAGAAGCGCATCTGCCTCGATGGAGCGCAGCTTGATCTTCTTGCCGATATGCTGAATCATTTCCGTAATCAATTCAGACGTAGAGGATGCGTAGGGCTCATGATACAGCAGAACCGCCTGCTCAATGAAATCCTGCGCGCTCTTTCTATGGTGGTCAAACACAACGATTTTCTTTGCCGCCTCCAGAACGGAAGGACCTTCTACCATACTGGTGCGGTGCGTATCCACAACAATCACCAGTGTTTTATCATCCATGTCCTTCAGTGCATCCTTTTCCTTCATAAAAGCAGTCTGATAATATTCATCCTGCGTCATCTGCTCGGAAATACACTTAATCCCTGTGCTGACCTCATTCATCACAATGCGGCATTTTTTGCCCATAGCTCTTGCAATGGCACAAATCCCCATGCTGGAGCCAAGGCTGTCCAAATCCCCATTGCGGTGTCCCATAACCATAATAGACGAGGATGCGCCCATCAACTCCCACAGAGCATCTGCCTTTACGCGCGCTCGAATACGCCCGTTTCTGCCAACCTCGCCTGCCTTTGCGCCGTAGAACAGGTATTTTTCGCCTTCCTTAATCAGCACCTGATCCCCGCCGCGTCCCAATGCAAGGTCAAGCGCCGCCTTCGCACTCTGCATGGCATCCTCCAGAGAGCCGCCGCCAATGCCGACCCCCATACTCATCGTTACAGGAATATGCTCGCCAACATTGATTTCGCGAATGGTATTCATAATATCAAATTTCTTTTCCTTTAATGCCTCCAAATCCCCCTTGGAAAGCAGGAGGATATATCTGTCCATCTGCAGCTTTCGCATCACGCCGTTGGCATCCGCAGCAAACTGTGTCAGCTTTCTGTCCACGATTGCGGAAAGCAGGGGCTGTCTGTCCTCCGCGAGGGAATCCATAACATCCTCATAATTATCCAGAAACAGCATCCCGATAACCGTTTCGTTGCGGTCAAGTCTTTCCTCCAGCTCATACTGCTTGGAAATATCCACCAGCGTCATATTCAACACATTGCCGACTGCGCCGTTTTCCTCGACCACCTCGCACTGGTTCAGCATGGCATCGTAATGCTTTTCCTCCACTACAACCACAGCATGCTTGCCAATCCCCGCCTTTTTCAGCTGATCTACCACAGGCAGAATCAATTCCATATTTGGAAATTCCTTTGCGAATTTCTCGTTATACATTAAAATGTGCCCCCGAATATCCAGCACCGCATAGGGAATGGGCATATTCTGGGGAAGCGGGAAGTTGTGCTGCAAAACTGTCGTATCCAGAAAGGCTACTCTGTCGTCTGCATTTTCTTCCTTCCGCGTACCGTTATCCTTTAAAAGTGACCATGCAAAAAAGCCTGCCGCCGCGCCAATCAGCGCACCGAAGCCGACTCTGGCATCAATCAGAAAACAGATGCAAAGCAGCAGAATCACTGCCGCCACCCCGATGGGGTTGCTTTCCCTTCCTGTTTTTTCCTGATATTGCTCACTCTTAGCGTTTTCGCTCATATCGTCCATCATCAGACCTCCATAAACGCAAAAAATCTTACCTTTTGTTTTTCCTCGAAAACTCTCTTTGTTAATGAGATATTATAGCATAAAAGCAGGTGTGACTCAATAAAAAAATGCCCTGCGGCAGGCTCTGCCATGGCGAAGCAGAAAAAATTTCGTCGAAAAAACAAAAATTTCACATCATCCTTATAGCTTTTCAGGAAAATTCATAGTATCATAGGATAAGATACTCTGGAAAACGGGTATCCTATTTATTGATTCGAGGTGTCAGTATGAGACGGTTTGATAATTTCAGACGCAGCAGAAATGAGCAGGATAAGCTGCTCGCAAAAATCTGTATCTATGCGTTTATTCTGCTTGCCGCATTGATTCTGTTTGAAAAGGTCATCGGCAATCTGCCAAATATCGGCAGCAGCATTGCCAAGGCAACTAACTATCTGAATACGCTGACCGCACCCTTTCTGATGGGCTTCGCGATTGCTTATGTCATGAATCCCTTCCTGAATTTTTTTGAAAAAATCTTCAAAAAAAGCGGTACCTTTTTTCAGAACCATGTGAAAATCACCCGTATTCTTTCTATTTTAATCAACTACGTCATCATCATCGGCGGTACGGTCTGGATTGTGATTTATCTTGTGCCTGAGGTACGAGATTCCATCATTACTTTCGCGACAAATGTCACAGCCTATTCCGATGCCATGAATGTGCGTATCCAGAATTTCTTTGACCGGATTGTGTATATCAACAGTGCGGATGTGAATAACGTCATCAACCGCCTGCTTGCCCCTGTAAAGGATATTTCGCAGAATGCGCCGGAGCTTCTGGAAACGATTGCCGTAAATGTATACGGCTTCGGGCGTATCACCATTCAGTTCATCATGGCAATCTTCATTGCCTTTTATATGCTGCTGGATAAGGAACGGTTCAGCCTGAAGGCAAAAAAAGGGATTTACACCTTCTTTCCCAAGGAAAAGGCAGATGTTATCCTGCGCTCCGCTATTCGCACACATCATATCTTCCAGAATTTCATTGTCGGCAAGGCAGTTGATTCGCTGATTATCGGGATTTTAGCGTTTATCGGGCTGAATCTGATGAAGGCCCCCTATCCGCTGATTCTCAGCCTGATTATCGGCGTAACGAATATGATTCCGTATTTCGGGCCGTTTATCGGTGCAATCCCTGCCATCCTGATTACGCTGCTCATCGATCCCCCTCTGGCGATTGCAGTCGGCATCTTTGTTCTGATTTTGCAGCAGTTTGATGGGAACTACCTCGGGCCGAAAATTCTGGGCAATTCCGTTGACCTCAACCCCCTTTGGATTATTCTTGCAGTGTTGATTGGCGGTGCCTTCATGGGGCCTGTCGGGATGTTTGTGGGTGTGCCCGTTTTCGCGACTATCAAAACCTTTGCATCGGAATATGTCAACCGAAAATATATTGAAAAATATCCGACAGATGACCCCCTGTCCATCCAAACGGATTCGCAGGAAAAACCCGGAAAAATCAAATGAGATTGTACCATAAAAAAGGAATCTCAAGTCAGAAGCGGCTTGAGATTTTCTCTTTTTATCAGATTACGAACGGAGGTCTTTTATGACAGAAACAAGAAGAACCAGCTTTTTTGCGCTGCTATTTTTTATTTATTTCATCGGGGTGTCCTTTCTGATGGCATATCTTCCTTTGGCATCCCGCCTTTCGGATAGCGCCTATATGCTCCTGTCGCAGCTTATCTGCTTTGTGCCGCCGCTGCTGGTATATTTTAAATGGTCGAAAAAAAATGTGAAGGAAACTCTGCGGCTAAACCCTTTGGGTTGGAAAAATCTGCTGCTTCTGCTCTCCTTCGGCATTTCCATTCAACCACTGATGAGTTTGCTTTCCTATCTGACGGCACTCTTCTTCCCCAACCCTGTGGAGCAATCCGTCGGCGGCATCCAGTCCTCCGGCTTTCTGGTTTCATTTGTGGCGGTTGCGGTTTTGCCTGCGGTGTTTGAGGAATGCTTTTCGCGCGGCATCCTGCTCTCCGGATATCATTTTCTGGGGAAATATAAGGCACAGTTTGCCTGCGCACTGCTTTTTGGTCTGCTGCATCTGAATCCGCAGCAGTTTCCGTATGCGTTTATTGTCGGATTTATTTTCGCCTTTCTGGTGGATCGGACAAATTCCATCTTTGCCTCCATCCTGCCGCACATGATTATCAACGGCACAACGATTTTCAGCATCTTTGCCACAAGCAGTGAAACCATGACAACCGCGGCGGCAGAGCTTCCGCAGGGCAGCGTGCTTGCTTCTCTGCTTGTTGTTTCCCTGCTTTCCCTCCCCTGGCTTGCCGCGCTGCTCTATCTGTTTCTGAAGGCAAACCCTCCCAGAGAGGAGCTTCTGCTGCTGGATGAAAACGGCAGTCCCTATCAGGAACGATTCCTTTCCCCTGCGATTATCACTATTTTCGCAATCTTTATTGTGTTCGGACTTTTGCCCTATATCATGGCATGAAAAAAGGAGCCCTTGGCTCCTTTCAGACTGTAGACAAAGTAATTTTGAGGCAGCGGAAGGGTTTGGGAAACAAACTGTTCATTACTTTGCTACGCAAAGCAGGCTTCGCCTGCCGCC
>OLNX01001714.1_pt1 | contig 18058 bp, 15 predicted proteins | sample 1672611 | NCBI WGS metagenome assembly OLNX01 (sample SAMEA3136705, study PRJEB25190) | human gut metagenome | reverse complement strand
TTTTTCTTCAGAAGGAATCTGGTTTTCAAACTTATCACCAAGTTCCTGCAAACGGTTCTCTTCTTCTTCGGTCAGCCCCAGATTAAACAAAGTGGTTTTTAACACCCCAAGCATCTGTACATCCTGGTTCTGCTTTGCAAACTCCTCATCCTGCGGCACCTGTCCCGGAAATACATCCGCAAAAGCATCCAGTGCCTCTTTCTTTTCCTGTTCCTCCTGCAGGATGGCCGCATAGGCCTGCTTGATTCCTTCTCTGCGGCTCTCTTCACTCGCCACCTGCAATGCTTTTGCATACTGATCCCGAATCCCGGCCAGTTCTTTTCTCTGCTCCTGTTTTTCGGTAAGTTTTTCGGTAATCTTTTTGTAAGACGCCTCTGCCGCATCATAGCCACGCAGTTCTTCCGTTAAAAGCGTGATCATGTTCGTCCGCTTTTTCATGGAACCTGTTGCACGGTCCGGCGAAAGTTTATTCATCCGGTCATGAATCTTTTTCTGAGCGGTCTCAAAATTATTGATATCGTTTGTATTCTCTACAAGATTTCCCAGCTTGGCATTGATCGCATCAGTCGAGCAGCATTCGCAGTCATTTTGTGCAATAAATGCGCTCCTTTTAAACGACGCACTGTCCAGTCCGAAAATTTCACTTCCGATCTCGGAAGAAAAATCATGACATTCCAGATTGGTGGAAAGATCGTATAAATGAAAAACATCTGTTTTTTCTGTTTTTCCAAATGTACGGCTGATCCGGTACTCTTTTCCCTGATAGGAAAAATCCAGTTCGCCTCCATACGTTCCCCCCTGCCACGGGCGGAATACCACACGTTCTTTATCAAACAGTCCGGATTCTCTCTTAGAGTCAAACCCGTAAAACATCACCCGCAAAAAAGCGGCCAGTGTACTTTTTCCCCATGCATTCGGTTCGTGAAACAGATTGACCCCGTCCTGAAATTCCAGATGCAGATCCGATAGTTTTCCAAAATTGTCGATATGACAGGAACGTAATTTCATCCTATATCTCCTCCCCGGACAATGCCAAAATTCCACAGCGGATCACTTCTGCCTTCTGCTCCTGTGACAGTTCAGATCCAAGTACCATACGGATAAACTCCCCCTTTAACGAGGCATCTTTTTCATAATCACTGTAGTCGACCCGAAGGGTTGTCCGGTCTTTCACCTTTTCAAAATAAAAATAATCCGAGAACAGATTCTGCAGATACTCGCAATTGATCTCCGCATCCACTTCCACCTCACCGGTCAGTACAAATTTGACAAGGCTTCCCGACGGATACTGCGCCTGTTTCACAGCTTCCTCCATCCGCTCTGCCGCTTCTCTTGTCGTCATGACATTGCTCACATCCACTTCAAGCGTGTACAGCGTGCGGGCTGCCATCTGAACAAACTGCATCTGGGCACGGCAGGTCTGCTCGTCCACATCCAGTAAAACAAATCCTTTCGGTCCACACTCGTCAAATCCGCGTCCTTCCAGACATCCACAGTAACACCAGGTACCGCGGTTATCTAGCTTGTCCTGCATGAAGGTATGTACATGTCCCAGCGCCAGATAATCAATATTTTTATTTTTCAGCTGGTTCAGGCTGATATTCTCTGCCTGTGTGCGGCATGCATAATCTCCCGCCTGTCCGTGCATCATGACAATATTGAAATCTTCATGCCCCAGCACAAGGGAATTGTAAACGGTCGCCCGGTTGTTCTCCGAGAGCTCGATTCCGCTGATCACAATGTTTCCATACCGGTATGCAGTCCATGTATCGGAAAACAAAAGCAGATTGTCCGGTACTTCCTCCAGCTTGGAAAGGAAATTGTCACTGTCATGGTTTCCTCTCAGATATAAGAAATCAATCTGGGGATGTGTACAGATCATGTCCCTTACGGTGTTGCGCGCCAATGCTGATACATTTCGTGTATCAAACAGATCTCCCGATATCATGATCAGACGCACCCCTGTCTTTTCTGCATATTCGACCATCCGTGTAAACGTACGGATGATTTCTCTTTTGCGCTCTCTTGCCTGCTCTTTTGTCAGGTTTGCTGTCATCTGGGAATCCAGATGCAGATCCGCACAATGAATGATTTTCATACATCCTCCTTATGAATTACGAACAAAACAATACTGTTTCTATCATATCATACAATAGGGAAAAGAAAAAGACCTGATGCCCTCCGGCATCAGATCTTTTATTTCGGTTTTTCTACATTTTATGCGTTTGCTTCCTGTTCCGGAAGTGCCGCAACTCCACGCATTTCAATGAGCGGTCCGCCCTTTTTCTCCACATAATCCTCTGTGATCGTCACTTTTCCGATATTGTCATCCTTTGGAATCTCATACATGATATCCAGCATGAACTCTTCAATAATGGCTCGCAGTGCACGGGCACCGACTTTCTTTTCTTTCGCCTGCTTTGCAATTGCATGCAAAGCGCCCTCCGTAAACTCCAGATCCACTTCATCCATCGCCAGAAGCTTTTTGTACTGACGTACAATCGCATTCTTCGGCTCTGTCAGAATACGCACAAGCATATCTTCCGTCAGTGCTTCCAGTGAAAACAGAATCGGCAGACGTCCCAGAAACTCCGGAATCATTCCGAATTTACGGACATCCTCCACTGTCACTTTACAGAGAAGATTTTCTTCCTTGTCGTATTTATCTTTCAGATCTGCCTTAAAGCCGATGGACGCCTCCTTGTTTAAGCGCTCCTTGATAACCTCTTCCAGTTCCGGAAAGGCACCGCCACAGATAAACAGAATATTCTTCGTATCTACCGTGGTCATCGGAACCATCGCATTTTTGCTGCTTGCTCCAACCGGAACTTCAATCTCTGCGCCTTCGAGAAGCTTTAACATTCCCTGCTGCACCGACTCTCCGCTTACATCCCGCTGATTGGCATTGCGCTTCTTTGCAATCTTGTCGATCTCATCAATGAAAATAATACCGTGCTCTGCACGCTCCACATCATTGTCAGCTGCAGCCAGAAGTTTGCTGACTACGCTTTCGATATCATCACCGATATATCCGGCTTCGGTCAGAGAGGTCGCATCTGTGATTGCCAGCGGCACATCCAAAAGCCGTGCCAGTGTCTTTACCAGATACGTCTTTCCCGATCCGGTCGGTCCGATCATGAGCATATTGGACTTTTCGATTTCCACGCCGTCATTGGTGTCTTCCATCACACGTTTATAGTGATTGTAAACGGCAACGGACATCACTTTTTTGGCATGCTCCTGTCCGACAACATACTCATCCAGACGCGCCTTGATCCTGTGCGGTGCCGGAATGGAATGAATATCCAGTTCCGGTTTCGGCTGCTCATCCTTTGGTTTCTTTTTCTTTAACTTCTGTTTGTTCGGAACCGCATTCTGTAGATCCGCAAGATTGATCATACTGATATTCGGCATTTTTCCCATGTTCATATTCATGAAATCGCCCATGTTAAAGGTGCCGTTGTTCATGGTATCAAATGTTTTCTGCATACAGTCCTGACAAATGCAGATATCATTCTGGATATGTATCATCTTTCCCGCAACACTCTCCGGTCTGCGGCAGATGTAACAGACATCTTCATATTCACTTGTATTGTTTGTATCGGATGTCGTGGTATTTTCTTTATTATTCTGGTCTTCCGCCATCGTATAAACTCCTTTTTTACATATAACATTGCCGCCGCAGTAAGCGACGGCAAAATTATTATACGATATTCAGCCTGTAAAGACAAGTTTTCCCCTGTTTTTTCATTTTTCTTTAAGATTTAAAGCAGTTCCTTTAAGATTTTATTTACGATTCCCGGATTTGCCTTGCCTTTGGTTGCTTTCATCGTCTGTCCGACCAAAAATCCGATTGCTTTCTCTTTTCCGTTGTGGTAATCCTCCACCGACTGCGGATTGTCTTTGACGATCTGTTCAATTGTTGCACGAAGCGCATCCTCATCGTTATCACTCTTTAAGCCATGCTCTTCCACATAACGCTCCGGATCAATGTCCTCATCAAAGACTTTTTCAAATACTTCCTTGGCAACGGAATTATTGATCGTTCCTGCCTCTGTCAATTCGATAATTTTTGCCAGATGCTCCGGTGAAAAACGGAGATCTTCGGCATCCATTTCCCGGTCCTTTAACAGACGCATCGTTTCTCCCATGAGCCAGTTGGATACTTTCTTTGGTTTATTGCAAATCGCAGAAGTCGCCTCAAAGAGATCTGCCAGCTTTTTCTCCGATGTAAGAATCTGTGCATCATACTCCGGCAGACCAAACTCTGCAATATAACGGGCCAGTTTTTCATCATGAAGTTCCGGCTGATTGTCCCGGATCTGCTGCAGCCATTCGTCACTGACAACGATCGGTACCAGATCCGGCTCCGGGAAATAACGGTAATCCTGTGCATCCTCTTTGGAACGCATCGCATAGGAATACCCCTGATCATCGTTCCAGCGACGGGTCTCCTGTACAACCTTTTCCCCGGATTCAATCAGATCAATCTGGCGGGCTGTCTCGGCTTCAATGGCATGTGCGATTGCCTTAAACGAACCGATATTTTTCATCTCGGTACGGGTACCAAACTCTTTGGCGCCCTTTTCACGAACTGATAAATTGACATCCGCACGCATGGAACCCTCCTGCATCTTGCAGTCACTGGCACCCAGGTACTGGATCGTCATACGCAGTTTCTCCAGATATGCAATGACTTCCTCTGCGGAGCGCATATCCGGCTCGGACACAATCTCGATCAGCGGTACCCCGGAACGGTTGTAATCCACCAGAGATACCCCTTCCCAGTCATCGTGTACTAACTTTCCGGCATCCTCTTCCATATGGATTTCATGGATACCGATGGTCTTTTTCCCACCGGATTCCGTCTCGATCTCTACCCCTCCGTCATGGCAGATTGGCAGATAAAGCTGGGAAATCTGATAATTCTGCGGGTTATCCGGATAGAAATAATTTTTCCGGTCAAATTTGCTGTACTGATTGATCTGACAGTTTGTTGCCAGACCAACTGCCATGGCATACTCTACCACCTTTTTGTTTAAGACCGGAAGTGATCCCGGCATACCGGTACATACCGGACAGGTGTGGGTATTTGGTGCACTTCCGAATGCAGTGGAGCAGGCACAGAAGATTTTTGTCTTGGTTGCTAATTCTACATGGACTTCCAGTCCAATGACGGTTTCATATTCTTTTGACATCTCTTCTCTCCTTTCTACGCTTCTGCTGCCGGACTGTGCTGATACGTTCTTGTCTGTTCAAAACTGTAGGCCGCACGGATGATGTTTTTCTCCTTGAAACAATCCCCGATCAGCTGCAGACCGATCGGAAGTCCTTTGCTGTCCACACCGCACGGCACGGAAATTCCCGGCAGACCTGCCAGATTGACCGAAACGGTATATACATCTCCAAGATACATCTTCAGCGGATCACTCAAAGATTCTCCCAGTTTCGGAGCGGTGGTCGGTGCCGCCGGTCCGAGAATCACATCATACTTTGCAAATGCCTTGTCAAATGCCTGCTTGATCAGGGCTTTGGTGCGCAGTGCTTTCAGATAATAAGCATCATAATATCCGGAACTTAACACGAAAGATCCAAGCATAATACGGCGCTTTACTTCCGGTCCGAATCCTTCGGAGCGGGACTTCTTGTACATATTGTGCAGTCCCTCGTACTCTTTTGTGCGGTATCCGTATTTTACTCCATCAAAACGTGCCAGATTGGAGCTTGCCTCTGCTGCCGCAATGACATAATAAGCCGGAATCGCATACTCTACGAGACTTAAATCAAATTCCTCTACGATTGCGCCTTTTTCTTCTAATGTCTTTGCCGCTGCAAGAATGGCTTCCTTTACTTCCGGGTCCAGTCCCTCGCCCAGATAGTCACGCGGAATACCAATCTTCATTCCCTTTACATCATCCACCAGTGCCGATGTAAAATCGGTTTCTTCTCGTTTTACCGATGTGGAATCCTTCTTATCATAAGAAGTAATTGTCTCCAGAATTGTGGCACAGTCGGTCACATCCTTTGCAATCGGTCCGATCTGATCCAGAGAGGAACCGTATGCGATCAGTCCGTAACGGGAAACGGTACCATAAGTTGGTTTGATTCCGGTCACACCACAAAATGAACTTGGCTGACGGATAGATCCTCCGGTATCCGATCCAAGTGCATAGTAACATTCCTCTGCTGCCACTGCCGCACAGCTTCCACCGGAAGAACCGCCCGGTACATGTGCGGTATTCCATGGATTCTTTGTCTCCCCATAGGCAGAAGTCTCTGTGGTACTTCCCATGGCAAATTCATCCATGTTCGTCTTTCCGAGAATGACTGCGCCCGCTTTTTCCAGATTGATCACTGCTTCCGCTGTATAAGTTGGAATAAAATTATATAAAATCTTAGAACTACAGGTCGTTAACATTCCCTTTGTACACATATTATCTTTGATGGCAACCGGAACACCTGCCAGAGGTCCGGTCAGTGTCCCGTCATCAATCATTTTCTGTACTTCTTTTGCGCGGATCATCGCAGACTCTTCATCTACGGTGACAAAGCTGTTGATATCCTTTTCTTTTGCACGAATCGCGTCAAGAGCAGCTCTTGTTGCTTCCTCAACGGTCACTTCATGCGCTTTTATTTTCTTTCCCAGCTCTACCGCTGTGAGCGATAATAAATTCATAGCTGCCCCTCCTTACTCTACCGTCTTTGGAACTACAAATGCGCGGTCGCGGCGCTCCGGTGCGTTCGCAAGTGTGTCCTCTCCACCATCGCCGTTTTCCACAACATCTTCCCGGAACACATTCTGTACCGGAAATACGTGGGACATCGGTTCCACATTGGAGGTATCCAGTTCGTTTAATTTATCAATATAATCCAGCATACTCTCCATGTCTTTTTTCGCAGCTTCTTTTTCCGCGTCAGACAATTCCAGCTTTGCAAGGATTCCAACATATTCCATTGTCTCGTCTGAGATTACGTTTGCCATATTTTGTTCCCTTCTCCTTAATCTCTAACCTTAATATGCACTTCACGCAGCTGCTGCTCGGTGACTTCGTTTGGTGCACCGCACATCAGATCCTGTGCGTTTCCGTTCATCGGGAATGCGATGACTTCACGGATATTATCTTCGTTGCGTAAAAGCATGATCATACGGTCAACTCCAGGAGCCATACCTGCGTGTGGTGGTGCTCCGTACTGGAATGCGGTGTATAATGCGCCAAACTTGTTCTTTAACACTTCTTTGTCGTAACCTGCAATCTCAAATGCTTTTTCCATGATCTGCATATCGTGGTTACGCACAGCTCCGGAAGATAATTCCACACCGTTGCAGACGATATCGTACTGGTAAGCCAGGATATCCAGCGGGTCCATGGTATTAAGTGCTTCTAAGCCGCCCTGTGGCATGGAGAATGGATTATGGGTAAATCCGATCTTCTTTGTCTCCGGATCTTTCTCAAACATCGGGAAATCGTTGACATAACAGAAACGGTATGCATTCTTCTCGATCAGATCCAGCTTCTCACCGAGTTCGTTTCTGATCATTCCGGCGTAATATGCAGCGCGTTCTTCCTTATCTGCCATAAAGAAAATTGTATCGCCAACTTCAAGTCCTGCCAGTGTGCGGAATTCTTCCTTACAGTCATCCGGAATAAACTTGTCGATTGGTCCCTTGTAAGAGCCGTCTTCCAATACTTCCAGATATCCTAAACCACCCATGCCAAGTCCGGTTGCAAATTTAAGGAGTTTCTCGTGGAAACCTTTGGACATATCGGCGTGTACGCGGATTGCCCGAACCGTTTTTCCGATGAACGGCTTGAACGTACATTTCTGGAAAAAGTCGGTCACATCGATAATACGAAGCGGGTTACGTAGATCCGGCTTATCGGAACCAAACTCCAGCATAGCCTGCTTATAACTGATAATCGGATATGGAGCCTTGGTCACAACGCTTCCTTCCGGTGCGAACTTTTCAAATACAGACGAAAGAACTTCTTCACCAACTGCAAATACATCTTCCTGTGTTGCAAAACTCATCTCAAAATCCAGCTGATAGAACTCTCCCGGTGAACGGTCTGCTCTGGCATCCTCATCGCGGAAACATGGAGCAATCTGGAAATATTTATCAAATCCGGATACCATCAGGAGCTGCTTGTACTGCTGTGGTGCCTGTGGCAGTGCATAAAATTTTCCCTTGAATTTTCTGGATGGTACGATATAATCTCTTGCACCCTCCGGCGAAGATGCGCACAGGATCGGTGTCTGTAACTCCAGAAATCCCATACTTGTCATTTTTTCACGCAGATAAGAGATCACTTTGGAACGGAAAATGATATTGTCTTTTACTTTCTGGTTTCTCAGATCCAGATACCGATATTTCAGACGTACATCTTCGTGTACCACACTCTTGCTGGTCATTACTTCAAACGGAAGCTGGGAATATACTTCTCCGAGTACCGTCACTTCCTTTGCATCCAGCTCGATGGTTCCGGTCGGGATCTTTGGATTGTAGGTTTCCTCATCTCTCTTTTCGATCAGACCTTCCACGGTAATAGCCTGCTCTTTACGGATTCCTTCTAACAGCTTTCCATCGCGGATAACGATCTGCATCACGGCATACATATCTCTTAAATCAATAAAAGATACTCCGCCATGGTCACGGATATTTTCTACCCAGCCAGCGACGCGGATCGTCTTTCCGATGTCCTGCTCGCTTACCTGATTCAGTGTGACATCTCTGTAAATGTTACTCATCTTTTCTACTCCTTTTTCTGGTCCGGGGCTCCTCTTATGAAAAAAGAAAAGCCCCGGAATACTATAATTGTATTCCGGGGCGAATAATTCAGATTATCCGCGGTACCACCCGCATTGAAAAATGAGACATTCTCATCTTCCCTCTCTTACGCGTAACGTGCGCTCACGTACGAACCTACTTCCACATTCCGATTTTTCAAAACCATCCTGCCCGTGTTCAATCCGTCTGCTCCGGCAGTGTTCCCATAATCATCTCTTTCAAACAGCGCTCTCAGTCGGTGACGCTGTATTCCTGTCGATGTCTGATGATCAGAGTCTCCATCTATGCATTTTCTGTCGTACATCCCTGATGTACGTTCCTTTTGTAATCTGTTTTATCACACAATTCCAGTGATTGCAAGAAAAAATTTAAAAATACTCCTTTAGTGCTACAAGTGATTCCACTTTTTTGTATATAAATTTCTCCAGTTCGGCATCCGGCTGCGTCAGATCCGGCACCATAAACACCTTACATCCTGCACTGTATGCACTGTGAATTCCATTTGGAGAATCTTCCACCGCATAGCATTCCTGTGGCTGCACATGAAGCTGGCTGCAGGCGTACAGATAAACATCCGGCGCCGGTTTGCCATGGGCGACCTGCCGGGCAGAAACAATGTGGTCGAGATAGTCATACAATCCCACTCTCTTCAGCAGACTGCTGCTGCGCTCCACACCTCCTGCGGTGGCAATCGCTGTACGCACACCTTTTTTGCGCAAATATTTTAACAGTTCCTCTGCTCCCGGTTTTGCCTCAATCGGTCCCTCATCAAGCACCTGATCCGTCAGTTTTCTGCGATAGGTATGCACTTTGTCATAGTCAAAATCTTCTCCATACAGCTTTTTAAAATGTTCCGGTGCATAAGGCATCCCAAGGGAACGCACGCTGTATGCCTCCTCATCGGTCATATGATATCCGAAATGCGCCATAGCCTCTTTCCATTTCGCGAAATAGTATTTTTCTGTATCCAAAAGGGTTCCGTCCAGATCAAAAATAACGGTCTGTATCATGTCTTTTTCCTCCTGTGTTTCTGTTCAAAGACTACCCGGCGAACAAAAACTTTCCCGACTCTATACCTCAAGAAACCGGTTCCACTCCTGCGTATCGCCGCTTCCGGTTACTTTCAGCGCGTAGGTACGGTCGTTGGTTCCGTCAATGATAAACGTATAAACACCGCTCTGTAACGTCAGTTCATATATGGTTCCCTCCAAAAGAACCTGTGCCACCTCATCATACTTTGCTTTTTCCACTTCCTCGTCCGGATACGTGTGCTTTAAATTTCCATCGGCATCGTATTCGTTGTATCCTTCCTCAACAAGCGAAATGATTTCTGCATCTGAAATCTTAAATAAAAGTTCATTGGTACGCATCATCCGGATGTCGCGGTTGCAGGAATTTTCCGGACAGATTTTTACATTGTCCAGTACCAGATGAAACATGCGCTCTGTCAGCTGGATGTCCCCAACCACAGCCTCGCCAAATTCAAAATGATTTACCTCGTTAATTGTGCTGTATTTGTATTCCATGTTGTTCTCCTGTGTTTTTATGATTCATTATCTGCAATGAATCCTGTTATTTTTCTTCCCTTTTTATCTCCACATTTCCTTCTGTGTGAGAATTTTTTTCGCATATAATTTCTCCTTGCAGTTTCTGTGCCACTTTTTCATATGCGGGCACCGGAACCTGATATCTGTGCGCCATGCGCACCACTTCGTATACCAGACCATCCACTTCCGACGGTCTGTGTGCCATCACGTCCCTTTGCATTGACGTGGTTGCCTCCAGCGGAAGATTGGATAAAATCTGCAGATTTACGGAAACCATATCCTTTTCAAACGGAAATCCCATGGCCGTCGCCAGTGCGACGATTTCCCTTATCATCGTGCAAAACAGTTCTCTTGCTTTCCCCTCTTTCTGGAAATCTCCTGCCGTAGCATTTAAGTAAAGGCCCGCCGCTCCGATCGGTGACACATAGGAAAATTTCTCCAGCGCATCCCGCTGGATCTGTTCTGATAATATCCCATCGATTGCACTGTCACGGAAATCTTTCTGAATCTGCTCTAACAGCTGGCATTTTTCTTCTTTTTGGCGCACGCCGAAGAAAATGCGCAGAATCTTTCCGTGCTGCAAAATAACTCCCGGCTCCTTAATATTGGCTGACACGTAAATACATCCGTCCGTCACAAGCATTCCCGGCAGTTTTTCCTGCATTTTAGCTCCGGTTCCATAAATATTTAAAATTGGAATCACAATCGTCTGCGGTTTTGCAATTCTACGGATAAATTCGTAAATTCCATCCAGCGAATATCCTTTTACGCAGACTAAGATCACATCCGGCCGGTCTTTGTAATGCTGCATGTCAGATGCCTTTACCGGTATGGTCTTTGTGTTCTCATCCCACATGGTCTGAAGCGTCAGTCCCTTTTGCTGTATACTCTCCAAATGCGCATCTCTGGCGATCAACGTCACATCTTTTCCTGCCTGCGCCATGTGAAAACCGACAACTCCGCCTGTGCCACCAGCTCCAATGATCAGATATTTCACCCAATGTCACTCCTTACTTACCGGGGAATTTCGATTTCTTTTGAAATGTCCCCTTTCTGCTGTAAATAATACAGGAATCCTTTGCATCCTGCAACCACATCTTCATAGGTTTCATCAAAATTGCCGGTGTACCATGGATCTGCCACATCCCGCGCCCCGGTAAATTTCTGCGTGTCTTCATAGCCCACAAATGAAAGCATCTTGTATATTTTATCCTGACTGTCCGTGCCTCCCGCGATTCTTGTCATGTTCCGGATATTTGCGGAATCCATGCCGATCAGATAATCAAAATACAGATAGTCATCCCTTGTCATCTGGCGCGCCCGGTGCGGAACAAGCGGAATGTTTTCTTCGTATAATTTATTTTTTGTACCGTAGTGCGGCGGGTTGCCGATCTCCTCACGGCTGGTCGCAGCGGAGTCGATCTCGAACTGGTTGTCGAGGTGCAGCTGGTGGACCAGGTGGGTGAGGACGCTTTCGGCCATGGTGCTGCGGCAGATGTTGCCGTGGCAGATGAATAATATTTTTATCATAGTTTTGTTTCTCCTTGTTTTGCCCCGAAATGCCCTGTTTTGCAAGGGTTTCCGGAGTTATTGTGATATGCTCTGAAATTACAGATTGTGGCAACCCAAAGCAGAATTAGGCAAGTTATTACTACCTGTTAGTAGTAAAATTGGTAGTAAAAGGGGAAAGGGAGACTACTAAGGATTTTTTTCTCTCCGCTGTCTTATACTCTTTTCCGATAAAACCAAGTCTGAGTAGAAAACAGCGGAAAGCATATTTGTCATTGTCCGTTTCGGTCGGCTTTGATGATACCCTTTTTGCATCTCTTGCCATATCACACAGCCTTGAGATAAATTGTGTGTAGGCTGCAATCTCATCGCTATCCGTTGTGTATGGAAACCATGTAAAGTTTATTTTTTCCTCTGTAATTTCAACTTCTGTGCTGTCCGTCCGAAATGCGCGTTGAAAAAGTGTCTGCTTATTTGCTATGATCTTCTGCAAATTTTCCAATGCCGTATCCGTAAGACTCTCTTTTGGAATCGCTATTGTCAGCTTCTCCTGTTGCACTGGCACTTCTTCGGTTACTTCTGCATCGTCCTGAAACCCACGCTCTCGTAACTGCAGAATCAGGTCTTTCGCTGTTTCTTCTGCTCCCTCCGGGATATGCAGTACACCCTCTTTATCCAGTCGGTATCCTGCAATATCGTATGCACAGCTTGGTACCCGTTCATAATGCGGTGCTGTCCCAAGTATGTTTCCAATCTCCTGTGCCAGTTTCGGTCTCTGCTTTGATTTCAATGTAAATCTGATTTCATTCTTCATAATATGTACCCGCCTTTCTTTTTCGGTAGTACATATATCACTCTGATGGCACAAAATAGCAAGACAATTCGGATTATATTTCTGCCAAAATGTACGCAGAAAAACTGTGCTTTTTATGCTGCTTTTTACATGTTTTTTCTTCGTATTTCGGTACTATCCGGCAAAACAAAATCGGCTAAAGTGATGACATTCAGCGGATATTTTCACATCAACCGACCTTGACGGGTATCCCCCCTGTTTAATTCTGCGAAAATTCGCACGAATGGAGCCATCGGTCTTCCACTCAATTGATTGTAGAGATTAACGTCCCCTTCCAACGCAGCAAATCGTTATACTATTATTTTTTTGTAATTAATGATAACAAGATCTTTTTAGCCCCGGCTTCATTGTCTTCTACTGCTTGTTCAACAGCACATTTCACACTACATAATATTGCTTTAGATTCCTCAAACAAAGTACTTGCTTTTTCAACATTTTCAACTATTCTTTGATTATCTTCATCATCAAATAGAGGTATTGGGATATCTAAAATATCATCATCCTTTATAACTGGATATGATGTCCCAACATTATATTTTAACAACCATTCTTTATATAAATCGGTTCTAAGCAATGCTTGTAACGTCTGTGGTGGATATGAGCCTTTCTGTCGCAAAACTGTGAATGCTCCACTTACTAGCAATTCATTCTCACGAAGTACTGATACTGCACCTCTATATGGTCTTACTGTAGACACAACAATATCTCCCGCTTTTGCCATGATTTTTGCATTAGCTGGTAATTCTTCCTCCGCAACAACATGAGATGTAGATGAGCCATTACCAACATCGATATCACCTATTTCAAGATAGTTATACTCCATTAATTCGTGTGAACATTTCGTTTTAACATGTTCGAATTCTGCTCGTGGAGTAGTATATCCATTAGAATATGCTTTTATATATCGTTCAAAATCATCATATTTACTTTGGAAGAATTCAGCGTCCCATCTTTCATTCGCTAAAAGTTGTTTACTACTTCTCACAGCAGTGCTATCGCTACTAATTGCCCAATTCTTAATATTTAGCAAGCGACTAATCTCATGTTCAACAAACTCAGATTTTTTATTAGCCGCCTCCATTTTTTCAATCGCAAGAATAACCGATTTTTCAATCAATTCATTAATTTCATCAGAAACCTTAGGAATAAGTAAATACTTAATTAATCCCATATTGATGTTAGGTTGCCCAGTAATCGTTTTAAATCTTGCAATTTGATTCTGCCCGTATCTACAATTAACAAAGCTAGAAACATAATACGGTGAATATCCTGGTTTTAATGTTAACTTTGCAATGGCTTGGTTTGAACTGCATATAAAATCTTTATTATATACCGCTGCTCTTCCCAAGTATTCCCCCGCCATAGTAATGAGAACCTGATTTTTCAAACAATGTGATTTATACAATAGATTGTGACTTTTATCATCGATATTTCTAACACCACTCCAATCAATATAATTATCTCTAACATTCTGCGTCATTAAAAAAGGAATTCCATCATCTACAAAATTAATCTCATTACATAATGAATATGCACCAAAGTTCTGAATTGAAGTTATGATTGTTCCAATCCTTTCTGCAGCTCTGCTTTTCAATAATGCTTCTTCTTGCAAATAAATCTTTTTATATGTAGATGCATCTATTCTCAAATCAAGTATACTTTGACATATTGATAAATTAATAATTGATATTTCAAGCCTCTCCAATAAATAATTATAAACTCCATCTACGGAGAGGCTGTTTAAAAAGGGAGTTCATTCTCCGGATACATTATACAATTTAATTCTTCCTCTGACGGAGCGAAACTTAAGCCATTATCAAAAGCAAATTTTGCAAATGCCTCTGCAATTCCATTTTGTGAGTATATATTATTCGCATTACTGTTCTGTAATTCAGGATCGTGGTTAAATAAATCATGTTTTACAAAAATATGTCCATGAGTATCTTTTACTCGCTCAACGCTCTCAATAACTTGTTCTGCTATTACATAATACTTTTTCAGCTCCTCAGGTAATGAATCATATTCATAATTTGTTATTTCATGGTTATCATTATCTCCAAGTACTAATTCCTTTTTATACATGTTTCTCTCATCCACATTTAGTTGCAACCATTCCTCAATTGTAATCAATTCCGGATAATTTTCATCACTATTCTTTAAAACATATCTACTGTTCTCTTGAATCCATTTTTTATGTTCATCTATCGAACCATACTCTTTAACAAACAAGTCTTTGATATATCTTGTTGAACCATCTTCCTTTTTATGTTCCTCGGTTAAGGTTAATGTTTCAATAGTTATCTTGTATGCAGATTTCTTTGTTAATTCTTTGTATTCGCCCTCTGATATAATAACTCCATCAGAAATCCTTTCGTATTCATATATTGTTTTCTTTTTGTAATCTGATTTTTTTTGACTGTATTCCTCTTCCGAAACAACAACACCGTCTGACTTTCTAATATATAAGACTTCTTTTTCATTTTTCTGATAATTATTCTTATCTACAACACTGTTATATTCCTCTTCAGTAAGAACCGTATCATCAGACTTTCGGATTATTGTCTTAATTGTTTTATATGAATAGGATAGCCATGTAACATAATTTTCTGTAACATAAATCTTATCACCGGAATTATCTTTGCTAGGTTCTTGCATTGTTGCAAAGAATATTGGATAATCAACAACACCATTCTCATCAGCTTCTGGTTTTGGACATATATTAGGAAATCCACAGTTCTCATCTGTCCATTTTTGTACTAATAACACACTAGTTTTTGTTCCCGTATGAGGCTTAAATACGTTTCCATGAAGTCCAACAACTGCTAACACCCTACAACGTTTCATAATATATTCTCTTATATATTTATCCGTCGAATTATTTAAACGTCCTTGTGGTAATACAACAGCCATCCTTCCACCCGGTTTCAAGAAATTAAGATTTCTTTCAATAAATAAAATATCTCTACCCACTTTATTTTGTAACTTATCGGAAGCATCACCATTTTTATGCCCAAGCTCATACTGCTCTATCTGCTCTTTATTATCTAAATCACCAGCAAATGGAGGATTAGCCATAAGTACATCAAATGTAAATCCTTTATACTTTTTACCAGCAGAAGATGCTGTTCCATCTGCCCTCATTGCAACAAGTTTTCTAAATCCTTCACCATATTTTGCCTGCCACTCTGGTTGAGCAACATAATCTGAATCCCAATTCTTATAATCTAAAGAATTCAACTCAATAACATTTGTATGTCCATCACCGGCAATAATATTAAGCATTCTACCAACACGAACACTTTTTTCACTAAAGTCTATACCAAATACATTATTCTGTACATATTCTGTCTCTTCTGGTTTTCTTCTTCGGGTGGTAAAAAGATTATACGCTTCTGGATTTATCTGTTTCCAAACATGAAAAATAGTATGCATAGGAAATCCACAACTTCCTGCTGCGGTATCTATCATTCTTTCATATGGTTTAGGATTTAACATCTTTACACACATATCAATTACATATCTAGGTGTAAAATATTGTCCCATACCTTCCTTTTGATTTTGATTCACTAGATGCTCAAAAGCATCATCCACAACTTCTAAATTTGAATTGAACAGTTTCACATTCTGCAACTCTTTCACACAGGACTTAACCGTTGCTTTTTGCATATTTAAAGTTGAATTAGCTGGAAAAACTCCTTGCCATTGTTGTTGAGCTCTTAAAAATAATCCATTTATTTTGTTATAAATATCATCTAGTGAATCATTCTCTGTAGCTCTAAACTCAAGAACTCTAAATGCAGAATCATCGATATCTTTCAATAACATATGATGTCTATTTATATCACTTGCAATGTCATCAGCATCTCCACTTGACATTTTTTCATCAAACAATTTAGTGAAAATTAATTTAAAAATTTCTTCAAAAGCTTTATCACTAGAATCATTGGCTCCAAATCGTTGTTCAACTTCAAGAATAATATCTTTTAATGTTTCAGTTTGTAATCTATCTGACTGCATCAACTGTTTTAACGTAAATCTTCTTTTATCTTTCCATTCCTGTATGTCCTCATTTGCATTAGGAAATCTATCTAACACAAGCTGATTTTCATAATCTGGAAAATCATAAAACTCAGGTGGTGTAACTCCATTTACTAATACACCTATGCTTGGATGTTTTTGATTTGCATATGATTGCATCTGCTGAAATGGAGTTGTTGATTCACCATCCCATGTCTTTTGATAATCATTTATTTCTGGTCTTTTTACCTCGATTATCATAATTACATTTTTACGTCCTTCATCAAAAACGCATATATCAATTCTCTTGTCATTAATTGTCTGTCTTCCCGCAAAAAGAACTGGCTCCTCAAAAGAAATCTGTTCTTTTTTGTAACCATATTCTGACAATAATTTATACGCATAATATTGACGTATTATTTCTTCAGGGGTTAATTTGAAATAATCGCCCTCACTATTTGTTCCTCTCACTACACATTCTACCCCTGGTTTTCCATCCCTACGAATTTGTATTCTGTCATTTAACCAATCCCTATCTGTTTGATTCACTTGATTCAAAATCTCATACTCATCTGGCTTAAGTATATCCTTTATTTCCATATAATTATTTCTCCTTTTCTTCAAGTATGTTTTTTTCTTTAATTACCTTTTCTGCTTCAATCAAAGCAGTTCTCCTTATAAACTCACTATATGAAGCATATGCCTCCAATCTCGCTGCTTGTTTTAATTTATTTAATTCATCTTCGCTTACGCGAATACTCATTGAAATTGTCTTATTCATTGACACACCCTCCTAATAATAAATTTTATCATTCGTGTGCAACATTTACAATACATTTCTGCACACTGTTATGAAAATAAATAAGCCACAATCTCGGTAGACTCCTACCAGCGATTGTGGCTTTTAATCATTCATATTCTACCTCTAAGTAGTCAATTACTACTAAAAATTTTCCCCTAAACCTTTGCCTTTATCCCACTTCCAGCCATGAGCCTTAGTAGTCTAAACCGTAGTATTTATGCTGTTTCCCACCATATTCTGCCCTGTGTTGCCCCAGTCTGCGAAGGTATGCATTATCATAAAACTTGAGTGCCGTGGCAGATGAAAAGCACTTTTATCATTGTTTTGTTTCTCCTTGTTTTGCCCCGGAATGCCCTGTTTTGCAAGGGATTTCGGAGATTTTTGAAATGTGTGATTTTGCTGGCATCTTGGCAAAATAGGGCAAGATGGAGCAAGTTATTGCGGGCTGTTAGTAGTAAAATTGGTAGTAAAACGAGGTAGGCTTACTACTAAGGATTTTCACAATATCACTTAACTACTTTGAGTGCGTCCTTGTCTGGCAT
>OLNX01001712.1_pt1 | contig 18060 bp, 10 predicted proteins | sample 1672611 | NCBI WGS metagenome assembly OLNX01 (sample SAMEA3136705, study PRJEB25190) | human gut metagenome | reverse complement strand
GGTGGAGACGAGGGGGATCGAACCCCTGACCTCTTGACTGCCAGTCAAGCGCTCTCCCAGCTGAGCTACGCCCCCGTGACGAGGAGATACTATAGGGGAAGACTTTCTTTGATGCAAGGACTTTTTTGGGTTGAATCTCTTACTTACGGGTTTTCCTGGGACGGGGCAGAAATAATCACTCTTCGAGCGCTTATTTCTATCCACCGTCCCGATAAAACCCTGATGCGATAGACCTCACTTGTAGAGGTAAGCGATGGCGGTGCCGGTGTGAACTTGGATCTTGGCCGTTTTTCTAACGACATTAGAGATGCCGGTGTCGGCCAACAGCCCCAGGGGGCTGTGATCTAGCTCCCACTCCAGTCCGTGTTCGCTTACCTCGGTGTTGGGGGCGATTGCGATTATGGAGAACGTCTTGCCTTCGGAGTCCTCGATGGTCCACGATTCGCCTGCGTGCAGGATGCGGGCCGTGGTCTCATCTTCAGCAATCCAGATAGAGGCATCCTCGTAGCCTGCAAGCAACCCCAGTACGGAAAGCGCCATATCCGGACGACCGCCGGTGGCGCAGGTTGCCACCACTTCGGCACCCGGCCAGCGGCGGCGGACGGAACAGAGCGCCAGCGCCAGATCGGTATAGTCCTTGTATGGGTCGTGGCGCTCAACTTCAAAGTCGGTGGCGGCATCGACTAACGCGCGACCCGCATCACTCACCGTGTCGGCATCCCCCACATACACGTCGCAGCCTAGACCCGCGCCCAGAAGCGCGTCGAGTCCGCGGTCCACGGCGACAACATGGTCGCACTCCCCTGCTAGCCTACGCAACAGATCCGCGCTCGCCACCACGGGCGAGCCGCAGACCACTAATACCTTGCAACCCACAGCTCTCGCCTATCCCTCAAACGAAAGCACGTGGGCCAGATCCAGGTCTTCATAGCTGTCGATAAAGATATCGCAGTTGTCGCGCACATCGTCGCGCTTCATGCGGCCATGCGGGTCATAGATGCCCACGCGCTTAAAGCCGGCGGTGCCAGAGCTCTTAAGGCCAAAGACGGCGTCCTCAAACACCCATGAGCGTTCGAACTTGTGCCCGTGGCGCTCCTCCAGACGGCGCAGCGCAAGTTCATACACATCCGGGAACTGCTTGGAGCGTCCTGCCTCGCCCGTCGTGGTAACAAACTCCATGTAAGCGTCGAGTCCGGCACCAGCGAGCGCGGACTGCACCAGTTCGGCCGGCGTGGACGTAGCAACGCACATGGCAACGCCGGCCGCCTTCGCCTGCTCCAAAAAAGCCAGGAGCCCCTCGCGCGGCGGCACCTTGGAGTACCCATCAATCAGAATATTGCTCAGCTCGCGATACAGCTCCTCGCCATTCGTACCAATGCCCCACGTGTCGTGGTAGGCCTGGCACTCATCCTCCAGCGACAAATGCTCAAACTGGGCAAAATCGTCGACCGTCACGTCGACACCGTGCCGGTGCAATAACTCTGGCTGGGCATAGGCCCATACGGGGGTGCTATTAACCAGTGTGCCGTCGCAATCGAAAATAAAAGCGACTTTGGAAGCGGCGGTCTGGGACATAAACGTACCTTTCGATGTCAAATGGTAAACAACCTGCTAAAAACGTTTTACCAAACGTCAGACAGACAATTTTGAAACCCAAATTGGTAAAACTGTCAAGAGTTTTACCACGGCAATTCTGCCAGTGGTATAAACATGTCGCTTACCGATTAAACGCACCCGCGAATCCGCTTTCGTCCATAAAACTAACGCACAGGTGTTATCGTAGTTTCTGCCGAAAGTTCCACCGAGCACGCGAGGTGGAACGAATCACAGAAACTTCGCCGTCCCTTCGATTCGTGCAGCCTTGGACCTTTCGCATCTAGTCACCAAGGCAACACGCTGCCGCGTCATGATGGGATCAAACGTGAGCGATACAAAGCTAAAGCCAGCAACAAAAAAGCCCGCTACCCGTAAAGCCGCCCCGCACGCACCGGAGCTCTCTAAGGACGATGTCTATCTGTTTGGCATTGGTATGTGGGAGCGCAGCTGGGAAAAGATGGGCGCGCATCCCGACACGCAGCAGCGCACGCGCGGCTGGCGCTTTTGCGTTTGGGCGCCCGACGTAAAGAGTGTCCATGTCATTGGCGAATTTAACGACTGGGATGAGGAAGCCAACCCGCTGGTGCCCGTGCATACGAGCGCTATTTGGGAAGGCTTTATTCCTGGCGCCGAGCAGGGCCAGCTCTATAAATACCTCATCGAGACCAACGAGGGCGAAAAGCTCTACAAAGCCGATCCGTATGCCTTTAAGGCCGAGTGCCCTCCGGGAACCGCGAGCGTGCTGTGGACCCTCGATGGCTACAAGTGGAACGACGCCGCGTGGCTCAAGCGCCGCGCCGGCCACAACCACATGTCGCAGCCGCTTAACATCTACGAGGTGCATATTGGCTCGTGGAAGCGCCACGGCGACGCGCCGCAGGGCGAGCCGGACGAGTACGGCAACTACCCCGGTCCCATGGATCCCTTCCCCGCGCAGCGCGGCGAGTTCTACACCTACGACGACCTGTCGGTGGAGCTCGTGGACTACGTGCGCGACATGGGCTACACGCACATCGAGGTCATGCCGCTTATGGAGCATCCCTTCGATGGCTCCTGGGGCTACCAGACGACCGGCTACTACGCCGCCACGTCGCGTTACGGCAACCCGCAGCAGCTCATGCACTTTATCGATGCATGCCACGAGGCAGGCATTGGCGTGATCATGGACTGGGTACCCGGCGGTTTTTGCGCCGACTCCCACGGCCTTGCCACCTTTAACGGCCACATGCTGTTTGAGCACGAGATTCACCCCAACTGGGGCACGCACAAGTTTGACTTCGCCCGCGGCGAGGTCCGCTCGTTCCTGGTTTCCAACGTGCTGTATTGGCTCGAGAACTTCCACGTGGACGGCATTCGCATGGACGGCGTGTCCAGCATGCTGTACCTCAACTTTGGCATCGACGATCCCGGCCAAAAGAAGTTCAACAAGTACGGTACTGAGGAGGACCTGGACGCCAGCGCATTTATCCGTCAGGTCAACTGCGCCGTTGAGGCACACTACCCCGACGTGATGATGATGGCCGAGGAGTCCACTGCGTGGCCGCTCGTGACCTATCCGCCGCAGGACGGCGGCCTGGGCTTCCACTACAAGTGGGACATGGGCTGGATGAACGACACCCTGCACTACATGCAGACCGATTTTCCGTGGCGTCCCGGCAACCACGGCCTGCTCACGTTCTCCATCATGTATGCCTTTACCGAGAATTTCATTTGCCCGCTCAGCCACGACGAGGTCGTGCACGGCAAGTGCTCGCTCATCGGCCGCATGCCGGGCGACTGGTGGCGCCAGTTTGCCGGTCTGCGCACGCTGGCCTTCTACCAGATGACGCACCCCGGTGCCAAGCTCAACTTTATGGGCAACGAGATCGGCCAGTTTATCGAGTGGCGCTACTACGAGTCCATCCAGTGGTTCCTGACCGAGGAGTACGAAACCCACAAGCATCATCAGGCGTTTATCAAGGCGCTCAACCACCTGTACACTGCCGAGCCCGCCCTGTACGAGCGCGGATACACCGACGACGGCTTTACCTGGATCGATGCGGACAACTCCAAGCAGTCCATCGTGAGCTTTGTGCGCCAGGGCGAGGACGTCGATGACGACCTGGTGATCCTGATCAATTTTGACCCGGCGAGCTACGAGAGCTTCCGCGTGGGCGTGCCGCGCGAGGGCGACTGGGAGGTCATCTTTGACTCCGACCGTCCCGAGTTTGGCGGCAGCGGCTATGCCGGCGAGGAGCCCTACACCTGCTCAAGCGAGCCCTATCCCTGGAACGGGCAGATGGACTCTATTGAGATCAAGGTGCCCGGCCTGGCAGGTGTGGTGCTTAAGCGCCGCGGCCCCAGCAGCTACAAGCCGCCGGTGGTTGAGGAGCCCAAGGCTGCGCCCAAGAAGCGCACGTCCTCGGTGAAGCCCAAGCCTGCGGCCGCCAAGAAGGCTCCGGCTAAGGCAAAGGCTACGACGACCAAGGCCAAGACCAAGACCGCGGCAAAGCCCGCTGCTAAGGCTACCGCGAACAAGAAGCCGGCCGCCAAAAAGGCCGCTACCAAGGCCAAGGCAGCTTCTGTTAAGTCGTCTGACAAGGATGCGTAACAAAGCCGTTACAGCTGTAATTACCCGCCTCGCCGAGGCGTAGGATACAAGTCATAACCGTTCCGGGAGAAACATCCCCGGGGGAAAGGAACGTATGAATAAGATCTTCGACAACAAGCAGGAGTTTACCGAGCTCTATCGCGATGCCGTCATGAGCATCAGCGGCAAGAGCGTCGAGGCCGCCAGCGACCTCGATCGCTTTAACGCCCTGGCCAAGCTCGTGGCCGAGAAGGCCCGCACCGTTGCCACCAAGAGCGACGCCCGCGCCACCGCCGAGGGCAAAAAGCGCGTGTACTACTTCTCGATCGAGTTTTTGATCGGCCGTTTGCTCGACAACTACCTGCTCAACTTTGGCGTGCGCGACATGGTCGCCGAGGCGCTCGACGACATGGGCTTCGACCTTTCCGTCATCGAGAACCAGGAGCCCGATCCGGCTCTGGGCAACGGTGGCCTGGGCCGTCTGGCCGCATGCTTCCTGGATTCCATGGCAGCCGAGGGCATTGCCGGCTACGGCAACGGCATGCGCTACCGCTACGGCCTGTTTAAGCAGGAGATCGTCAACGGCAGCCAGGTCGAGGCTACCGACGAGTGGCTCACCCACGGCTATCCCTGGGAGGTCCGCCGTCAGGACAAGGCCGTGACCATTAAGTTTGGTGGCCATGTTGAGGGCTTTGAGGAGAACGGCCGCACGTTCTACCGCACGGTGGACACACAGGACATCCTGGCCGTTCCTTACGACATCCCCGTGGTGGGCTATGCCGGCGAGACCGTTAACAAGCTGCGCGTCTGGGCCGCCGAGCCGGTCGAGGAGCACTTCGATCTGGAGGCCTTCAACCGCGGCGACTATGCCTTGGCCGACGCCGAGCGCGCCGAGGCCGAGGCAATCAGCGCCATCCTCTACCCCAACGACGCCGGTGAACACGGCCGTCTGCTGCGCCTGAAGCAGGAGTACCTGTTTGTCTCGGCCGGCATCTACAGCCTGCTCGACACCTTTGAGAAGGAGCACGGCGAGAACTGGGAGCTGCTGCCGCAGTTTGTTGCCATCCATACCAACGACACCCACCCCGCCATGTGCGGCCCCGAGCTCATGCGTGTCCTCATCGACGAGAAGAAGCTCGAGTGGGACGACGCCTGGAACATCGTGACGCAGGTCGTGAGCTACACCAACCACACCATCCTGCCCGAGGCTCTGGAGAAGTGGCCCATCGGCACGTTCTCCAAGCTCCTCCCCCGCGTGTACCAGATCATCGACGAGATCAGCCGTCGTTGGCACGAGTCGTTCGACACCACACAGGAGGGCTGGCAGGAGCGTCTGCGCCAGACCGCCATTCTGTGGGACGGCGAGATTCGCATGGCCAACCTGTCCGTGATCTGCAGCCACAGCGTCAACGGCGTGGCCAAGATTCACTCCGACATCATCAAGAACATCGTGCTCAAAGACTTCTATGCCTTGACGCCCGAGAAGTTCAACAACAAGACCAACGGCATCTCGCACCGTCGCTTCTTTGCCGAGGCCAACCCCACCTACGCCAAGCTCGTCACCGATGCCATTGGCGACGGCTGGCTCAAGGACGCTTTTGAGCTGGAAAAGCTTAAGGAGTTCCAGAACGACACCGAGTTCCTGAAGGCCGTGGGTGCCTCCAAGCGCGCCAACAAGGAGCGCCTAGCCGCCTACGTTAAGGCCGAGACCGGTCTGGTCATTGACCCCAACACCGTCTTCGATGTTCAGGTTAAGCGCTTCCATGCCTACAAGCGCCAGCTCATGAACATCATGAAGGTGATGGACATCTACAATCGTCGCATCGCGGATCCCAACTTCCACGTGACGCCGACGACCTTCATCTTTAGCGGCAAGGCTGCCTCGAGCTACACCTTTGCCAAGGAGACCATCCGCCTCATTAACTCCGTCGCCGAGGTCATTAACAACGATGCCCGCGTCAACGAGGTCATGAAGGTCTGCTTTATCCCCAACTTCCGCGTGAGCAACGCCCAGCTCATCTACCCTGCCGCCGAGATATCGGAGCAGATCTCCACGGCCGGCAAGGAGGCCTCGGGCACGTCCAACATGAAGCTCATGATGAACGGTGCCATTACGCTGGGCACCCTCGACGGCGCCAACATCGAGATCGCCGACCTGGCCGGACGCGAGAACGAGGCCATCTTTGGCCTGACCGCTCCCGAGGTCGAGCAGCTCTGGGCATCCAACAGCTACTTTGCGTGGGATACCCTCAACGGCGACCGCGAGCGTCTGGGCCGCGTGATGGACGAGCTCAAGGACAACACCTTTGCGGGTCTTTCGGGCAACTTCGAGAGCATCTACAACGAGCTCATGAACAACAATGACCCCGACCTGGTCATGGCAGACTTCCGCAGCTACGTGGATGCATGGGAAAAGCTTACCGGCAGCTATAGCGACCAGGAGACCTGGAACCGCAAGGCCCTGCTCAACACCGCCTCGAGCGGCTGGTTCTCGAGCGACCGCACCATTCGCGAGTACCGCGACGAGATCTGGCACGCTTAAAGCGCGCGAGCTCCCTTTGCCAGCACGGCATTTCTCGGCGGGCGTGACGTTGCGCCGCGTCCGTCGCTAATGGGTTTAGGAACATCGATGACAGAAGGAGAAATCGATGAGTAAGAAAGAATGCATCGCGATGCTCCTCGCAGGAGGACAGGGCAGCCGATTGGGGGCACTCACCCAAAAGATCGCTAAGCCGGCGGTAAGCTTTGGTGGCAAGTTCCGCATTATCGACTTTTCGCTCTCCAACTGCTCCAACTCGGGCATCGACACGGTGGGCGTTCTGACGCAGTATCGTCCCTACCTGCTGCATGCCTACGTGGGCTCCGGCGAGGCGTGGGATCTGGACAGCCGCGACGGCGGCGTGTCGATCCTGCCGCCGTACGAGACGCAGACCGGTGGCGCCTGGTATGCGGGCACGGCCGACGCCATTACGCAGAACCTCGACTACATCAAGGCCAACGACCCCAAGTACGTCCTGATCCTTTCGGGCGATCACCTGTATCGCATGGACTACCGCAAGATGCTCAAGACGCACATTGAGAACAACGCCGACCTCACGGTGAGCGTTATGCCTGTGCCGTGGGAGGAGGCCAGCCGCTTTGGCATCCTGACCACCGACCCCGAGGACGGCCGCATCACCAAGTTTACCGAGAAACCCGATAAGCCCGATTCGAACCTCGCGTCCATGGGCATCTACATCTTCTCGGCCGACGTGCTGATCGAGGCACTCGAGGAGGACGCTCTGGACCAGCGCTCCAGCCACGACTTTGGCAAGGACATCATCCCCAAGCTGCTCGGCGAGGGCAAGCGCCTGTACAGCTACGAGTTCCACGGCTTTTGGAAGGACGTCGGCACCATCGCCAGCTTCCACGAGACCTCGATGGACCTGCTGGGCAACAACCCCGAGTTCGATCTGTTTGACAAGCACTTCCCCATCATGTCCAACATCACCACGCGTCCGCCGCACTACATTGGCCCGGACGGCCGCCTGGACGACTGCCTGGTCTCCAACGGCTGCAAGATCTACGGCACCGCTCGCCACTCGATCCTTTCGACCGATGTCATCATCGAGGAGCGCGCTGTGGTCGAGGACTCCGTGCTGCTGCCGGGTGCGCACGTTAAGAGCGGCGCGCACATCTGCCGCGCTATTTTGGGCGAGAACTCCACGGTCGAAGAGGGCGTGAAGCTCGGCTCTGTCGATACCACCAAGGATACGGCCGTCGTTGGAAATGACGTCGTTATCGGGAAGGGGGAATGATCCGATGATCAATCGCAAGGCCATCGGTTATATCACCGCTAACTACTCTTCGACCTACGGCAGCGTGCTGCTCAAGGACCGCCCCATCGCGTCCGTTCCGTTTTTGGGCCGCTACCGCCTGATCGACTTCCCGCTGTCCAACATGATGAATGCCGGCATTAAGACCGTCGGCGTTGTCATGCCGGGCAACTACCGCTCGCTGATCGACCACGTGGGCTCGGGCAAGGACTGGGGTCTGGACCGCAAGAAGGGCGGCCTGTTTATGGTGCCCGGCAACGCGTATGGCACCACCAAGGGCGGCATGCGCTTCTTGCTGCGCGACATCATCTCCAACAAGACGCTGTTCCAGCGCTCGGACAAGCCCTACGTTGTGATGATGGGTACCAACATCATCTTTAACATGGACCTCAACACCATCATCGACGCGCACGAGAACTCCGGTGCTCAGATGACCGTGGTGTACTGCAAGGCCACGCACAACGTCGATGACGAGACCAAACTCGAAATTAACGAGAACGGCCGCCTGACGGGCGTGAGCGCCGGCGTCGTGTACGGCGACAACGCCTCTATGGACTGCTGCATCGTCAACCGCGAGACGCTACTCGAGATTATCGACCACTACCAGGCCGCCGACTATCTGGACCTGCTCGAGGCACTCCAGGGCGACTTTGGCAACATCGACGTGTGCAGCTACGAGTACAAGGGCGAGGTCGTGGGCGTGTTTAGCGAGAAGTCGCTGTATCGCCGCAGCATGGATCTGCTCGACCAGACCGTGGCCGACCAGCTCTTTGACCCCGAGCGCCCGATCCTGACCAAGGCTCACGACGTTCCGCCTTCGCGCTATGCGACCGGCAGCCACGCATGCAACTCGATCATCTCGGCCGGTTGCATCATCAAGGGCACTGTGCGCAACTCGATCCTGTCTCGCGGCGTCGTGGTCGAGGAAGGCGCCTCGGTGACCAACTCGATCATCAACCAGAGCTGCGCCATCAAGAGCGGCGCCCGTGTTGAGAACGCCATCCTGGACAAGAACAACGTGGTTCCCACCAATACCGAACTTCGCGGTACGCCCGAGAACATCCTGGTGCTGGGCAAGGCTCCGTTAACTTCCGATACCACGATCGTGCGTTAACGTTGGCACCGCAACATCGCTCGTAACATGTAGAATAGCCGCCCGGTTCGCGCCTGGCGGCTATTCTCGAATAACAACATGGGAGACAATATGGCTGATTCCAGCAAAAAGATGCAGATCGTGTTTGCCTCGGCCGAGTGCGCGCCGTTTGTAAAGACCGGTGGCCTGGGCGACGTGGCGGGTTCGCTGCCTGCGGCGCTTGTGCGCGCCGGCGCCGAGGTTATCGTGATGGTGCCCAAGTACGCCACCATCAAAGACGAGTACAAGGCGCAGATGGAGCACTTTGCCGACTTTTACGTGAGCTTAGGCTGGCGCAACGAGTACTGCGGACTCGAGAAGCTCGAGCACGACGGCGTCACCTATATGTTTATCGACAACGAGCGCTACTTTGCGCGCGACTATCCGTACGGCTTCTTTGACGACGGCGAGCGTTTTGCGTTCTTCTCCAAGGCCATCACCGAGAGCCTGCAGCACCTGCCGGCCGGCTTTGAGTGCGACATCCTGCACTGCAATGACTGGCAGACGGCGCTGGCGCCCGTGTTCTTGCGCGAGTTCTACCAGGGCCTGCCGCTGTACGACCGCGTCAAGACCGTGTTCTCGATCCACAACGTGGCGTTCCAGGGCCAGTTTAGCGACACCGTGATGGAGGACATCCTGGGTGTGGCGCATATTCCGGCGGCCGCTTCGCAGCTGCGTTGCGACGCCTGCAGCATCAACTACATGCTGGGCGCCCTGCGCTATGCCGATGCCATCACTACGGTGAGCCCCACCTATGCCAACGAGATCCAGACGCCCGAGTTTGGCGAGGGCCTGGACGGCGTTCTGCGCGAGCGTTCGTACGCGCTGCAGGGCATTTTGAATGGCATCGACGTCGCGGGCTTTGACCCGGCGACCGACAAGCGCATTGCCGCCAACTACACCGTGGAGGACCGCTCCGGTAAGGCCGTGTGCAAGGCCAAGCTGCAGGAAGAGCTGGGGCTCGAGGTTCGCGACGACCGTCCGCTCATGGTGATGGTCACGCGTCTGACGCGCCAAAAGGGCCTAGACCTGGTCATGTACGCGCTCGACCGCATCCTGGCCGGCGGCGTGCAGGTGGCGGTGCTGGGCACCGGCGACCGCGACTACGAGGATGGCCTGCGCTACTTCCAGGACAAGTACCCCGGCACCATGGCGGCTCGCATCGAGTTCGATCCGGCACTGTCGCAGCGCATGTATGCTGCCGCCGACATGTTCCTGATGCCTTCGAAGTTTGAGCCCTGCGGCCTGTCGCAGATCATCGCCATGCGCTACGGTACCCTGCCCATCGTGCGCGAGACCGGCGGCCTGAAGGACACCGTGATCCCGTACAACGAGTTTACCGGCGAGGGCACGGGCTTCTCGTTTAGCAACTTTAACGGCGACGAGATGGGCGACGCGGTGTTCCGCGCGGCCCGCCTGTTCTGGGATAACCGCGAGGCCTGGAACCAGCTGGTCACGCAGGCTATGAGCCAGGACTTTAGCTGGACGCGCTCGGCCGATAAGTATCTGGACCTGTACTTCTTTATGCATCCGGAGATTGAGAGGCCGGTGGCTGTTGTCGACGAGCCTGAGGCTGTTGCTGAGCCGGTGGCCGCCGAGAAGCCCAAGACCGAGGAGAAGCCGGTTGAGGCTGAGCCCGCAAAGGCTGAGCCTGAGGTGAAGGCTGAGGTTGCTCCTGAGGCAGAGGCCGAGGTCGAGCCCGCTGCAAAGCCCGCAGCTAAGAAGACCACGACCCGCAAGACGACGGCCAAGAAGGCTACGACAACCAAGGCTGCCGCAGCAAAGACGACTGCTGCCAAGGCAACGACCACGCGCAAGCGCACGAGCGCCACTGCCAAGAAAGCCGCCGAAGCCGAGGTCGCTGAGGCCAAGCCTGCGGTAAAGGCACCGGCCAAGACCACTGCCAAGAAGTCGACCACGACCGCCAAGAAGACCACGGCAACCAAGTCGACGACCGCGAAGGCCGCCACGACCAAGGCAGCCGCAAAGACGGCCGCCAAAGTCAAGGAGGCGCCCGCCGAGTCCAAGGCCGAAGCAACCGTCGAGGCAAAGCCCGCCGCCAAGACCACCACACGCAAGCGCACTACAACGACGGCCAAGAAGACCACTGCAAAGGCCACAACTCCCAAGGCAGAGGCTAAGTCCGCTGCTGCCAAAGTGGAGCCCAAGGCTGAGGTAAAGGCCAAGCCGGCGCCGAAGACCGCTGAGGTCAAGGCCGCCCCGAAGGCAGAGGCTAAGCCCGAGCCTGCCAAGGAGACCCCGGTCTCCCCCGCCGCTCCGGCAGAGAAAAAGGCCCCGTCCAAGAAGACGTCCGTCCGCAAGGCAACGGCCACCCGCAAGCGCCGCTAGCCCACATACGATCCAAAACCTAATCAAACCCTATGCAAGGGGCGCTCCAACCGGGCGCCCCTTCTCTGTAGGTAGTTGGTAAAACGATTTTCTAGGACAACCGTTCGCCGATGGTAAACGGATGTTGTTTATACAGCCTGTGTACAACAGATATACTTACATCCTGTGCGTAAAGCCCATGGCCAGCAGGCCATGATTCTATTGAACTGGACCGTACTATGAGATTGATACACAACAGTCGTCTGCCGCAGTTTCGCACTCCGTTTGGCGCTGTGACCACAGGAACAACCCTTTCGCTCTCCGTGATTCTGGAGGACGCCGATCCCGCGCAGGCAACGCTTACGCTTCGCACCTGGGTCGATGAGATCGGTGAGTCTCGGTATCCCATGACGCACGAGGGCGACGGCATATTTACCGTAGAGCTTGAGTGCACCGAGCCCTGTCTTATCTGGTACAGCTTTATCTGCAATATCGAAGGCCAGCCCGAGGTTCGCCTGGGCGCACCGCAGGGACGCACCGGCGGCGAAGGCGTAACCTACGACTACGCTGAGGTGCCGTCATTCCAGGTCACCGTCTACAAACACCGTGAGAACCGTCCCACCTGGTACGAGCGCGGTATGGTCTACCAGATCTTCCCCGATCGTTATGCCCGCGACGAGCACTGGCGTGAGCGCACGCTGGCCGAAGTCGAAAAACCGCGTAAGGGCATTCAGCGCCGCATGGTCGAGGACTGGAACGAGCCGCCCGTGTACGAGCGCGCCGAAGACGGCTCCATTAAGACCTGGGACTTCTACGGCGGCTCGCTCAAGGGCATTCAGGAAGACCTGCCTCGCATCGCCGAGCTGGGCTTTACAGCCATCTACCTCAACCCCATTTTCGAAGCCGCGAGCAACCACCGCTACGACACCGCCGATTACACCAAGATCGATCCGATTCTGGGCACCGAGCAGGACTTTACTGAGCTGTGCGAGGCGGCCGAGAAGCTGGGCATTTCTATCATTCTGGACGGTGTGTTCAACCACACGGGCGACGATTCGATCTACTTCAACCGCTACGGCAACTACCCCGGCGTGGGCGCATGGCAAAGCGAAGATTCGCCGTGGCGCGATGCGTTTTATTTCCACGAGGACGGCTCGTACGACTGCTGGTGGGGCGTGGGCAATATGCCCGCCATCAATGAGAGCTCCGAGCTGGTACGCGAGCGGCTCCTGGGCAAGGACGGCGTGATCCGAAAATGGCTACGTGCCGGCGCTCATGGCTGGCGCCTAGACGTGGCCGACGAGCTTTCCGATGATTTCCTGGCCGAGATCAAAAAGGCCGTGCTCGCCGAGAAGCCTGACGCACTGCTGCTCGGCGAAGTCTGGGAAGACGCCTCCAACAAGATAAGCTACGGCCATCTGCGTCGCTATCTACAAGGCTCCGAGCTCGACTCGGCCATGGATTACCCCTTCCGCGACATGGTCATCGGCTTTTTGATGGGCTACAAAAACGCCTACCAAGCTGCCGAGGATATCGAGACCCTACGCGAGAACTATCCGCGTGAGGCCCTGTCTTGTGCGCTCAACCTGCTGTCGAGTCACGATCGTCCGCGCATCATCTCGGTGCTCGGCGGCGGCCCCGACGAGTCGCAGCTGCCCGAGTGCGAGCGCAGCAAATGGCGTCTGGACGAGAACGCGATGGGCCTTGCCAAGAGCCGTTTTTGGCTCGCGACGCTCATGCAGATGACGTTCCCGGGCGTTCCCTCAATCTATTACGGTGACGAGTACGGCTTGGAGGGTCTCACCGATCCGGGCAATCGCCGCACCATGCCGACCAAGGAAAACCTGCACGACTTCGATACGTTCGCGATCGTCAAGAATGCCTCGGCCGTGCGCCGCGCGCTGCCGTTTATGATCGATGGCGAGATCAAGGCCTTTGCACTCAATGACGAGGTGCTGGCCTACAACCGTACCGGTAAAGACGGCGAGTCCGCGACAGTCATCATCAACCGCAGCCTGCGCAATTCACACCGCGTGACGATTCCGGCGCTCAGCGAATGCGCGAGCGATGTGATTAGCGGTCACGAGTGCGAGATCCACAACGGCACGGTCACGCTCGACCTGTACCCGCTGGGTTCGTCGATCATCTATCACCACGCCGAGCAGCGCCTGCAGGAACCGCTCGATCACGGCGCGGGCGTCGTGTGCCATATCACATCGGTGCCCACCGATGATGGCAAGCCCGGTACTATCGGCGCGCCCACGCGTCGCTTTATCGACCATCTGGCCGCAATGGGCATGCGCTACTGGCAGGTTCTCCCCGTCAACCCCACGGACTTCTTCCGCTCCCCTTACGCCGGTCCTTCGGCCTTTGCAGGCAATATCGACCTGCTACCCGAGAGCCACGAGGAGCTGGCCGCCGACTTTGAGACCTGGAAGGCCCGCGGCGGCGAGGATGCCGATCCGCTGTACACCGCGTTTCAACATCGCAATGCCGATTGGCTCGAGAAATACTGCGTCTACATGGCCGTTAAAAAGTACTTTGAGGGCGAGTCGCGACACGATTGGCCGGCAGATGTCGCACGCTACAACGAGCATCTGATCGACGACAAGCGCTTCCACAACGAGGCCGAGCTTCAGGCGTACATGCAGTACCGCTTTGACCTGGCTTGGTGCGAGCTCATGAACTACGCGCACAAGAAGGGCATCGAGGTTATCGGCGATATTCCTATGTACGTGTCCGACGATTCGGCAGACGCGTGGAGCGAACCCGAGAACTTCTGGCTGTCCGATACCGGCAAGGCGATTGAGATTTCCGGCGCGCCGCCCGACAACTTTGCGCCCGAGGGCCAGGTGTGGGGCAACCCGACGTTCCGCTGGGACCACATGAAGCAGAACGGCTATAGCTGGTGGATGGATCGCCTGCGTCGTGCGTTTTCGCTCTACGACCGCGTGCGTCTGGATCACTTCCTGGGATTCCACAGCTACTTTAGCATCCCCGCAGGCGAGGCCTGCGCCGACGGCCGCTGGCTGGCGGGCCCGGGCAAGGACCTGTTCCAGACCGCCTACGACGAGCTGGGTCCGCTCAACTTTATCGCCGAAGACCTGGGCTATTTGACGCCCGGTGTTCGCGCCATGGCTTCGACCTGCGGCTTCCCCGGCATGGACGTGTTGGAGTTTAGCGACTACGACGTTCGTTGCGGTGTGCATCCCACGCCCGGCAAAATTCTGTACACCTCGACGCACGACACATCGACGCTGGCCGGTTGGTGCACGCATTCCTTTGCGGGCGGCGACGAGCCGAGCGGTGTTGAGGTGGCGGCCAAGCTGATGAGCGACGCGCTGGCAAGCGACGCTCCCCTCGTGATGATGCCGCTGCAGGATGTCCTCGGGCTTGGCGATGACGCGCGCATGAATGTTCCGGGCGTGGCCACGGGCAACTGGACCTGGCAGGCTGACGAGGCGGACATTGCAGCCGCCGAGAACAAAACCGCACAGCTCCTGCGCAACAACCATAGATTCTGGGGCGAAGCGTGATAAAACCCCCGATATAGGGTACAGTTACAGACGTTTGAATTTTTGCGGGCAGAGTAATCTGCCCGCTTTGTGCTGAAAAGGAAGTATTATGGCGCGCTACGATTACAAGTGCTCGAGCTGCGGCAACGTGTTTGAGGTTGAGCATCCCATGTCCGAGACTCCCGAGGTCGTGTGCCCGAGCTGCGGCGCCCCGGCGGCCAAGACGTTCTCGGCCAGCGGCATTAAATTTGAGGGTAGCGGTTTCTACAACACCGACCAGCGAAGCGGCGGCTCCAGCACCAGCGCCACCAGCGGCTGCTGCGCCAACTGCCCGCACAGTCACTAGGAACAACGCGGCCCCGCGATCGAAACCGATCGCGGGGCTGTTTCTTTAGCTACCCAGGTTTCCTTATGAGTTGCGGTGAAATAAGGACTGTTTGGTGGGCTGAAGCCGCTATTCAATCCCTATTTCACCGCAACTTAGTAGTTACTTACGAATCAGGCGGGCGCAGAAGTGGCCGTCGTAGGAATCGGCGTTTACCGGCACGCTTTGGAAGAGGCCTCGATCGTTCTGGCGTACGGATACGAGCTTCTTGGCCTGGTCGAACTCGGGGAGTTGCAGAATCTGTGCCTCGGAAAGCGGTGCCACGCTAAAGCCGGCACCCTCGGGAGAAGCAAGGAAAGCATCCACCACCTGCGTGTTCTCCTCGTCGAAGACGGAGCACGTCGCATAGATGAGCTCGCCGTCGGCAGCCACGCGCGCGGCAGCTTCCTTGAGCATCGTCAGCTGCAGTTTGGGCAGCTCAACCGTCACGTCCTTTTCGGTCAGGCGCCACGGGATCTCGGGATGACGACGCATGGTGCCGGTGCCCGAGCACGGCGCATCGATAAAAACCGTGTCGAACTTAACCGGCTCACCAAGCATGGCATCAAACGATGTGAGCACCTCATCAAGCTCGCAGGCATCACCCGAAACCGTACGAACGCCCTGAATACCGGCCTTATGCAGGCGAGCGAGATTCAGATCACACTTGCGATCATGCAGATCGAGCGCCGTATGCTGACGCTCATAGCCCGCACGTTTGGCCTGGCACATCATCACATAGGTCTTGGTGCCGCGACCGGCACCAATCTCAAGGCAGCTTCCAGGGCGCGTGGCAGCCGTGGCGATGAGCTGGGCGTTAAGATCCGAGGCCACGGCAGCAGCGCGTTCAAATACGCCAGACGCAACCGTAACCTGAGCATCGACAGGCGCATGACAACCCGGGAACACTGGTGCCACAAGCTGGGAGATAAACGGATCGGGCTTGTTCGCAAAGGCGTTCTCATGCAGGGCCAGCGGCGCGGGGGCCAGATTGCCAGCAAAGTTGAGCGCACCCTCTGGGGTATCGAACGAGGCCATAATACGAGCGCAAAGCCAACGCGGCAGACCCATCAGGCGCGACAGACGAACCAAGCGTCGCTCAGACTCATCTACATCGGACGCAGTGGCAAAGTCCTCAACGTTGTCCGCGACCTTATGGAGCACGGCATTGGCCAAACCGGCGGCAGACTTAGCTCCGCTGCGCACCAGCTCAACGCCCTGACTCACCGCAACGCGGCCAGGCGTATGCAAATAGAGCATCTCGAAGGCCGAGATACGAAGCGCCATGCGAACACGCGGCGCAACCTTTTTAGGCTTATCGAGAAACTGATCGAGCAGTTCGTCCAAAATACCCTGCGTGGCGGCCACACCAAGCGCCAAACGAGCTGCAAAAGCGGAATCGCGCTGGTCAATAGCCTTGGCCGATGCGCGAGAGGACAGCACGTCGCGCGCATACATGCCGCGGCGATCGGCCTCCATCAGCACATCGAGTGCAAGCTTGCGCGCGGGAGACAGCTTGCTCATGACAAAACACCCCAGATAAGATCGGCACCTTGCAGGCCGGCAGCCCAAGCAGAAGCGGCCATGGCACGCTTGCCATCGGGCTTAACCTCGAGCAGTTCAACCGCACCATCGGAAAGGCCAAGGAAAACACGCTTATTCTTAACGTCAACGCCGCCCTTGCCAAGCGAAACATCGGCCAGCGCAGCATCGAGCACACGCACGCTCTTGCCGGCAATCACGCAACGAGCAGGCGCGGTATCGGACGAAGCGAGCACATGACGCACGCAATCGAGCGCAGCCATCTGCGGATCCAGACGCATCTCCAGCTTGGAAATCTTGGCAGCATGAGTGACGAGCGACTCATCCTGCTCAGTCCACACGGCGGTGCCATCGGCAAGAGAAGGAAGCGTATCGGCAAGCAGTTTGCCGCCAAGCTCACCAAGCTCCATGGTCAGCGCCTCGGCGTGCTTACCGGCAACGGACGTGGAAACCTGGGCACAATAAGCACCAGTATCCACGCCATGCCCAATACGCATAATGGAAACGCCAGCAACCTCATCACCAGCGAGAATCGCACGCTGAATAGGAGCAGCCCCACGCCAACGAGGCAGCAAGGACGCATGAACATTCACAATGCCGAGCGGTGCCATATGCAGCACCTCATCCGGCAAAATGCAACCATAAGCAGCCACACAGAAAATATCGGCTTGCGCAGCTTGGAGAGCCTCAACAACCTCGGCCGTTATACGATTAGCCTCAACAACCGGCAACCCCAGCTCAAGCGCCTTAGCCTTAACAGAAGACGGCTCCAGCTTCTTACCACGCCCACGAACAGCATCAGGACGAGTAACAACAAGCGCAATCTCATTCCCAGCCTCAACAAGCGAAGTCAGCGAAGGCACAGCAAAATAAGGCGTACCCATAAACACAATACGCATAAAAGTTAGTCTCCTCTCAATAACGAGCCGAGACGGCTACAAAAAAGCGTTCCAGGTCGCAAGCGCACTCAGCCGCAAAAACAGTCCAACAAAAACAAATATACCCAAATACAAAGAAAGAGCCGCATAAAAGCAGCCCTCCCAACAAAGCACCTATCAGCGAAGACGCCCTTCCCTGGCCCGACGGCACCCGGGCGAGACAAGCAGCGTCAACGTAGTCTCCGGAGCGCCCGCCTATATCGTCCCGCGCGCAGTTTCGCAGCGCAGCGAGAATGTTTGAGCACGGGACGATATAGGCGG
>OLNX01001709.1_pt1 | contig 18110 bp, 11 predicted proteins | sample 1672611 | NCBI WGS metagenome assembly OLNX01 (sample SAMEA3136705, study PRJEB25190) | human gut metagenome | reverse complement strand
CTTACGGAAATGCCAGCCTGGATATGGACGAAATGGAAGCGGCCGGCGTCGATACCGCTCATAATAATGTCATTGTATATGCCGGAGGTGCTTCGCAATGGCAGGATCGCGGTCTGGATGGCGATGCCTGTACCACACTGCTCCTGACCGAAGACGGTTTTGCTCCGCTGGATACTTATCCTGCGGAAAATATGGGAGATCCCCTGACTTTAAGCAGCTTTATGAATTACTGCTTTGACTTTTTCCCCGCAGATTCCTACAGTCTGCTTCTGTGGGATCACGGCGGCGGACCCGTACTGGGATATGGTGTGGATGAAAATTACAGAGATCTGCTGACTTTGGACGAACTGTCCGAAGCACTTGCAGATTCTGTGGGAGCCCACATGACGAAATTAGAATGGATCGGCTTCGACGCCTGCCTTATGAGTTCTCTGGAAGTGGCTTCCGTGCTGGCTCCCTATGCAGATTATATGATTGCATCCCAGGAGACCGAACCCGGCTGGGGATGGAATTACGCTTTTCTCTCCGTCCTGTCGGACAGAGCGATTCCCGGAGACGAGATGGGTGAATACATTGTAGATTCTTATATGGATTACGGTGAATATGTCTTTGACTATTATCCGAATCTGTATTCCGATCTGACGCTGTCATGTATTGACCTGAACGCTTACGCAGAAGCGGAAGACGCTCTGAATACCTATTTTGCGGAACTGGATACCTCTCTGGATGTGCAAAACTATCCGAAACTGGTTCGTAATCGTGCCAAAGTCAGAGACTTCGGAAGCTATTCCTCCGATATGAATTACGGCATGGTCGATGTACTACATATGCTGGAACTATTGGGAGATAATTCGGACACTGCCAAAGCTGCCATCCGGGCAGTGGAAAGCTGTATTGCATATTCCGATACCAATATGGAAAATGCCGGTGGTATCTCCATCTGTTATCCTTATCAGACAGACGAAGACTACCGGGATGCCTGTATTGAAATGCAGGAGTATCTTGGATTTGCTCCGAATTACACCCGTTTTTTACAGGATTTCTATGCAATTCAGAACGGTGATACCCTGTTGGCAGATCGTGAGATTTCCAATGCGCACACTACTGTCACCACAGAAAATGACGGCACCTATGATGAAAGCGACATCACGCTGCAGCTCACTCCCGAACAGCAGGCTAATTTTGCTTCCGGTGGCTATTACATTCTCTGCAAGGCCAAAGAAGAAGGTTACATTACTTCCGAAGAAGATCCCAGAGCTGATGAGATGTATCTGTTCATTCAGGGAAGCAAACGCGTAACACTGGATGAAAATGGGGTACTGCATGCGGCATATAAAAACAATGCGCTGTATATGGAGGATGATGATGGGGTATCCGATATTCCTATGATCCTGACAGAATCGGATATCAGTGACGTGGAGAATCGTTATCTGTCATTTGTAGTACTGATGAATTTCGATAATTGGGAATCCCAGGCTGCGAAGCTGCAGATTGCGGTAAATGAAGATTATCCGGATGGTATCATCCGAAATGCGATTCCTTTAAGCGATGACGACGATGTGCAAAGCGCTAGCAAGCAGCTGATCCGTCTGGATGATTATGCGAATATGTCCGTGGCAGCACGTTGTAGTTACGTGACTCGGGATGAGAATGGGGATCTGTTGGATTTCTTTGACTGGGAGACATCGAAATGGATGATGGGGTTTGAGGTGGATCTGACCTCCGACTATCGGACCGTGGTACAGCCACTGGATCATCCGGAGAATTACGTGTGCATCTTCTTCATGAAGGATTCCCAGGGGAATGTGTCCTATTCGGATATGATTCCGTTGAAGTAAATTGAGAGTTACGAGCCATGCAAAGTCAAAACAGAAACAGCGATCTGGGAGCTTGCTCACAAGTCGCTGTTTTTGTTTTTGACTTTATACGGCGACAGCCGTCAATGAAATAAATGTGGAGCGCCCTTTGCGACACATTTATGAATTGGGTGCATGGCTCGTAACGTAGGGTTGCCGTAGACCCCACGAACGCCCGCGGCGAACGGAACATCACGCCTTGATGTCGCGTCTCCGGGTGTGAATTTTCTAATGAAAAGTGATACAGTGGTTCTCATCATGACGGGGTCGCCTACACGCGCCATCCATGAGCGCCAAAAGCCATGCACACATGGCTTGGCTGACGCGGACATCGTGTCCGCTTTCCCCCTGTCTATCAGCACTTTTCAAGAAAATATCAACACCCTCCGACAGACATCGCGGCATGACATTCCGTCCACCGTGGGCGTTCTGTGTTTTGGGTCTATACAGAAAAAATGAGTTGTGAGATACTAAATTTGCTACAAATAACGCATAAAAAGATGAATATGGGTCTATAGGGAAAAAACTGGCTCTGAGATACTCATTTTGAAGAAATTGAGTATCTGGCAGGCGAATTTTTCGCTATAGGCCCATATTGTTTAGTTTTTGCTTTTTACCCATCCCCAAAAAGTATCTACAGGGAAATTTATCTTCTATAGACCCACGAAGTTTTTAGAACAACTATTCAACCAACTCTCAATATCCCAATAAGTTTCTGTATTTCTCCAAAGTCATTTACATACTTAATTCTTATTTTTAAATTTTATACATGTGTTTTCTAAAGCAATATACATACCTATTTTCCGTTTTAGCCTATTGCGCATGTGTTTTCCCAGTTATCATACATGCCGGATCATTATTTTTTGCTTTAAAGCATGTATTTTCCGACTTGTTATACATACCTAATTATGACTTTTGAGTTATTCGCATGTGTTTCCTACTTTTTTTCACATACCTAATTCCTGTTTTTGAATTGTCCGCATGTATTTCTTGATTTTTCGCACATACTAGATTCTTGTTTTTAACTTCCGCACATGTATTCTCAAATGCTCTGTCTAAATAATTGGGATGTCTTTCATAACCCAGCAGAAAAGGACTGCTCCCCCGGACGTAGATGCGGCGGAGACTGTGAGATTTTCTTGGAAAGTGGTTGAGCCGCAGGGGCAACGCGAACACGATGTTCGCGTTAGCCGGTAAGCGACATGGATGGCAGCGTAAAGGCGGCCCCGTCATGATGAGAAATACTTGACCACTTTCCTTTAGAAAATCCACAGTTGTAGCTAGCATCCGAGTCCGGGGGGGGCAGTCCTTTCTGCGTGGGGGCTATGGCAACCCTACGTTACGAGCCATGTCCCCAATTCATAAATGTTTCGCAAAGGGCACTCCACATTTGTTGGCAGTTCTCTGCAATGAGCCACGCTATTCATAAGATTGTCAGCAAAAACGCTGCCAATCTTATGATCAATTTTCTGTTTTCATTCGTCGTTTCGCCTCGTACATTCTGGCATCGGCCTCCCGGATCAAATCGTCCATGGAATGGGGCATATTATGGGTCAGTACGGAATATCCCATGGCTACAGTAATGGGATGCTCGGAACCGTCAGGAAGCTTCAGAGTTCCCAGAGACGCTTCGAAATCTCTTTGCAACTTGAGAAATTCTTTTTCGGAATCGGATACGGTCGACAGGAATACGAACTCATCTCCGCCGATCCGGTAACATTTTCCTAAGGAACCGAGATGTGCCGACAGAGTATCCGCTACCCGGCGGATCATTTCATCACCGCTTTGGTGACCGTAGGTGTCGTTCACATATTTGAGGCTATTCACATCGTACAGTGCCAGCAACACATGAAAATTATGGGATGCGTCCAAGCTTTTCAATTCTTCCATATAGGAAGTACGGTTCAGCAGGTCGGTCAGACCGTCGCGATAAGCCAGGCGGCTGAGCAGCTGCATGCGAACACCTTCCTGATAGTTGGTCATGAGGCGCAGGGTAACCTGGACTGCTTCCATGATCAGGAACATAAGCACACCGATCCGTGTGAAGAAGCTGGTCTCGGGAGCACTGCCGAACCATAGCAGCAGGATATCCAGTAGAACGCCAAAGCACAGACACAGAATTCCAAGGTTATGATATAGATTGTGCTTCAGATGCTGCCTTTGATTCTGATAAAACCCTTTGCCGATGGCATAGATAACAAGTGCGATCAGAATGCCAAAAGTAATATGGGTCAGACGAAGACTTTCATGGAAGTCCTTGAGACCGGTCAGATTCAGGCAGAAACGTATACTGAAATCCATGACACTGATTAGGCATACTGTCTGTACCATCACAGGGGAGTACTCTGTATACATTTTGCCAAGGTACAGAAACAGTGGAATGGTGATCAGCATCATAAAAAGTTCCGCAATTGTATGATAAATATGGCTGTTACGCAGGATCAGTTGCAGCATACGGTTATCTGCCAACATAAAGATACCGGTATTCAGAGCAAATAATCCCAGATAAAGCATCTCACTGCCGATGATGTGCTTCTTGTGTAATGGCAGATAAAACAGGATAAATGCCAGACCAAGATGGGCGATCAGGAAGCTGATGCCGAATCCGGGTGCCTTGTCGCGGATGCGGCTTATCAGGATATCTTCACTACGTCCCAGGTACATATGATTGATCTTGCCACTGCCGTCTCCGTAAGGATTATCGATCACCAGGGTGAGCGTGCGCCCGGAATCTTCCCGGTAGATGGGCAGAGAGACATAAGAGGCTCCCGGCGTCTTGCCGAAGAAAACTCCCTCCGGTCGTATGGCCTCATAGATCTGCCGGTCGTCTATCAGGATCGTGACATTGGAACTTTTATAAAAAAAGAAAAGTGCCATGTCGTGAGTCAGCGCAGGAAGCTTCTTGGTCACTGTGCAGGTGCCGCTGATATGGGAAAAATCAACGGGGCTTCCATCGGAGGTGGTCCAGCCTTCTGAAAAGTCAATATAATCCGATATTGCCGGCTCACGGTTCTGCCTGGGCAGACTGTAGTACAGTACCGTAAAAATCACAGAACACATGATCAGGAAAAACAGTCCACGTATAATGGAATATGAAGTTTTGTGATTGTTCGTGTTAGTATTCATATGAATTATATTATAGTAATTAGGTACCATAAAAGTCAATGCCTGTGTTGGTCAGATCAATGACTAAAGATAAAAAAAAGTTGCAATGGGTGAAAAAGTATGCTATTGTGATTTTGTTGCCGCTTTAGCGCGGTAAAGATTTACTCTGGAGAGTCCTTCCACGGAAAGCAATTATCGTATTTCCGTATAGAAGGCGCCGAAGGTGTACGGCAGTAAAGCTGCCAATCTCTCAGGCAAAAGGACAGAGCATCTATATGCTTATTCCCATTCTCTTCGGAAGAAATCAATCTACGATAGGACGTCACAAGAGGTGACGGAAGGAGAGGGAATATGTTAGACATGATTAGTAACTTTCTGACCACAGTGGATGATTTCGTCTGGGGCATCCCCCTGATCGTCCTCATTCTGGCGACCGGTCTTTTTCTTACAGCCAGACTTCATTTTTTGCAGATCACGAAGCTTCCACATGCAATCAAACACTTAATTGCCAATGAAAAGTCGGGCGAAGACGGCGAAGTATCCAGCTTTGCGGCACTGTGTACGGCATTGTCCGCTACCATCGGAACCGGTAATATCGTTGGTGTGGCAACGGCTATTGTAGCAGGCGGCCCCGGAGCTTTGTTCTGGATGTGGATCGCTGCGCTGGTAGGTACGGCTACGAAGTATTCCGAGTGCCTGCTGGCGGTGAAATATCGTGTGGTAGCAGAGGATGGACACATTATCGGCGGCCCCTTCTACTATATCGAAAACGGTATGGGCAAGAGCTGGAAATGGCTGGCGAAGATCTTCGCTTTTATGGGTGTATGCGTAGGATTGTTCGGTATCGGAACCTTTACCCAGATCAACGGTATCACCAGTGCGGTACATAATTTCTTCGATGCAAATAATGCACATACCGTACAGCTCTTCGGTATGGACTATTCCTGGAGCGTGGTGATCTCCGGAATCCTTTTGACCATCTGCGTGGCACTGGTTGTTATCGGGGGATTAAAGCGTATCTCCACCGTGGCACAGGTCATCGTTCCTTTTATGGCAGTGACTTATGTAGTAGCCTGTCTGTTAGTATTGATCTTTAATGTAACTGCCATTCCGGCAGCTATCGTAACCATTGTACAGAGTGCGTTTGGTATGCGTGCCGTAGCCGGCGGTGCTTTGGGAGCGGTTATCATGGCAATGCAGAAGGGTATTGCGAGAGGTATTTTCTCCAACGAAGCCGGTATCGGTAGTGCACCGATCGCAGCGGCTGCAGCGCAGAACGACTCTCCTGCCAAACAGGGTCTGATCTCAATGATGGGTACCATCATTGATACTCTGATCATTTGTACCATGACCGGTCTTACGATCGTAATTACCGATTCCTGGAACGTAGGTCTGGACGGCGTGGATGTTACCACCAGAGCTTTCCAGCAGGGGCTGCCTTTTAACAGCTTTATTGCATCCTTTATCCTGATGGTATGCCTGGTATTCTTTGCATTTACCACGATCCTCGGTTGGGATTACTACAGCGAGAGATGCCTGGAATACCTGATCGGTCAGAAGCCGAAGGCAATCAAAGTATACCGTTGGATCTACATTGCCTGCGTATTCATCGGACCCTACATGACTGTTAAGGCAGTATGGACCATCGCAGATATCTTCAACGGTCTGATGGCGATCCCGAACCTGATCGCACTGTTGGCATTAAATGGTGTTGTGGTGGCTGAGACCAAGAAATACCTTGACAATGCCAAGAAAAAGTTTTAAAAAAGTTCTGTAGCCCTATCACGCGGGAAAATCTATATTTTTCCCGGAAGTGTAGAAGTGAGGAACTATATGAAAGATCTTACAAAGGGCAGACCGTCAGTTTTGATACTGACGTTTGCCCTTCCTATTTTTTTGGCCAATTTATTGCAACTTACTTACAGCCTGGCAGATACCCGCATCGTAGGTACTTTTCTGGGAGATAATGCCTTGGCGGCAGTGGGGGCCACGACGACGCTGAGCAATCTGATCGTACAATTCCTGATGGGAATGTGCAATGGCTTTGCTATTATTTCGGCACAGTGCTTCGGAGCGAAGGATATGGACAGATTGCGCAGATCCTTGGGCAATTCTCTGGTGCTTGGCCTATTGGCCGCTGTGGTACTGACGATAGGAGGGCTTGTATTTTTGCAGCCGATCCTCAGATTTCTGAATGTGCCGGAAAATCTGCTGAACACAGCAACACAGTATGTATCCGTGATCATAGCGGGACTTGTTGTTACATTACTATATGATGTATTAGCGGCGACCCTAAGAGCGATCGGAGATACCGTGACCCCGCTGATCGTGCTGGCGGTGTCGGTGGTGCTGAATATCGGAGGAGATCTGCTTCTGATCGTGGTGCTGCATATGGGAGTGCTGGGTGCCGCAGTTGCTACTGTGCTGTCGCAGCTGATCGCTGTGGTGGTGTGTGCGGTCTATCTGTGGGAAAAGTATGAAATTCTGCGGATACGTGTGGATGATCTGAAGCTGCAGGATGCCGGAATGCTCCGCAATATGTTAAGCTCCGGTCTTTCCATGGGATTCATGAGCTCGCTGGTCAATATCGGTACATTGACATTGCAGACCTCCATCAATAAGCTGGGACAGAATATTATCATTGCCCATACGGCAGCCCGCAAGATCTCCGAGATCTTCATGATCATGTTCAGCGTCTTCGGTCAGACAATGGCGACCTATTGCGGACAAAATCTGGGAGCGGGCAAAATCGAACGGATCCGCAGAGGAATCCTGTTGGCAACCGGTTATACCTGCATCTGGTGTACGCTTAATATTGTGACTGCTTATACCATCGGTGACTGGCTGGTATGGCTAGTCACCGGCAGTGAAAACCCGGAAGTGGTCTACAATGCAACGTTATATCTCAAGGTAGATACTTTGTTCTATTATGTGACGGCGGTAATCTGTATTGTGAGAAATGCCATGCAGGGGTTGGGAGAACGGATCGTACCGCTGATCTCCAGCTCTCTGGAAATGATAGGGAAAATTGTGATCGCGGCGACGCTGGTTCCCATGTTCGGATACCCGGGTGTCATCGCAGCGGAGCCTATTGTGTGGTTTATTATGATCATTCCGCTATTGATAAAGATACTGCGTATGCCGGTCTGGAAGCAGAAAACTTAACTGTTTCGTAAACAAAAGAGATATTTTTACTTAACGTTAAGGAAAAATGACCAAATTTAACAATAAAATACTTGTAATTTTGTCGAATTGTATTACTATATGGAAAATGTTACAATGAATTTACCGAGAAAATACTTAAACGTTTTCGAGACGGACCGAATGTGATAAAGTCTTTTACAGAAAGGCAGATGTGGTAAGTATGAAGAAGACAGAGAATAAGAAAACGAAAGTAAAAGGGAACAAAAAGCCATTTTTCACAATTTCGAAAAAGATACTGGCGTTAAGCCTTCTGCCGATGATCATTGTATGTGCACTGGTGGCTACGGTGGGGGCCAAAGCATTAGAGACCGGAATTGAGAAACAGATTGAGCAGTCTCTGCAGATCGTTGGTGTCAGTGTGGATGAAACCTACACGAATCTGTATGAAGGCGATTACACCAGAGATAAGGGAGGCAAGGTGCGCAAGGGCGGCACATCCATTTCCGGGGAGACACAGTTGATCGATGGATTGCAGGAGAAGACAGGCTTCCAGGTGTCTTTTTTGTATGGAAATATGCGTCTGATCACGACATTGACCAAGCCGGAAGGAGGACGTATTAACGGTACGGCGCTGGAAGACGATGTCTATGCACAGATTCAGACTGGGGAGGCTTTGTTCCTGACGGACTGCAACATTTCCGAAGTAGATTATTATGTATATTATCAGCCATTGATCAATTCTGATGGCTCTGTGATCGGTGCCATCGAAGTGGCGACGCCGATGCAGAATGTCAAGGATACAATCTCGATGCAGGTGAAGGATATTATTCTGATCGCTGTGGCATGTGTTCTTGTGGCGGCAACGCTGGTAAGCGTATTATCCCGTAGCATGGTGAAGACCATGAAGAAGACGAAGCATTTCCTAGGCAGGATCGTGAACGGAGAACTGGATGCAGAGCCGGATGAAAAGCAGTGCCGTAAAAAGGATGAACTTGGGGATGTATATCGTATTTCTGTAAAACTGCAAAAAACTCTCCGTTCGATCGTAACAGAGATCAAGGATTCCGCGGATGATCTGACAGCATCTTCCAACAAACTGATCAAGATGGCACAGGATACCCAGGAATCTGTGAATGATGTATACCATGCTGTCGGCGAGATATCAGACGGCGCAAGGAATCAGGCCAATGAGACAACGGATGCTAATGAAAATGTAGTGCGTATCGGCGAGCAGATCGAATATATATCTGAGGAAGTAAAATCTCTGACGGATTATGCCGGCAGGATGGCAGAAGCGGAGAAAGCTTCCGAAGAGATCATGAAGGAACTGAACGGCTCCAACGAGAGCACCAAGGAATCCGTCCTGCGGGTAGCGGAACAGATTACGGATATGAACGGAGCAATTCAGAATATCACCAAGGCAGTATCCATGATTCAGGATATTGCGGACGAGACAGATCTGCTGTCACTGAACGCCAGCATTGAAGCAGCCAGAGCCGGAGAAGCGGGAAGAGGCTTCGCAGTGGTAGCAGAGCAGATCAGTAAGCTGGCTGACCAGTCTAAGCGCTCCGCAACCGAGATCCAGCAGATCATCCAAAATATCATGGAGTCTTCCGGCAGAATGGTGGAGATCATGGGTGAAGTGGAAGCCAACATGAATCACCAGCAGAGCAAGTTAGAGGAGACCGGTGTGAAGACTGCGGCAGTAGCGGATGGTGTGGAGAATTCCCTGCAGCATATTGACGGTATCCGGGAGAAGATGGATGTCTTAGGACAGTCCGGAAGTGCGATCCGTGATGTAGTGGAAGGATTGTCGGCAATCTCCGAACAGAATGCAGCATCCGCAGACAGTACCATGCAGGCGGCTCATGGCATGAGTGATACCATGACAGAACTGATGAATTCTTCTGAGAACCTGTTGGCATTAGCGGATAAGCTGGAAAAGGTACTGGATGTTTTCAAGGTATAAAGAGGGTGCTGGAAGCTGTCCGGCAGGGAGATAACATATAAATGACAGAAAATGCAGTCCGTTTTTCATAGAAAACCGGACTGCATTTTCGTGTGCTTTATTGACGGGGATACCATCATGAATTACAATATAAGGGATGTGAGGAATTACGTTATGAATTTAAGGTCTTTCACCCACTTATAAGCAAGCTCATATGGGCTTAGACTTTTTGAGCCTGGCATAATATCATACGGGAGAGAAGGAGAATGCAAATGAAAGAGTTGGAACGAAGTAACCGGGTGGCCATGATAGCACATGGTGTGATCAATGCATGTATGCTTTTCATTAGCGTGATCGGATTTGTTGAACACACAGTGTCGGCTCCGGTATTGGCAGTGCTGATGCTTCTTGGGATCATACCGGTTCTTGCAGAATTTATTTGTTGGAAGAGGGATCATGCGACCAAAGCTATAAAACATCTGTCACTGATCGGATTTGCGTTGTTTTATACGGTGCTGCTTTTTACGGCACAGTGCAACATGGTGTATGCATTTGTAATTCCCATGATGTTTGCAGTCATGCCTTATCATGATGTCAAGGCATTTGCACTTATTAATGTGGGGACGGTGGTAGAGAATATCCTGGTGGTGCTCCTGGGAGCCACACAAGGGGGATTTGGCTATCTGGGGCAGGACGCAGGATTTATACAGATTTCGGTAATGATTCTGCTGTGCATTACATCCATCTATGCTACCATATCCAACCAGAAGAACACCGATGAAAATATAGAGAGCATTACAGCTGCGCAGGACCGCGCGGAAGCAACCTTACGTGAAGTCATGGAAATGAGCAGCCGGATGGAGACTTCAGTAGCTGATATCACAGCGGAATTGAATAAACTGGAAACTGCTTTTGACAGTACCAAAACAGCCATGGAGGAGGTGTCTGCAGGTTCCGGGGAGTCTGCAGCGGCGATTCAGCAGCAGACGTCCCAGACGGAGGCTATTCAGGAAAAAGTAAATACTGTGGGTGAAGTGGCAGAGACGATCGGAAGCAATATGGAACATACGATAGAAATGCTGGATGCCGGAAAAGAAGAGATGACAGGTCTGAAGGAGCAGGCAGAGGATTCTGCAAGAAACAGTGAACTGGCGGCACAGAAGCTGGAAACGCTGGATCATTATATGCAGGAGATGCATTCCATCGTGGAAATCATCAGCAAAATAGCTAATCAGACCAGTCTTCTGGCGCTGAATGCCAGCATAGAAGCGGCCAGAGCTGGTGAAGCCGGCCGCGGTTTCTCCGTAGTGGCGACGGAGATTTCGGGAATGGCCACCCAGACAAAGGATGCTACCGGCAACATCGCGGAATTGATCCAAAATGTATCCGGAGCGATTGGAGAAGTGGTGACGGTCATCCGTCAGATGATAGACGGTATCGGCAGCCAAAGGGAAGGAACGATGCGCGCGGCGGACAGTTTCACGGCAATTGAAGACAGCAGCTATACGATCGTGGATAATCTGGGTGAGATGCTTCAGACAGTAGAAGCTCTGAAAACAGCCAACCAGGAGATCGTGGATTCCATTCAGACAATCTCAGCGACTACGGAAGAAGTGTCTGCCCATGCCAGTGAGACACTGGAAGCGGAAGAGAGAAACAGAGAGATTCTGCAGAAAATTACTGAAAATATGAATTCTATGGTAAAAAAATAAGTAACGGTTCCTGTGACAGAACGGACAGGATAGAAACAGGAGTGACAGAATATGCATGACAACGGGGTGACTTTACAGAAAAAGGTGTTACAGAATCTGGATATACCGTATTCGTATGAACTGGCAAAACGAATGGAACAATACCGGTCACATCCGACACTGGGGTATCGCCCGGCGGGTTCTAAGGCAGAATTTGAGACCGGAGAGATGCTGAAGACAGAAATGGAAAAAATCGGACTGTCTGAGGTTACAAAGGATGCTGTGACGGTAGACGGCTGGGAATTTCATAAGGCAGCGTTGAGCTACACGAATGCGGCCGGGGAGACCGTGTCAGCAGAATTGGGAGCCTATCAGACAACCTTTGTCACCGATGGTCCCAAGGAATTTTCCATGATGTATCTGGGAAAAGGAACGGAGACGGACTATCATGGAAAAGATGTCAGGGATAAACTGGTACTGGTGGAGATTAACCAGAGGGATGAGTGGTGGATCAATTATCCGGTATACCAGGCACATCTGAAAGGAGCTGCAGCCCTGATCGCAGTGCAGAGCGGCGGCTACGGTGAAATCGACGATGAAGCTCTGAATGCACAGGATATCGCCGGACCGGAGGATGCTCCCGCTTTTTCCATTTCCAGAAAAGATGCGGCAGGCCTGTTGGAGCTGCTGCGTGATCAGGAGGAAATAACGGTCACCTTTGATGCGGAATCCAGGGTGACCAGGAACTGCACGACTTATAATATTGTGGGAAGAATCTCCGGGAAACATCCTGACCGCATGGTGCTTTTGTCTGCACACTATGATTCCTATTTTGACGGATTCCAGGATGACAATACAGCGGTCGCCTTGATGTTTGGTATTGCAAAGGCGTTGCGGGACAGTGGTTTTCAACCGAACAATACCATTGTGATCTGTGCCATGGCATCCGAGGAATGGGGCGTGGTGGATTCCAATTTCGACTGGTCTACGGGAGCTTATGAGCAGATATTTACCGCACATCCTGAATGGGTGGGCAAGGTGATCGCAGATCTGAACTTTGAGCTTCCTGCGTTAGCGCATGGTACCAGAGCGAGGATCCGTAGCTGCTATGAATACGTCAGCTTTCTGGAGGAATATCTGGCGGATCTGCCGAATCTGACGATAGCCTATCCGGAAGAGACAGCAGTGACATCTCCGATCGAGACCTGGTCGGATGATTTTTCCATGGCGATCGCAGGTGTACCGTCCATGGTAAATGATTTCACCGGCGGAAGCTTTATGGAGACCCACTACCATTCCCAGTTTGACAACGATGAGTTTTATGATGAACAGGTATATCGTCTGCATCACGAGCTGTTTGCTCTGCTGATCCTGGCGCTCGATGAAACGGCAGTGGTACCGTTGCAGTTTTCACCGGTGGTGCAGCGGATTCGCAAGGGCTTGGAACAGTGTCGGGAAATCTGCTACCGCGCCGATGTGGCGGGGCAGCTGGGAGAGAAAAAACGGGTTTTGCTTGAAAAAATTGAGGAACTGGAGATTTTAAGTGACCGGGCACTTAGAAGATGCCGGGAGGAATATGAAGCGGTAGAGGAATACAACCGTAACTACAAACAGTTGCTTAGAGATGGAAAATGCGACGAGGCGGAGGGACTTTTCCGGCAGACCAGACCACTGGAACAGAAGCTGCTTGCAAGGTTCCAACAGGAGCAGGACGCTTTTGTGCGGATTGACTGGTACGGAAATGTGTTGTATCCTCATGAGATATGCAGTGCAAATCTGAGACTTCTGGGCGGAGCGGTGAGAAATCTGAAGGAACAGAGACTTTCCTCCGCACTTCGTAAGCTTTATCAGGTAGACAACAATGCCTATGCCTTTAATTTTGATGAAGAAGTATATAGGCATTTTACGGATTATGTATTCCATCAGCCGAAGGATCGCCTGAAATGGGGTTACGGAAGGCTGCCGGAGCATGAAAATCTATATGGAACGGTCAAGCAGCTTCTCCAAAAAGAAAAACAACAGGAGGCGTTGACAGGATCCGGTATGAAGGAAATGGACTACCGGGAAGAAATTGCCAGCCTGGAACATGCATGCGGCAAGCTTGTGGTCAGTCTGATGAATATCATACAGCAACTGGAGAAATCTGTGGCAGAGATATTCGAACTGTAAGGATGGCGAGAGCAGAGTACGGAACGATCCACAGACAACAAAGCTGGGGACTGACATCATCATAATAAGGAGATAACAGTAAATACAATTATGGAAAGTGATAAGTTATATCGTGTGCAGAAGGAAGACCTTCCGAAAGTGGAGAAAATGCTGAATCAGTGCTTTGCACACGATCCGTTGTACGAGACGCTGATTCCGGATCCGGAAGTCCGTAAAAATCTGATGCCGGAGCTGTTTAAATGTGACATGGATGAATTTTATGCGACCTGTGAGATCTTCGCAGACAGCGCGGATCTGAACAGTGTATTGGTGGTATCGGATGAAGCGGAGCCGTACAATGTATTTCAGTTCTATTTTACAGAGGCCATGGCTGCTTTACAGACGGATTCCTATCTGATCAAGGAGGATCCTTCGTTAAAGACATTTCGGAATTTTATGAAGGGTGAGGATTATCTGAATTCCAGCTGGACGGATCAACTGCATCAGAATCAGCGTCTGCATATCATTTATCTGGCGGTGGATCCATCCATGCAGCATCATGGGATCGCGGCGGAACTTCTGGAGGAAGCCATTGGCTATGCCCAGAAGCACAAACTGATGATCTCCCTCGAAACACATAATCCAAAAAACGTGGAATTCTATGAAAAGTTCGGATTCAAAGTATATGGTGTGATGGAGAAGAATTTTCCGTTAAAGCAATACTGTCTGATCCGTGAAGTACAGTAATATTGCTGAAAATTTCAGAAAAATCCGGAAACGCAACTGCCGGTTGACAAAATTTCAAGGGCACTTGGTAGTTGTCAACCGGCTCTTTTGTTATGATTTTCCTATGTCGACGATCTATGTGTGCACAAGAAAACATTAATAAAAGAAGGAGAGAATGAAAATGATCCTGTCAGAAAAAATAATAATGTTGCGTAAGAAATATGGGTGGTCCCAGGAGGAACTGGCAGAACGCCTGGACATTTCCAGACAGTCTGTATCCAAATGGGAGAGCGGAGCCTCAATCCCGGATCTGGAACGCATTGTCGGTATGAGCCAGCTGTTCGGAGTTACTACGGATTACTTATTAAAAGATGAAATGGAAGAGACGGAATTCGCCGATGGAATGACACCGGAGATCACAGAGGGAAAAGTGATCACGGTGGAGGAAGCCAATACGTTTCTGGAAGCTACGAAAAAATATGCTGCCCACATTGCTCCGGCAGTATCCTTATGTGTGCTCTCTCCTGTTGTATTGTTGTGGTTGTTGGGAATGGCAGGTGCCAAAAGAGGAGCGGTTACAGAAAATGTCGCAGGAGGAATCGGTCTCATCGTACTGTTACTGATGGTGGTAGTTGCGGTAGCGGTATTTCTTCTCACCGGAATCCCGTATAATAAATATGAATATCTGGAAAAAGAAAAGCTGACACTGCAATATGGGGTGTCCGGAATCGTGGAGAAAGCAAAAGAAACATTTGCGGGAACCTACCGGATCTGCATAACCCTGGGTGTTGTATTGTGTATTCTGGGAGTGGTACCGTTGCTGGCAGTATCTATTTTTTTCGGGAATAATGGTTATGCGGTAATCCTTGCTACGGATGCTTTGCTCATTGTAGTGGCGATCGCTGTATGGCTGTTCGTGTGGTCCGGTATTATCTGGGGCGGTTATCAGAAATTGCTTCAGGAGGGGGATTATACTGTGGAGAATAAGGCAGTTAACCGGAAGTATGAGCATGTGACAGCAATTTACTGGTGTGTCTGGACAGCGCTTTATCTGGCCATCAGCCTGCCGACAATGCGTTGGGACATTACCTGGGTCGTATGGCCTGTGGCCGGAGTATTGTATGGGGCACTTCTGGCGTTTCTGAAGATAAAGAATCGGAAAGCAGAGCGCAAATGAGCGGATTGCACGGGGAAATACGGACGGCGTGAAAAAGGAGCGGAATATATGACAGTGGTATGCCTTGTGATACTGGCAGGAATTTTCTGGGGAGATTTTTTCTTAAAAAATTATATAGAGTCGCATGTGGACGAGCGGGAAGAACGAGAGATCTGCAGGGGGAAACTTCTGATCCGCAAGCATCACAACAAAGGCATGATGCTCAATGCCGGACAGAAGAGAAGGCGTCTGGTGGCTGTTGTTTCACTGGCGTTTACACTGATATTGACCGTTGTCTTTATCGTGAGTCTGGGACATCGAGGCAACAATTTGCTGCGACTGGGACTATCGCTGTTGCTTGGTGGTGCCTTCAGCAATACCTATGACCGCCTTCGCAGAGGTTATGTGGTGGATTATGTGAGCTTCAATGTACCATGGGAAGCCTTTCGGAAGATCGTGTTTAATATTGGGGACTTTGCCATTATGATCGGCGCGCTGGTGTCGGTGCTTTCCGAGGTGTGATAAGGGGTATGCAGGTTGTTTTAGGCAGCAATAAGGTCATCTGCCCATTAAGAAATGCTGATTTGTTTAAATATTCCGAGGCATCGATCAGCTTAAGCGTTTACATGCCTCTATAAGATTAAACCTTCAAGGACATTGAAGTATTGAAGTATGGAGCAGATGGAGGCATCTATATAATTGAAGTGTTGAGTAGGCAAAGTGAATTGGACATATTTCGCCGTTGAAAGGTGTGGTATGTCCAATTTTTTATTTCATTTTTCTATGAAATCTGTAAAAGTGAAAAATTTTGGATGTTTTTTCTTATTTGCTCTCATTATGTCCAAAATAGAACAGAAAATTTGAAATGATTCCTCAAAGGGCGTTAGGTTTTGGACATATTGAGTGATAATTTTAGGAATATATCCAAAATGGTGACAGAGAATCAGGAGATCAAATAATCAATATAAAGAAGATTAAAAAGTTATTGACAAAACCAAAAAATAGTTATATTGTATTAATTAAGTAATACAGCAACAACACAAAGCAGCAACAACACAAAGCAGCAACAACACAAAGCAGCAACAACACAAAACAGCAACAGTGCAAAACAGCAACAGTGTAAAATAACAGCAGTAAAGCCTATATAGTTATCAATAGGAGGACAGCGGTTCTTCTAAGAGCAGGGCTGTACTGTGAAACAGAAAGGAAGAAGCGTATGGCGTGGAAACTGGATTCAGACAGACCGATTTACGCGCAGATTCTGGAAATCATTCAGATGCAGATCATTTCCGGAAAGTATCAGCCGGGAGATAAGATTCCGAGTGTCAGGGAACTGGCAGCAGATGCGGGCGTGAATCCAAACACAATGCAGAAGGCGTTGTCAGAGTTAGAGCGGAGTGGATTAATACTGACACAGAGAACGAGTGGAAGGACGGTGACGGATGACATGGAGCTGATTCAGAAGATGCGTGATGAAATTGCAAGAGGTCAGGTTCAGGAATTTATCAATAAGATGAAGGACATGGGATTTGATAAGAAAGAAATTTTGCAGATTCTCAAAGAAAGTGAATCATAAGCCGGACGGAAGAGCATCCATAATGAAAAGGAACAAAGTATAGGAAGCAAGAGCATCCATAGTGAAAAGGAACAAAGTATAGGAAGCAAGAGCATCCATAATAAAAAAGAAATAAAGTACAGGCAGCAAGGGATAAAGAAACAAAACATAAAACACAGGAAGCAAAACACAAAGTACAGGAAGCAAAGTACAAGACATATAGCATATCGGATTATGAGCTGTTTGGACAGCAGGAGGAGAAACATGAACGAATTAGTGCAGATCTGTGATCTGACCAAGGTTTATGAACGGAAAAAGGTCGCAGTAAATCATATGAACCTGATGATTCCATCAGGACGTATTGTAGGTCTTTTGGGACCGAACGGAAGTGGGAAGACCACATTAATTAAGATGTTAAGCGGGCTGCTTGTACCGGATCAGGGAACGATCCGGATTAATGGCAATGCTCCGGGACCTGTTACCAAGGCAGAGGTTTCGTATCTGCCGGAGAGAACCTATTTCAGGGAAAGCATGAAGGTTTCACAGCTGATTGCATATTTTAAGGACTTTTATGCGGACTTCCGTCCGGAGAGGGCAATGCAGATGCTGAACAATCTGCAGATTGATCCGAATGCACCGTTAAAGACGCTTTCCAAGGGTACAAAGGAAAAGGTACAGCTGATCCTGGTGATGAGCCGGAATGCCAGCCTGTATATTCTCGATGAACCGATTGCCGGTGTGGATCCGGCAGCGAGAGATTACATCCTGCGCACCATTATCA